>Ga0209282_1000640_pt1 | contig 17248 bp, 16 predicted proteins | sample Mtrugardesep15_FD_187529 | JGI IMG/M metagenome (GOLD analysis project Ga0209282, IMG submission 187529) | Root nodule microbial communities of legume samples collected from California, USA - M. trunc garden sep15 (SPAdes) (version 2) | ecosystem: Host-associated > Plants > Roots > Nodule...
GGACTGGGGGTCCAAAACTGCCAAAGAATCAAAATATAGGGGGCTGTTTTGTATTTAAATTAGTTAGGGGTCCATAACCGCAACTTGTGGAAAGATAGGGGTCCAAAAGTGCAATTAAGCCTTTTTAAAATTACCCATGTTTAGATTCTAAAATCCGCAATGTGTTTTTAAGGTTTGGATTCTAGAATTCAAACACAAGGTGTAGACAAAAACTACAACAACATAATTCAACTACACCAACATAAATTTAAAACATAAATCAATCATAAACACGATCAATCGATCATGGATGAGTCAAGCTACTTTCTTGATCGTATTCAACCATGCATACCACAATTTCTTAAAATACTTTCTCATGCATCAAACTTTTCCGAATAGCATGAATAGATGTCACCAAGATAGCATCTTGATCGTATTCAACCATACATACCACATTTTCTTCAAATACTTTCTGATGTATCAAACTTTTTTGAATAGCATGAATAGATCTCACCAAGATAGCATCTAACTCAATCATTCCCTTGAAACTATCCTCATCGAATATAGCAAACATGGTTCTTACATCATCAGTGTTTAGAAGAATCATGTTTATGAACCGAACATCCATCTGAGCCGATTGACGGACGATGATACTCAACACTAGCCACCACTTTTTGTATCAATGTAGTTGAGACTTGAGACAACTATTCATTTGGTCCAATTGGTCCTTTAAATTAGACATTGTAACATCAACATTGATTCTAAGCAAATTGGATTTCCCCTTGTTGTAGTAAACAACAGCTAGGCTGAAGTTCATTACAACTGGATAAGAGATCATTATTATGTTGTTCATAGACCCGCCCAAGTCACAATGTTCATTATTATGTTGTTCATAGACTCGCCCAAGTCACACTGTGTTTCTTCGAGTTACTTGCATGTCTGGTCTGATGAGCTAACAACCTGCCCACACCTCTGATTCGACCAATCGGTCAGACCTAAGTTTAAAAACACCAACGTAAATTAATAAATATGACAATTCATGCATTTTTATATTCATTAATGACGTGTCAACGTATTATTAATTACATGTGTAAATAATCGTACATACAAATGATGTATATTAATTAACTTAATTAATTATAGGACAAATAATAATTTTCATCCTCGAATGAATAAGAAGTAACCACAATAAATATTTATTTATATAACAAAAGTTCAAAATAATATTTGATTGTGCACTCTATTTCTCAAAATAGTCTTAAATGAAAACAATCATTCTATTTCTGATTAAACAATACTTACATCTATGTCTACTCCTTGTTTTAACCCACTATGCTAAGCCATCACATTTTCAACCCCAAGACTATTTTAACCAACTCATGACACAATATTTTACAATTTTACTACATTAAAAACTATTGTGGTTTATCATACCAGACTCAAATAACTTTTTGAAAGAAAAATAACTATTTATTATATGGGTGAATGCGACTCTCGTGTCAGTGCTCCAGGTCCAAGAATAAATCAATAAATAATGGTGTCACACACCGTGACAGACAGGTTTGAGAAAAGATTTGTCGTTCGTGGAGTTGTTCACTTGTTTCTGTCTGTTGAGAGGATCTCGTTTTGCACAACATAATTAATACTAGTACTATGTTGTTTAAGTACTTCTACAACAAAACAAAAACACACGCAATAACTAACTAAAATCTCTGCTATAACAACCATAATAGAAAGGCAAAAAAGAAAAAAGCACATCGTATTTTCCAACTTTGGGTTTTCAATTTCACTAATTTGATTTAATTTGAATCCCCTCTTTTGAGAAATGAAACTGTGTCAAAGAGAAATTGAAAAACTACAGCTACACAATGCTGGTTATCTTGCTCAGAAACGTCTCGCTCGTGGTTTGAAACTCAACTATACTGAAGCTGTTGCTCTCATAGCAACACAGGTTTAGTTTCCTAATTCTCTTGTATAAATCAATATTGAATTGAAGATGATACTGATTGAATTTTGATGTTTCCTAATATAGATTGTGGAATTTGTTCGTAATGGTGATAAGACTGTTTCAGAGCTAATGTCTATTGGGAGAGAACTATTAGGAAGGTATAATTATGCTCTCATTTTCATCATCTCATTCTGTTTTGACTTTTGACCTTCCTTGATCAAAGTTTTGTATCTTAAATTGTTACTCTCTATTATTGATTATAAACAAAAATACCTAAACTGACACTAATTAAAAAAATTATTCACCTCAGAATGAATTGATTATTGAAATTAAAATCTATATTAGTTGAAGAGAATTTTATGAATAACATCATTAAGTAGGGTAAATTAGTTCAGTTTTACTTAGATTTTGAATTACTAAATATGAAGGTTTTTTTTAATAGGAGGGATTATCATTATTCGGTAGAAAAAACAGAACTAGTTTTCTTCTATAATAAAAACTAAGGGTTAGGTAATGGTGCCCCAGTCAGAAGACTCCGGCTCAAAGAGCACTTATAAACGGATTTGCATTTATCTCCCTCCAAAGGCACTAGCGAGGCTCAAGTATGGGACCTCCAAGTCCAAAAACCTGTCTTTTCACCACTAGACCGAACCTTTGGAATTTTCCATGTGTCTTAATTTGTCTTCATGTTTTAACAGGAGACAAGTTCTTTCAGCTGTTCCACATCTCTTGGAAACTGTTCAGGTACTTACTTTTATGAGATTGTTCAAAAAGCAGTCTCTCAAATGGCTTTATGCATGAAGTCAGATCAGTTAACTTCTTACTGGCAGTTCTTCCATCTTTTGTGCCAAAAGCTGTTACAATTTGTTTTCTTTTTTATTTATGATTCAAAAGATACTTTTTTGATATATTTTGGATTCTTTTAATTTCTTTTATCATGAATGTTAAAACTTCAATGGGATGTAGCGCAATTTTTGTTGTAGTTTATTACAGTTTCAATCTTCCCCGTCTTCCTGGCTCATACAGAAAAAGAAAGAATTTGCACATGCTAGAATGCTATGTTCGTAGTTTTATAAAAAAAAATTGAATGTAGGTTGAAGCTACCTTTCATGATGGGACTAAGTTAATCACGGTTCATGACCCAATTGCTCGTGAAAATGGAAACCTTGTACTTGCATTATTTGGTTCTTTTCTTCCAGGTATGCCTTTATTTTGATATTAAAAATAGATGTTGTATTATGTATTTCTGCTGAGTGCTTCCATGTTTGAGCATATGCTATTTGGTAACCACTCTTAATTGTGTCTTTGCTTAATTTAAATATAAGACAATAAAATTCTTATGTATTTATAGTAGCTGTTCATAATAAGCATTTTTCTATTGTTTCTGTGAAAAGGTTTTGATGGATGGATATTGTGTTTACAGTACCTTCACTTGATATATTTACCGAGAACACTGAAGATAATGTCATTCCTGGTGAAATAATAACTGAAGATAGAAGCCTGATTCTTAATGCTGGGAGGGAAGCAGTCTCTCTTAAAGTTGTAAACAATGGAGACAGGCCAGTTCAGGTATTTGCCCGCACATGTTGCACACCTAGCACCTTAGCATTTTCAATAGGTTTTTATGCTCGTTTTTTTTTAAATACATTTATTACAGATTAAAAATGCTTGAAACATGCTCTAGTTACACACAGTACAAGTGATTTTACATGCAGTAAGATAAGTTGTGTACATATGAAATAACAAAGTAATGTCAATGAACGTCACTAAACCAGTACTGGTTTCGTGAATTTGTTTTGTGATCAATTATGGAGGATTTAAACTGTTTGTTGTCTGAATATTTGAATCTAAGAATGTGAATCTCATTCACCTCTTTGTACCAGAATCAACTATCCTTGGATCATAGTTAATTCAAGAAATAGAATCTTTTGAGCTTTTGATGACAAGTTTAATCTAGTTATAATTCTTGAATCTTGTTAAACATTAACATTAAAATTTTATTGTCTCAAATATTCCAGCTAGTTGACTCCTTTCTAATTCTTTGTATTGTCAATAGAAAATAACTGAAACAAACCATTTTACGATATTTCTGAAAATTTCCAGGTTGGAAGCCACTATCATTTTATTGAAGTAAATCCCTACTTAACCTTCGATAGAAGAAAAGCATTTGGCAAGCGTCTTAATATATCCTCTGGGACTACCACACGTTTTGAGGTAGAATTCTACGCTTTTGTTAATTTACCACAGTAATTGTAATGTATAATTCATTAAAAAATTTGCACTATAATTATTTTTTTATTCAGTGCTGGTCTCATGTGAGCAGGCTAGATGCAACCTTTGGTGAACTAATTCCTTTATTAGAATACAGACCATTAATCAAAAACCATTTACTCTTGATAGCCAGGGGAGAGTAAAAGTGTTATACTTGTAAGCATTGGTGGCAACAAAGTCATCCGAGGAGGTAACAACATTGTTGATGGTCCAGTTAACGATTCTAATTGCATAGCAGCCATGGAGGCAGTGAGAACAAGGGGATTCGGGCATAAGGAAGATGAAAATGCAAGGTTTATGATTTGTTATTTAAGTTATTGTTATATAAATTTGTGTACATCTTTGCCAATTCCATGTCTGAGAAGATTTCTTACCTCAAATATGAATTTCCTAGGGAAGGTATTACCGGAGAAGACTATTCATTGACTAAAGTAATTCCTCGGGAGGAATATGCTAACAAGTATGGCCCCACTATTGGCGACAAAATTCGTCTTGGTGACACTAACTTGTTTGCAGAAATTGAAAAAGATTTTGCTGCCTATGGTGATGAATGTGTATTTGGAGGTGGGAAAGTTATAAGAGATGGAATGGGTCAGTCGTGTGGCCATTCACCTGATGGCTCCTTCGATACTGTTATAACAAATGCTGTGGTCGTTGATTACACGGGAATTTTCAAAGCAGATATTGGCATTAAAGATGGCCTTATTGCCTCAATTGGAAAAGCAGGAAATCCAGACGTTATGGATGGTGTTAATATGATCATTGGGGTAAGTTCCTTTCCAGATATCTGAGGCAATGAGTTCGATTCCTTCATCATTATCTTGATACAGCTTATATGCGCACCGTCCCATATCTAGGCTAATACTGAAGTTATTGCTGGAGAGGGATTGATTGTAACAGCTGGGGCTTTGGATTGTCATGTGCATTTTATATGCCCTCAATTAGTATATGAAGCCGTATCAAGTGGTGAGTTTCACAACTGAAAGAAATTTCTGCTGAAAGTGCTTACTTATATATAATTTAAATATTTAATGTATGCTCTAGTGTGCTGGATTCATGACTGGTAGTAAACGAAAAAATTTAGTTGTTTGACTTTGAGATCATTTTGCTGTGCAAAACAATATTTGTATGTATTGAAGGCTCGCTTAGTAGTTTATGAGTCCTTTTTTGCTTTTTTATATAGGGATCACAACATTAGTGGGAGGAGGAACAGGACCAGCAGATGGAACGCGTGCTACAACTTGCACACCGGCACCGATTCAGATGCAAATGATGCTGCAATCAACAGATGACCTGCCTCTGAACTTTGGTTTTAATGGAAAAGTTTGTTTTTCTTTTTTGTTTATATATAATGCTTGTTCTTTTTTTGTTTCCTCATCTCTGCTCAATCTTTTGTGTTGGACCTCTAGAATACCTCTTTTTATGTTTAAAGTTAATCGATTAAAGCTTATGTTCATTGCTTTAGGGGAATTGTGCCAAGCCTGATGAATTACATGAAATAGTCAAGGCTGGAGCTATGGGACTGAAGCTGCATGAGGATTGGGGAACTATGCCAGCCACAATAGACAGCTGTTTGACTGTTGCAGAGCAATATGATATCCAGGCACAATTTTCTTCAATATTTTCACTTATTTACTTTTGTAATTTTGGTTTATTTTTGTTTTTAACTTTTACTATACAACCACCACCACAACAACAAAGTTTCTCATCACACGAGGTTGGATGAATAGATCAAACAACAACATAATATTCAATCATAACTTGTGTCTAAAGACAACCATTCAAGTCTAAATCCTTCTTAATGATTTGATCTATACTCTTCATACTGGAATTTCTGTTGGTGCCACTCCAACCTTCTCCTTAATGTATTCATTATAATCCCTTCTGCTTTTTTGTCCACTCATCTAGTGTGATATTCTATTCTTTACAATGTTCTGTTTAATTTTTTATTACTAACTTGTACGGTAACAGGTTAACATACATACTGACACCTTAAATGAATCTGGATTTGTGGAACATACAATTGCTGCATTTAAAGGAAGAACTATTCATACTTACCACAGGTATATGCTAACTTTGAAAAAATTTAAACACAGGTCTGGCATGATTGCTATTTAATAATTAATTAATGTTCTAAAAAAACATCCATTTTAATGTTATTTGACATTTATACATTTAGTTGTATAAAAGTATTGCCATAGCGATAAGAAACTAATGAATAACTTCTTGCTTGAACACTGGTTTCATCCTTATGACTCTGATCTTATCTGTAACGTCGAATCTGAAATAGGTTAAACTCAAACCTTTGTTTTTCCCATAATAGAATACTCACTTTTATATACACGTCTATGCTCATACTCATCCAATTGTATGCTCATATCTTGCGGCCCATCAGAATTGAACATCGGATGGCTTTTTGGTTCCATTTTCTGATCAAAGCTAGCTGGTTATTTACTATTCTCTATTACTTTCCTGGGCAGTGAAGGTGCAGGTGGCGGCCACGCTCCAGATATCATCAAAGTGTGTGGTGTTAAGAATGTCCTGCCCTCGTCAACAAATCCTACGCGCCCTTTTACATCAAATACCATAGATGAGCATCTTGACATGTTGGTATGAAAAGAAAAGAAAAATCAGTCGTAATTATAATGGAGCTTTAAGCCATTTGATTCTTATTTTTGACTTGATGATGAACAGATGGTCTGCCATCATCTTGATAAGAATAGTCCAGAAGATGTTGCATTTGCAGAATCAAGAATAAGAGCCGAGACGATTGCTGCTGAAGATATTTTGCATGATATGGGTGCAATTAGTATTATTGCTTCTGATTCACAGGCTATGGGTAGAATTGGAGAGGTCCATCCTTCACTCAAGTCATCCCATTTATATTATACTCATTTATTATAAAATAAATAATTTTAGTCCTTGATAATGCCAAATTAAATCCCAAAAAAAATGGTGTGTGCCAGAAGCATTTCTCTCAATTTGTTTGAAGGTCTTTCTTGTCATTGTCTCGTGTAGTCTTTGGACAGAACATCATATGTTACTGTTATTGGTGTGACTGTAGCTGTACAAAATTCCCATAATTTTCTTTTTGCTTTCACTTTCTCTTAAAAAAAATTACAGTATACCCTTGCAAATTTATAATAGGTTTGTATCCTCGTGGTTAAATTGTTGAATAATATTTCCCTTAGGTCATAAGCAGAACTTGGCAAACTGCCAGTAAGATGAAGTCACAAAGAGGACCGCTGCAGCCTGGTGATTCAGACAATGACAACTTTCGAATCAAACGTTATGTTGCAAAGTACACTATAAATCCTGCTATAGCGAATGGTTTGTCACGATATATTGGTTCAGTTGAGGTATGTTGTTTGATTTTTCGTCCTTTGTCAATCCAAGCATGATTTTTAGTGGATAACATATATACAGGAAGTTCTTTTGATACTTCCCGTAAAAAAACATTGTTGTCAATGCTATTAGAACTTATCCTCCTATGATCTGTAGCTTTTGCAAAATCATGGTGGTTCGCCGTGATTTTGGCAAATCCACTATGATACCAAACATGCACTAAAGATACAAAGTGAATAAAAAATAAAACTGTAGAAGTATACACCAAGCAATTTACTGGCTTACCAAAAGTCAGACCTGATTTTCAGAAATCCAGCTTTCTCACTTCTGATATGTATTTGTGTCCATAATTGGAAAAATTAGCAGTATACTTTATAAGTAGTGCTAATTACACACTACGTATAAGTGGTCGCTATTGAACTTTTAACTATCTGAAGTCCTCATTGAGCCCACTGTAAAGCTGTGTGTTTAAGTGGGAATTTTTTTTTTTCACAATTTAACTGCAATTTTCTTATCAGATGACAACTATGAACCTGATGCTCATCTTTCTAGTTTTATTTCTAGATCAACCGCCTCATTTACGTTACACCTAGTCTTGCAGGTGGGAAAGTTAGCTGATCTTGTATTATGGAAACCGTCCTTTTTTGGAGCAAAACCAGAAATGGTAATCAAAGGTGGTGACATAGCATGGGCTAACATGGGTGATGCAAACGCTAGCATCCCAACACCTGAACCGGTAATATTTTCTTATGTCTTGACATTAGACGTCAAACTTAGCATGGCTCATTAATTGTGTCAAATGTAAAATTAACAAATTTAAACAAAAGAAAATATGAAATTAAGAGATCCAACTGTTCAAATGAAAGTTTTCATAGTAGATCAAATCTACAAAATTTTGTACAATTCAAAAATTTGACACTTCATATTTCACTATATCTGATAGGATATCTAAATTCAAGTAAATGACTGTGAAATCGCATCCCTATAAAGCATATGTATGCTAAATTTGACACACACTTAAGTGATGTGAGATAGAGCACAGCATGGGAAGTGTATATGCAACCGGTCTTCCTGGAGGTGTTTAACTTTAATCAGAAATGCTTCAACTAAACTGGGAAACCTGATTTTGCAGGTGATTATGAGACCTATGTTCGGAGCATTTGGCAAGGCTGGTCGTGCAAACTCTATTGCTTTTGTGAGCAAGGTATGCATTCCTTTCTCCTTCTCTTTCACATACACACTCCACACACACACAAACTGGTACAGATTCACATCACACATCGTTGCTCTGCCACAAACAGGCAGCTTTGGACAACGGTGTAAAAGCTTTATATGGACTTGACAAGAGGGTGGAAGCCGTGGACAATGTGAGGAAGCTTACCAAACTAGACATGAAACTGAATGACGCCCTTCCAGAAATCACCGTGGACCCAGAGACATACACTGTCACCGCAGATGGAGAGGTTCTAACCTGCGCTGCAGCCACCACTGTTCCTCTTTCTCGAAATTACTTCCTCTTCTAAGCTCGAACTCTCTTCTGCACTGTGAAATTAGAACTGGATTACCCTTGTCCAGCAAAAACCCATAAGAGCCATTAATGCCTTAGAGCAATGTTATTTGGACATAAAACACCAATATTGTATGTCGACACCGTACACAATAATGCATACTCGAGTTAGTGTCATATGGATAAGAGAAAAAATTGTGACCCAAGGATAGAGAAAAATCCAAAGCAGTGTGTATGTTGGAAGTCTTTTTATATGGTATCTGGTGTGAACTTTGCATCAAAAAATCATTTCCCAGTGTCGTATACATCAGTGCTGGATCATCTCACGTTGGAAAAATTGAGGAAGAATCTACATTTTGCAATCTATGTATCCTCATTTCTTAATGCATGCATTCTCTCTTAACATGTTAAATGAGGGGTTAAGATTTAACATGGAAAAAAATGAGCATGATTATGCGCGAGCAATTAAAAAAATTAGCAGTTGGAACATTTGTCGTGATAATTAGATTCATGGTGTGACAGTCATTTTGAACTCCTTCTAGAAGGGAGTTAGATTAATTTGGATTTGGTGAGAGCTTGAATCAATCAAATTATAATTTGACAGTTTGGTTTTACATATCGAAATTTGAAGCAAGGATTTAGTCAAAAAAAAAAATAAATAAATAAATCAATCAATCAAAAAAAGTGTAAAATAAATCATAAAAGTATTGAAGCACAAGGGAATTTATGTGTGTCGTTGATAGTTCCTTAAAAAAAATGCTTACTTAGATAACAAATAATAATTTTTTTTTTTTGACAGAAGATAGCAAAGAAATTTACAAGTGTGCTTATGGGATTAATTATACACTGGATATACATCTTTTTACACAGTATTACATTGTTATGTTCATTTTTTAAAAACTTATATAAATATCTACTTGGTGAAAAATTTATACAAATTACAAAGTTAACCAACAACCATACCCATCCAATTAATGTCCGATCACGTGCATAGAACAGATCCCAGTTTGAAAGGGGTTATAGAACCATCAGTCATTTTCCTCATTCGGTCATTTTCCTCATTCGAATATGAAAAATGATATATGTACAACCATTTTGTGACAACTTTCTCTCTCATATTCACATATTGCTTTTATCTTCTCTTCTTTTTTCTCTCTCAATTGTTTTTGACCAATAAGAAGAGAGAAAAACATGGTTGTCACCAAAGTTGTCATGAAATAGATGTACAAATATCATGCTCATGTTCAAATATCAATACTTTTTGTGAAATTCTGATATCACATGTAACAAATTACATTTACCCACTACTTATTTTAAACACCATTATTGAGATGTGTCTAGACCGCAACCCTAACCATTCGAGAAATGTAGTACAGTGACAATTAGACATGGCCAGGCATTAAAATCTTTAATCATACAAGATATGTTCATTGGGTGAACTTTAACTACTAAATTAAGTAATCCTCGTACTACAGTCAAGAAAAATCGCATAAAACATTCACAATTGCTGCAAATGTCACACGGTAACATAGCAAAAACGGGTGGGGTTTCGAGGGATACATCAAAATGTATAAATTTTATAAATTGCTCGATGCTTTAAACCTCATCGCAAGCCAAGCCCATCTCCCGGCCATACAAACATACAGTTATTAGCAATCCCACGGCAGTTGTCAAAATTCTTCAATCGTTGGCTAAAGCTAGCAAGCATCAACTTGATCCCAATTTTAAGTTGACGAGAACCATGTCCATCATCGCAAGATGGAAAACAGATAAATAGAAACAAATATCATTCTACCATATGATCCAATGACAAACATATTGTACAGGAAAAAAATGCCAAACATAAGATCTATTGTGCCCCAAATAAAATGTCTAAAAGCCTACCATCAGAAAAATAATGCACTGGAGCTGCTGTAGATGCCTCCCCCTCCAATCAGCAACATGAAGTGGTAAAAATAAGAAAAACAATATAGTAACCATTTAATAATTTTCAAAAGGTCTGATCCTTCAAGTACAAACTCTTCAACAACTTCTCACTACTGTCATCCAAATAACTCCACTTAATTTGACTACCATTAATTTTTTATGATTTCATAAGTAATAAGCACTTCTGAACTTTATTTGCCATGATGAAATTTTTCAATATCTGGCTAAACTAGTTACCTAAGTTGTAGTTACTACGTGATGATGCACGTTTGTCAGTGCCTAACCCCAAAAACTGGGTTACAGTAGTTGGAGCCAGAAGAAGGGGAAGAAAAAAAAGTTTCAATGGTTAATTAAATCCAGACCAAGGTCAAATTTTTCTACTTGCCCAGTCAAAACTTGACAACCATTATCCTGGGCAATCCATTTTAGTGAAGAGGAGACTTCTTCCATGAGTTACAACTGAATCATTTAATTGACTCTCAATTTAACAAGCCATTTAAAGTTATAAAGAAACAATAAAACTGAAATGTTGTAATCCAACCAAACATCACTAAAACATCATTCCAAAAAATAAGAATAAACTATACAATGAATCACTAGAAGATGCACAACAGAGATAAATAAATGGTTCAGATCTTAGAATGGGTAGTTGTTAGAACTGCAGAGATGTATTATAACAAACTAAGGTTTGGATGGTACCTCTAGAGAGCCTGATGGAACAAAGTTCCATATATTCCCAGGGTATACAGGTAACATCCTCAACCTGCTAGCTTTGATACTGCAGTGACATCCACACACAAATGTCATGAAAGAATATTCAAACTTGTGAAAATTTAAATCCTTATATGTGAAAATATACTAAAATAATATGTTTTATACTTTAATTTAATGAGGAAGGAGATAACAAAACAAAGGAAAATCACATTCCCATTTCATTTGATTTGATGCTTTAGTCCTCATAAATTAAAGCTACAGCCAAAAAAAACAATTTGTAAACAATGAAACCCGGAACCATTCCTATTCAATTGTAATAAATTTTTACGCCAAAAGAATACATGAAATTCTTCCAAATTCATCCACTTTGCTAACTAAAATTTGAGAAACTTCAAAATTAAAAGACAGCAAAATAAATAAATTACTAATAAAGTTCCTTTCTAAGCAAGATATTTCCTTGAAACAATAAACAATAGTCATTTGTACTTAACATTGAAGTTTCAGCAATTGAAATCCAAAACAAGCAACAGTTGGTTCTAAAAATGTTGACGTCTAAAATATATAACCCATAGTCATGTCATTAACAAAAATCAAATTGAAAAGTATGACACACTAAGAATTTGTGGAAGTAGCAGCATACGCGCAAAAACACAAATATCAAATATAAGACCATTATTCTAGCGTGCATCTTCTAGTTGCAACAGAGATAAACACTAAGACATCATTTACCAAGTGAAACTGACAAAGTTCAATTCTCATTCCTTGATAATCTAAGATACATAAGGAGTTCATTACCTTTGATGTGAAAAATTAGTGTCATTTTCTTCAACAAAATGGACAGAATGCACTCTTCCACTTCACACGAACTTGCTCTTGCAAACAGAATATGAACATTAAAAAATAACCAAAGAACTAATCGATAGATGCAAAAGAACCCATACTGCTTGAACTCAACCAGATTTAAATTGTTTACAGTAGCCCAATGAAAATATGTTACATACAAGTTTCGGCATACATGAAATATTCCTATTTTAAGAAGGCAATTCTGCCACACCTTATGCTGCCAGCTGTGTCCCGTGGACATTTCTATACGGCGATCAACAATGAAGGTTAACCTGAAATAAATCTGTCTCCCAGAAGGTAAAGAATACATATCTCAACCCGAACTAAAAACAGGTGCCTGATAAAAAAACAGCACAAGCTATCGAGTAACAATGTTTGGAACATCCATTCAGTGCATACTCACACCTCAAGCATGCAAACATTCAACAGCGAGTTAAAATGACACTATCAAGACCAAAACTTTAGATAGCATCACTGTTAACCAAAAATACTACCAGTTCCCGATTCCCTCTGCTGCAACTCCTTGTGGTGCTTCCTCTCTAACGGATGTGGACTCTTCATTATTCTTTGCATTCTCCTAATGCAATTGAAAAGCATATATAAGAATCAAACAAGCAAGTAAAATTGTAAAGGTATTTGCTAAAGTAATATCTTGTTAAGTCACCTTTCTTTATCATGTTGAGCAGGAAATGTAGGCATGAATTCTTTAGATTTAGGAAGGGGAACTTCACGAAACCACGCATGGTTGAGAGCATCTTCAGCAGTGATCCTCTTTGAACAAAATAACAACGGCTCGTATTCTTAATAAGCACTAAAACAAATGTGTAATTACAAAATCAAAGCAGCAGATATGATGTACCTTTTCAGGGTCATAAGTGAGAAGCTTGCTCAACAAATCAAATCCAGAATCAGAAAGAACGGGGGATCCGGTGAAAGATGTTGCAGGAAACTTTTTACGCAGGAGATTATACCTGAAAGGAACATTCCTGTGGTTAATACGCAATAGAAAAGTATTGTAAACATAAGTCACCAGGGGAGGCCAGATAGCCAGACCAGAACCACAGAGTTGAAGCCTGGAAACAGTGGCAAAATGTAAGAACAGAGGAACCAAAAATCAATGTCTTGCATAAAAGAAATCACAATTACTTACTGCTGCTTGACATAATTGACCTTGACTAGAGGTAATTTTGAGAAGCCGGGCCAAATTGTTTCATTTGGGGTGCCGAGAATTCTGAAAATCTGCATGTATATAAAATAATAATTGTTAATGAGCCTAAGCCAAGTTTGGCACCAAAAGTTGAAAGGCCGGAGTAGTGAGAGTGAGTCCTTAACAACTACAAGACTGGGTATTTAAAATATACCTTGTTAAGTTGATCAAATTCATTCCTCCCATTAAATAATGGTTCCTTGGACAGTAGTTCAGCCATTATACAACCCAGGGACCACATGTCAATGGCTGTTGAATACTCCTTTGTCCCCAAAAGAAGTTCAGGAGCCCTAAGAAACAACCATGAATCAGATGATTTCTTCACTTGCAAGGGAATGCAATCAGCGACATGATAAAATGCACAGTAAACTAAGGTCAAATGTCACTAATAAAGGCATTCCTACAATAACAACAGACTTTCGATGTATTTATCGTTTAAATATAACAATTGCAATATTACACAGCCTTTTTTCTAACTAGTTTTAAAAAGGATGGAAAAGTATACATGGGATGGTGAAAGGAAAGAAGTATGTTCATTTGCCTTAATAAAGATGGGGTCTCAAAAAAACGAGGATAGGTCACTAAGTTACAGCAAGCTTGCAATACTGCTCCAAAAATATTCTAGTAGAATAATAGCAAAGAAGTGTGTTTAAAAAAGCATGGGATGGTGAAAGGAAAGAAGTGTGTTTATTTGCCTTAAAAAAGACGGGATCACCAAAAAATGAGGTTGGGTCACTAACAGCAAGATTGCAATACTACTACAAAAATAATCTTGTATAATAATAGCAAATTAAGATCTAGTTCTACAGCAATGCATGACTGCATGATGACGACATAGTTTTCAAATTTGCAACAACAGATATAGCCAAGAATATAATCCAAATTTCATATTAATCAATGGTGTTAATAAACAGAAACAAGTGGCTTATTTAACTACATCACTCACCTGTACCAAAGAGTAACCACCAATGATGTATACGGTTTCAATGGACTCCCATACTGACGAGCTAATCCGAAATCACAAATTTTTAACTCACCCCTATTATTCAAAAGCAGGTTTGAAGTCTTCAAATCCCTGTGAATCACCCAGTTGTCATGAAGATACTTCACACCTTCTAACAGCTGGAGCATTAAGCATTTTACTTCACTCTGGCTAAATGGCTGTTTTATTGCCTCCATTAGTCCTTTAAGATCGTGTTCCATGTATTCCATAACCATAAAAATACTATCAAGGCTACTACCTACCACTACTTCCTTAACATCAACTATGAATGGATGGTGAAAGGAAAGAAGTATGTTGATTTCCCTCAGAGAAGTCAGTGGAAACCCTTCTTTTTCCTTCTCCATCTTCACCTTTTTCAGAGCCACTAATTCGCCAGTCTTCTTGTCTTTGGCCCTATATACAACACCATATGTTCCTTCATTAATCTTGTTCAGTCTCTCAAACTCATCAACACTTCTGCAACCATGAAGCATGTTGACAACTCTGTGTGGTGGAGTCGGAGGTTCCATACTTTCCCTGCAATCATCTTCACTTTCAGAATCAGTATTTGAGTGACTACCACTTGTGTCACTTTTGCAAACTCCATCATCAATCTCCATGTTGTTATTCTTCTCTCCCTCCATACCAGGATGCTCATCTTCACCGGAGTATCTCCCAGTGCTACCTCTTTCTTCCGATTCAAATGATTTGGCTCTAGCCCTATCAAAACCTTCAATTTTATCCTCGGGTCTCAACATCTTGTTTCTTACTCTCGTACCTGATCCAGGAGATAACCTCCTCCTTTTAAGGAATTCCTTCTCGTCCATGATTTCACCTTCATCGTCAGGAGAGTCGTCTCCAGATGCCCATCTTGAAGATGATATATTACGAGTAGGAACATAATCTTCAACTTTTGGTTGCTCAGCTACCTGCCCATTAACCAACCCCTGCTCTGACAACATTGAATGCAAACCTATAGGAGACTCGGTATCTTGAACTGACTCAGACACCATAGAAGGATCCATTGCTGTCGGCAACTCAGGATTCTCAAGAGAATGAACTTCAACTCCATTGTAATTAACATTAGGCGACTCACGAAATGCTCTTGGTAATGGAGGTGGTGGAGGAAGAGCAGCCACTGTTGTGACAACCTTCAGATTGGATAAATTATTCACTTTGCTCTCCTCTTGATCCCATACTATCGGCGAAAATTTTCTTTTCCTCTCTAATGGCGCCTGACTCTCGTTTTCTTTGCCCGTGGCAACCTCATGGCGTTTCAACACTGATTCCGATTCAACGCCATAATCAAACTCTTTCCCCATCACAACCTCGTGGCTTTTCACCAATGACTCTGATTTAACACCGTCATCAGACCCACTCTCACTAGAAAGCTCGCCGGGCTCTCTATCCATAGTCTTGACAGAAAACTCATTTCTTCTAGGACTAGGCACACCACTACGACCACCACTGCTACCAGAGTCACCCCTACTCGAAGATGACCGGTATTTTCCATTCAAAACTTCTTTCCGACTCTCCCTGATATCTTTCTGTCTCTGAATAACCCTATCCCTTGTATCCCTACTTCGACCCTTACCATTTCTAATATCATGATACACATTATTATTAAAACCACGCCTTGAAATACCAAAATCAGAATCACTGCTCCTGAATTCATGGTCGTGATTATCTCCATGTCTACCTGTCGTCATATATATGTCTGAAATGCTAAATTACAATGGAAAACCCTAATCTCAATTGCGATTAAGGAATAATTCCGTTTCTAGAACCCTAAATTCCACGAAACAATGAATTCTACTGAATTTTGCGATTGAAGAACAAAAAGTGCATAAATCAAGTAAAACCCTACCTATGAATGCGATTCGAGCTAAAACAGAAAAGGAATGAAAATCTAAAATTGGCGGGATGAAAATTGAAACCCTGGAAATTTAGAGGAGAGGGTATGAAGAATACGTGAACCGTTGGAATTGGGATTGGGCGAGGAATCACGATGTTGAAGCAGAGCGGGGAAAATATGATGACAATTTTATTTTTTTTGAGCAAAAAATATGATGACAATAAAGATTAGCGTCCAACGATTATCATCAGGGACGAGTTTAGTGAGTGAGAAATATCGACTCTGTAAAGGAAACCTCACTCTACAAGTAGATCACAAAGTTAGGTAAAAAATATATATAAAAAATAAATAAATAAATAAGCTTAAATATTTGATTTGTCCCGGCAAATATGTCTCGTTTCAGTTTTGGTTCTTGTAAAAAACAAATTAAATCTGTCTTCGCAAAATTTTATGTCTTTTAAAAAAATACCTGGAATCATTGATGTTGCAAGGTGGCACTCAAATGCTGACGTGATGTATGCTAATTGTACATAATTGCACACGTGACATTAAAATTGATTTAAAAATGTAAAAACAATTTAAAATATTAGGAAATTAATTTTCGAAATAAAAAATAGAAAAAAACCGAAGTTAACAAAAAAAAAATAAGTTTATTTTTTTAAATAAAAAAA
>Ga0209282_1000641_pt1 | contig 17229 bp, 11 predicted proteins | sample Mtrugardesep15_FD_187529 | JGI IMG/M metagenome (GOLD analysis project Ga0209282, IMG submission 187529) | Root nodule microbial communities of legume samples collected from California, USA - M. trunc garden sep15 (SPAdes) (version 2) | ecosystem: Host-associated > Plants > Roots > Nodule...
CAATAGTTGTTGGTTGAGGACCATCAATCATATTACAAGTTTATGCGTGTCTTGCAACTTATTCATTGCTCACTTTTAAATGTGAGTATTGCTGCTAATGTTACTTTTTTCTTTCTATTTTGATAAAAGAAATTCATTAAGACAGAAGAATGCACAAGAGATTGGTGGATAAGGGGTTCTCTTTATGGTGTAAACGAAAAATAAAGCAACAAAGATAAATAGAAAATATTCATCAGATGAGTAGGTGTGACAGGATGACAGACATATTTCATTGCAGGGAGTCCTAACCAGTATCAATGTGATAATCAGAGGGCAAGGATAATTCCATAGAATTCTCTCTCCCCCTATCTCTGAGTCTATGTTTTGTTGTGTGAAAAAAATTAGTAGTGTGGGTGTGGAAGAGACAAAGGAGTGGATTTGATTTATTGTTTGGTATACAAGAGAAAAAGGAGAGAAATATAAGCGGATGGGTCTATTTAATATTTTGCGACATCGGTAACTATTTAACTGTGACTGTACATCTGTTGTACAGGATTTAGTGATGAAACTCCACGGGACTACCACTGCAATTTGGGTCCAGATGGACGACGTAGAGATGCTGATGAGAAGCCTGAGCTATGTAGAGGAACGGTTGAGTTTGTTGCTACTAAAGAATTCATGGTTAGTTTATTTATAAAAAATACTTGTAGACTTAAATTATGAATTTAAAGGTTAGCTCTTTACCAAACCTAATAATTCTTGGGTAAATTTATTTTCTTAATATAAACTAAATAAAGTGTTGAGGCAATTTTCCTTCAAGCCTATTCATCGTGATGTAATTGACGGCTGTTATAAATGGCTGTTTGTTCATAGAGTCATGTTTATTTTGTCCTTTTGTATACTGGATTGATAAAGTATAGTTAATTATACAATGGCCTAAATTTATGTTACGGTTCTAAGATGATATACAAAGTAAGCAGTTTAGGCTTTTGTATGGAATACATAGTTTCCATTTTCTTTTCTTTTTTTTAATTTTATTTCTCTCATCCTTAAGTGTCCAATGATGAATGGTGTCCAATTCACTGTTTTGTGTAGGTCCGTGAGCCAATGCCTGCTTTGTACTTCTTTCTAATTGATGTATCAATGAATGCTGTTCAAACTGGTGCAACAGCTGCAGCTTGCAGTGCCATAAGTCAAGTTATTACAGACCTTCCTGTGAGTTCTAACTGTCGACAACTTATCAACCATTTATTCATGATAATCTTTGTGAAGCTTAATGTTTTTCAATTTTTCTTTTGTTTGATTGGTTTGAAACTTATTCCATTTATATTGGTGCTTCACTATCACAAGACAAAACCTTTAAGATTCTTCCCCCACTCTGCTCCTGCATCCAAAACAAAATAAACTGAACGAATTGTTTAAATTGAACAGAATGATATGAAAAATCAGATTCCCACCAAGTTGGGTCCCTTACACTTTATTATAATAGCTTGACTATCATTTCTGTAATTTATTGACTATGCATGGTCTTGTGTGAGGTTTTTGGTCTTTTGGTCCTATATTACGTTAATTTGTGAGGCACATCTTTGATTAAGATGTCACAAAACACAATCAAACGCTAAGCTTGTATGACCATTTACAAATCTGTTTAAAATTCTAGTCAGTTAAACTCCAAAGAGCACAATTGGCCACATTTTCCACAATGAATTATAACAACTTTCTTGCCTCCATTCAATGGATTCAGGATTCCAATGTTTGATATGAGTAGGACATGAGAATGGCGTGATTCAATATTATAGTTGCGATCACATTCATCATATGCTAAACATTTTCGACAATGATGTAGACTATAGATATTAAAATTAAGTTCTTATTGTTAGGGCCAAACTCAGTGAGGACTAGAAAAGGGAGAAGTGTATGCACATACACGAAATTACTCATTGGATGAAGACAGTAATAGCTTATAAGCCTGACCAATTACCCCAAAGGAAAACCAAGTTACCTGCTATCATAGAATTTGGAGAGCCAAAATATTGAAACTTAAGTAAATTTTTTATATTTGACGGAATATTTATAGCTTGTTATTGTTATTTTTTCACTCCTTTTGCCAGTCCTCTGTTTATTTTTTGTGGTTACTTATCTAACTCAATTTCTACCAGAACTCTTTTATTTATTTGAAATTTGAGTGGTGTGACCACAGATTCTTACAAATGTCGTATTTTGTTTGACATTGAGTTCATGACTTGTTTTTTTCTTCTTATTACTACAGGAAGGCCCTAATACAAAGGTGGGAGTTGCAACGTTTGACTCCACAATTCATTTCTACAACTTGAAACGTGCATTGCAGCAGGTAGCACATAAGTACCCAACTAAACATACCGAGTTTACCAATTTTTGTTTGTTATGGCATATTTACTGTTAAACCCATATTTTAATCCAGTTTAAATTAATTCCAAAATTAAGGATATATAATATTTAGATGGATTTGAAGGTGGAAAAATGTTAGCTACAAGGGCTGAATATTGCTGCAGGCATTAGTTTCAATGTTTCTGCTCTTAGAGGGTTAATGAAATTTAGGATTTGTATACTATATATTTAATTGGTGTCCAGCAAACTGACTGGTCATATTGCCGTCGTTTGAGTCTGTTTTTTCTGTCTCAGCAGTGAAAACAGCGGTTTTCTGTTGTTATTTGTTTTCTTTGATGTTTTTAACTTGAGACTGTATTGTGAAATTTAGAACACAATATTCCTTCGCGGCTTGTCAAACATGGTGCCAATTAACTAATAGTTTAGATAACTAGCACTTTGCAATTAACAGTTTTAGGTAAACAAGCCTCATGCTGATTTTGAAATTTAAAATTTGTAGCCATTGATGCTCATTGTTCCTGATGTCCAAGATGTTTATACTCCTTTGCAAACTGATGTAATTGTTGGACTATCCGAGGTTAGTTTCAAATATTTTCGTGCTTGCAGAAGGTTACTAGAGAAATTTATTACTTTGTTTTCTTTTCTTATTTCTGGTTTAGCCATATGGTTTATTGGTTTGCTTCTTTTATGCTTAGTGCCGTCAACATTTAGAACTACTTCTCGAAAGCATTCCTACTATGTTCCAAAGTAATAGAACTTCTGAATCGGCCTTTGGTGCAGCAATCAAGGTATTGTGTTTTGCTTTAATGTTATAATAGTTGTCTGATTTTGCAATGTTTTTTATGTTGTTTGCTGAGATGGAATCAACTTTTTTATTTTTTTTTTATTTTGTCAATGTTCATAGAGTTTTTCGCTATAACCCCCGCTCTATAAGTTCTTCATTTTCTTCTTTGCCTCCGTTCTGCATTTCTGAGATTTATTTCTCACGCAAGATTTTACTTTTTGTATGTAGTGTCTCTTTTTGTGTGTGCAGTTTTTTTTTAAATTTAAATGCCTCATTGTTAGGAACCTACATTAGAAACGGAAAAAATAAATAAAAAATGATTTTATTGTTGGACAGTAAATAAATATATTAGGGAAACAGAAATCTCCCAGGATTTTCCCGTCCTAAAAGGTTTCCCATTTTACAATTGAACACTTGCTTGGTTCTCTCAAAAGACATTGCCCAAATGATCTCCCTACATACTTCCCTCTATCTAACAGGTTAGAGAGAACAAAGTTGATACTTTCTCCTCCCACAACTCATTAACCAACTAACTGCCTCCCTCTACCTTATCTGCCTCTATTTGTGACAGTCTAACTGAGCTGCTGTAACAGCTTACATACAAACATGGGATGGCCCGCTTAATTTCTTGGACGCGTCCTTATTTCTCCCGTCATAAACCTTCTAATTGACCCTTACTCACACTCCACTCATTGCTTTGGTTCTTTATTCCTATACTAGTATTTATAATTCTTTCTGTTAACATATCCTGTAGTAACACTGGGATTTCTATCTCGCAATTTTTGGCAGTTGTTGTTACTTACCATCTTCTTCTCACTGAGGTTGACAAAATAAGTATACATTTTGCCATTTAATAGATATAGTTTTTGACCCAGCAACAATATTGATGATGATACCTTTGTTTTCTTCTTTTAGGCAGCTTTCCTTGCAATGAAAGACACTGGAGGGAAGCTGTTGGTTTTCCAGTCAGGTGTGGTTCTCAACTACTATATTTTGTAATTAATTGTTATTTATATTACACAAATGTCGCTATCAGCATCCCAACTGGGACATCATGAATGGCACATAAAAATCATGTTATGCATGCATATTTGTTACTTAACTAATTCTTTTATAGATTTATCTGACTTGAGTAAAAGTGAGCATCTAAATATAATGAAAGTTGCTAGTATTCAGGAAGCCACATATTTCTACTATAATGCAATACTGCAATTTAAGATAAAATAAAAAAACATTTTCTTAATGATAAAAAAAAGAGTAATATTCATTGTTGATACTAGACAAAATAAGTATACAGTAAACAATATCGACTTCATCCAAAAGCTTGTGTTGTTTTAAAAGCCCATTCTCATCTTTCAAAAGTAATAGGTTCTGACAACAATAGTTCATGCAACTCAATTTTTTAACAAACAGTAATATTATATAGTTTCGTTGGCATTATTTGTGTTTGGACTTGGTCGCTGGATCACCATTTTATGTTTGGTTGGTCTTTTTTTTTAATTCTTGTTCAACTTCTTGTCATCATTTTGCTTTTACCTTTGCCGATTTCTTTCTCAATTTTTTTTTCTGCAATTTTTTCTTTAGTGTTTCTCATTTTTTTGGATGTCTTCAGTCTTGCCATCTATCGGCATTGGTGCCCTTTCTGCACGCGAAGCCGAAGGTAGAACAAACATCTCTGCAGGGGAAAAGGTATTCATCTCAAGCCGGTTGTTTACATCGTTGGATTCTTTTCTTTTTTATTGTAGAAAATATTCCAATTTGTTATTTTTTATGTTTTAAAATTCTATCATGGCATTTCCTTGTCATATTATAAGCTTGAGCTTGTAAGATGGTGACATAGCATTAGTTCCATGTATTTGTAAATCCTGTTGTAATTGGCTGTAGAATTGAAACAGAGATCAAATTTAATAATATAATATTAGACGTTTGATTTACACTATCAAAACATCCATCTGCATATTACATAAATTTATACATGATTCAACTGATACTTTGCATTTTTATCTGTTCTACCTCCTAAATAGTCCCGTGAAGATTGATTTTGGATACTCTTTTATCTGTTCTACCTCCTAAATAGTCCAGTGAAGATTGTTTTTGCATACTCTTCAACGAAATTCCATTATTGAATTTCAGGAAGCACATAAATTACTTCAACCTGCAGATAAAACATTGAAAGAACTAGCAGTTGAACTTGCTGAGTATCAGGTCTATATTGCGTTCTCTTGGTTTTGATTTAGGCTTTACTTTTTTGTCCAATTTAAGTTGCGAGTTGATTTTTTGTGAGCTTGATGAACAGCCTATTATTGATGGGTTAAGTATAATAGTTTTGTAATGCTGCAGGTTTGTGTTGATCTATTTGTGACAACTCAGACTTATGCTGACATCGCTTCCATATCGACCATCCCACGAACTACTGGTGGACAGGTATACATCAATGCTTAATGTGTCTGTTGTTTAAGAAAACAGTAAAATTGTTGGCTTTCATTGCATTTTATTCTAGAAGGGTGAAGATCTGATTGCTATTTTCTTTTTAGTGTTTATCCTACCTTAACAGTATTGATGAAAAAATAAATGTTTCTTATCTTTTCTACTTACGTCAATCAGTCTTTCTGAAAATTCTGGGTATGCTCGATCACATGCTTGAAAGTTTTAATGGAAAGGAAACAGTGGAAAGAGAAATGTTAGCAATACACTATTTACTGTCCAGTGAAATTCATATAGGTCTGGTCAAATAGGGAGTGGGTCTCACCAATAAACAAGGGGACTAGATGATTTGGTCGGACTGATGTGTGTTTCACCCAATGATAGTGTGTTAGAAAAGAGTGTTTTGCTAGTATTCTTCTTGAGAAGAGTGAAGTAATTGAATAGCATATCATAAACTCGCAAAGACTGGTAGTTATTGTATCTGAAGAACCAGGCAACAATGGTTTCAGAAACTTTTATGATTTTTCATCAGCCAAAAGTTGATACCAGAACGAAATATGTATGATTTTTTGTTGAAGTAAAAATATTTATTTCTGAATTTAAAATGCGTCTTTTAATCTGTCACATCTTTTACATTTGTACTATTTTTCTCACATGTAGTATTTTACACTAAAAAAGGTAGCTATATGCTATGCAAATGATATATGTGTTGCATACATCGGAAAATTAAATGTTAAACTTCTCATTTTGTTTGTCAGGTTTATTATTATTTCCCATTCTCAGCTCTTTCTGATCCTGCAAAGCTTTACAACGATCTTAGATGGAATGTCACTAGGCCACAAGGTTTTGAGGCTGTAATGCGTGTGAGGTGCAGTCAGGTAGTCACTTTCTCATACCTTATCATGCAACATATCAACTCTACAACTTTAATTTATTTATTTTTGTCAGGGCATCCAAGTACAAGAATATTATGGCAACTTTTGTAAAAGCATCCCAACAGATGTTGACTTACCTGGGGTCAGTATTATTTTCTAGATGTTGGATATAGTTATGTTCATGTGTATATATGCAACCTTAATCATATGTTTATCTGAGTAAATGCATGAGCAGAGCATATTGATGGTTGGGTGATTTTGACTTGAGGATTGGCAGTGTAGAGTGTACGTCGAAAGTTAATTTATGATGATAAACCGTATTTGTGATATAAAGTGCTATTTAAACTCGTAAGCGTTATTTACTTGGATCATCATCAACAAAAAATATCCACCTAATCTCTCTCTCCACTTGTTCACTTACACTCACAATTCTCTCTACCCTTGCAATTTGCCTACTGCCATTGATAACTGGAGTCGGCTTCTTTCATTGCTACCTCCCTAAGTAACTGCACGAAACATTCCCAGATTCATCGCTATTCCTAATAATTACAGCTATCTCCCATTTTCTCTGTTATAACTTGCAAGATTGTACAAAAGTTGAGGGAAAGTTAAGAGAGCTAACTTGATAATGAATTTGAAAAGTTTTTTTTTTTTTGAACGGCAAATGTTAGTATTTTTCTCCTTGTCAGGACTTGAACTCCTCAACTCCTTTAATTCCTTATAGCTCAAACCAGTTGAGCTACCCAACCCCCCAATCAATTTGAAAAGTTGTTAGTTTGTAAAATTATTGTCATTAATGAATCTGTTTTAGCTCAATGTGTCTGTTTGAGCTAATCACATGCTTTGTATAATTAGTCACGTGTAAAATATGCCTTAGGTATTAGATGCTAATGGGATTGGAATTAGCAATCACGCTAACTTGTATTTATTGTAAATACAGCTTTTTGTAGGTTCATTATATACTCATGTATCAACTCCGTAAAGATGGTATGGTATGTTCAACCTGTGGGCTAATTTTTATCTTTTTGCAGATTGACTGTGACAAGACTTTCATGGTAACTTTGAAACATGACGATAAGTTGCAGGATGGATCAGAATGTGCTTTTCAGGTATTAGAGAAGTTTGCTACTCTCCTTTATCCTGAGTAATTTATAATCTTCAGATCACTGATGTTACTCTTGTAAACTTTTTAGTCACGGTGGATATCATTTTGTTTCTAATTATATGTTCTTTTTTTATTTAGTGTGCTCTTCTATACACAACTGTGTATGGGCAAAGAAGAATACGTGTCATAACCTTATCTCTGCCTGTCACGAGTATGCTTAGTAATCTGTTCCGTGCTGCTGACTTGGATACTCAATTTTGCTGTTTCTTGAAGCAAGGTATCTCATTTATAGTTAATGTGCATTGCTTCTGTGATTATTCTGTTTTCGATTGTTGTTGCTTGCGGCCATATATTGAATGTTAACAACTCTATTTCCCTTTTTGTTCTCTATATAAATTATACCTGTTCATATTTTAGAGCATATGTTTGTAAGTATAATAATTTTGGATAAAAAAGAATTCTAACACTTTCTTTTTTTCCTTTTCTGTAGCTGCTAATGAGATTCCTTCAAAGCCACTTCCTCTTGTTCGGGAACAAGTGACAAACCTTTGCATCAATGCACTATTTTCATATCGTAAATTTTGTGCTACCGTTTCTTCATCATCCGGACAACTTATTCTTCCGGAGGCCCTAAAGCTTTTGCCTCTGTACACTCTTGGTATGTTGTGATTTATAATGTTGTGTAAATAAAGGTTTTATTTTTTATTGTTTATTTATGGGTTACATTCTTCCTTGCTTTCAAACATATTGCCTTCAATCAATTTTATTTGTTTGTTTTTACTTAATAATTTCTGCATTTATATGCTAGTAACATGTGATAGAAATTCACCTTTTGAGTGTTGATGATATTTTCCTGCATTTTATTGGGGTTGCATTTATATTTTAGTGACATGTGATCGAAATTCATGCTTGAGTTTTGATGATATTTTCCGACATTTTATTGGGGTTATACTGGGGATATATTTTTTAAAATATTGATTAACTTTGGATTAGTTCCTTATTCCAGCTTTTCTGTTCTGAAACAAAGTCTTGTTTTAGCTGTGATTTGAGGATGACTGACAAAGCTGATATACATTTGCCTACTTTGTCAATGATCAATCGATATATTGTTAAAATTCAGCATGTTTCATTGTTTGGGGGCTATGGTCTTCTTCAGAAGGCCAGTTACAAGTGGGTTCTAATTATACTTCTCATTTCTTTTTCAGCGTTAACCAAGAGTACAGGGTTAAGAACAGAGGGAAAGATCGATGAACGGTCATTTTGGATAAATTATGTAACTTCTCTCTCCGCTCCATTGGCAATACCGCTTGTGTATCCTAGGATGGTGGCTATCCATGATCTTGACTCAAAGGTGTATATTAATCAATCAATGCTTAAAGATATGTATAATTATGAATAATTCCGATGTTCATAATTTACGATATTTAATTTAATTGCATTTTAACAAGTGCTTATTCAGATATCAGAACTTGATGATGTATATTTGAAGATGATAAGGAGTTTTTATTTTTTAATATATGTTTGATTTTTTGTGACAAGATCACATTGTTCATGCTAGTTTCTATTAAACCTAATCTCATATTTATAACACTTCTCGAGACACTAATATCATTTTGTAAATTGCAGGAAGATGAAGAATCTGTTATTCCTTCCTTCCTACCTCTTTCTAGTGAACATGTTAGCGATGAGGGAATCTATCTTCTTGAGAATGGTCATGATTGTTTAATATATGTTGGAGACTCTGTCAGTCCGGATACTGTGCGGAAAATATTTGGTGTTTCTACAGTTGATGAAATTCCTCATCTGGTAATTTCTATGTTAATTTCTCTTTCTCTCTCTCCAACCCCCTGTTGCCTTGCCATTGTCTTAAGATGCAAAATCTGTCAAACTTCACTATTTGCTATTGTTGTTTTCAAGGGAATTTCTATCATTCTTAAATCATAAGCCTGATCTGTTTTAGATTACTTCACATCGATTTTTTCTTCAGAACTGGCAATGCAAAGTTGACAATTATGGCCGGGTTTGGATTAGATTTAAGTCATAGGAAATTTTCCCTGTTAATCAGTTCATGGTTCTGTACTTACGAAAAAGTATTTATAAGTGTTAAAATGTTATTAAAAGAGCTTTTTGAAAAATTGAGACGTGGAGGCTAATTTTGAGTTAATACAAGATGCTGTTGTTTTTTTAAAAAAACATAGTTATTGCAAGATTCTTCTAATATTATTTTTCAACAGTGCTTTTCGAAAAGTTTGTCTAAAGCGTCTCTTTTGTTTGACCAGTTTGTATTGCAACAACATGACAATCCACTGTCGAAGAAGTTAAATGAAGTGGTGAATGAGATTCGGCGGCAAAGATTTTGCTACCTCCGGTAAGCTAATTTTGACAATTAAAGCATATCTTGAACCCTGTTGAATACCTTCCATGTCATTTGCTAATTAAACAAAGTGTAATTTTTTTATATATCTGGCAGGTTTAAGCTCTGCAGGAAAGGTGATCCATCAGGTCAGTGCATTAGAATGATTGCTTATAATACAGGATGATTATTTTTTTCATTAGCGTTAACATAAAAACTAATTTAGATCATGAAACCACATGACATCATTCCCCAATCCTATTGGCGAAGTTATGTTTTAGCTTTAACCCCATATTCTGAAATAGTTGAATTTTTTTAGGCTCCGTATATGTTGTTTTTTCTTTGATAGTATTTGCTTCTTGAACTAGTGCTCTATGTTTTCTGAAAAGGATTCTACTTGGTACTTAGCTGGTGTTTGACATGCGGTTATTCTTTTCTGTTATGTTTGATTCCACTGTTATATGAAACCAAAATCACTTTTCTTACCATCTGTCCTATTACGCTTTTGACTTCTTTTACTCATGTTTCGAAATAAACTACCTCATGCCGTGTTTCTCGTCTGTTGGCAGATTTGATAGACTTGTTTAGAATATGAAGGTTTTTAATCAATGAAAGAAATCTGTAGATAATTGTTATGTTTACCTTTTTCTGCTATTTTGAACTTAACCTATCTTACTTGCCATCCACCAGGAATGTCATTCTTCTCGTATATGGTAGAAGACAAGAGCGCAGGTGGCTTCTCCTATGTAGAGTTTCTTGTCCATGTTCATAGGCAAATCCAGAATAAAATGGCATCGTAATGAGTATATATGCCAGCTTCATTTTTGCAAGCTTTTAGACCTAAATGATAGAGCAAACCTCAAGTACCCAATGTTGGGTGAGAAATTCTGCATATTAATCCACATTCTTCGTTTGCTTGAGTTTGTCCGAAAAATGAGACAACTTAAGATTTTGTTAATTATTGTACATGTATAAGTTAATTGTTGTTGGTGATAGTTGGATCTTACTATTTCTTTTACGTTGACAATTTTAACATTATGAGCAATTGTGTTTTTATGCGGAATATTATAATAATATGTTTTAATAACTTTTATGAAAAAATAGAGGTAAAATGAAAGGAACCGTTTTATACTTTAGTATACAACATTTGATTGATATGCGTTTCAATCACCCACTCGTCTGATTGTAGATTTATGAAGTTCTCAGCATATTTTATGTAGAGCATACACCAAAACACACTAATGTCTTTGGAGGACTGATTTTAATGAGCGTAAAAACATTCCAACTCCATTAGATTTAGGCGCTAAAGATTACATAAGCAATAACATTTTCCACTACTAAAACAAATTATTAGGGCTGTCATGATATTAGTTAGACATTGAATGTTTTTTATTTTGCTCGCTGTATCCTTTGAAAAATAGATTTTTTTTTATTTTTTTTAAACCGTTTTATAATAATATGCGTAATAATATGACTACTCGTCATTTCATTGATATTATAATAATATGTATCCTTTAAACCGTTTTATAGTCACACATTAACTTCCTGTAAATGTTGTTCTCTCTAACTTTCTATGACAAACCTACCCTTGAGTTTTATTGACCACACTTATAGTCAAACTCAAACTATCATAATCAACACATTCTCTACAATTCCAATAAGAAAAATGCTACAAGATTCTAGGATTATTAACAACAAAAAACACAAATCTAGTGACTCTCTGCAAACCCTAATTAAGCCACTACACCCAGTTCTCTTTTGGCTTCTCCCTTCCATCATCAGGTTAGAACTATTCTTGCTTATCATTGAGTCTAAAAATATTTAGGTTGGCTTATCATTGAGTCTAAAAATATTTAGGTTAGATCCTTCGAAGGTCTCATAGGTCTAGTAAAAGAAGCATCATGCAGCTTCTTATTTCTGTATTTCAAAAGAGCAGCTGCAGTAGCTGCCCAAATGACTTCCCAATCTTGAGGGAATGAAATTATCCTTCGTTTTCATCCGCAGTATCTTCAAAGAGTCCGGGACTAATCTGTGTTAAACATGAAAATGTTTCTTAACAATACTGTGGAGTGCAGACATCGAGTGGAATGAAATTATCTTTTTCACCATTCGTATTGTCCAAGAGACCTCTATTTTCATCAGCAGTATCTCAGAAAAAAGTTATCTCTAGACTAGTTTGTGTAAGACATTGAAAATGTTTCCTTTGCAAATGTGGGTTGTGGACATAAGTGGGTATTGTTCATGACTTTCACAATCTTTCAGAGGGCATAAAATTGCTTAGCTGACTACCGATATCATTCTGCCGCTATGAAAATTAGATGGTCATTCAAATAAACCTGTCAGGAGAATTATTAACCTAGTACGAATATTTTGAGGACAGCACCATAAATTCGATGATCATTCTTAACAAAAAGTCAAAACCATTCACTATTCTAGTTATTAAAAATAATATATTTCCATATCATGTATCCAAACAAAACAATGCATGGTTAACAATGTACTAATGTTCATCAACAATATTCTCTGAAAGACTACGGAGAAAACGAGTGAGGGCCTTCTTAGCCCTAATCTCTGCTTTTTCTTTTTTTTTCTCCTCTTCTTCATCTGTAGCCTTCGTTTCTTGAGCAAAGTGCACTTTACGTACCAGCTTTCTCAACTCCTGCAAAAGATGAAGATATTTTATGTCAATAAACGTAAACAACAATCTGAGCAGCAAACTTGTTTGTGGTTCTGCCTCTAAATATATATGATTTTTTATACAGAGTAAGAATAGAAAATGTATGTCAAGAAATACTAACAATACACTTTTTTCGCACAATCTAGAAACAATCTTCATTACGAGGAAGAAATTTATGTGAATCTCACTAAAAATGTAGGCTTATTCTCCATTTGATAGGAATCACAAAATTCACCAGTTAACATAAACTTGGTCGAAAATTCGTACAATTTAGAAACATTGTTCATTATGAGAAAGAAATTTATGTGAAACTCACTAAAAACATAGGCTTACTTTCTACTTTATAGGAATCACATAAAATTCACCAAGTAATATAAACTTGGTTGAAAATATTAGATTATATTGTATGGTTCACCAAATAATTAATCTTGTTCAGAAAGCGCAAGCAGGTGCAAATATGCAGCTACTCGATCACGCATAGTGCAAAATATTACCTGCCGATCATACTCAACACCTTGAACTGAATAAACTTCATTGGTGATTTGAATGTCCTTGTTGATCAAACCATCAAACCACCTTGTTACTTGACTATCATCATAAGGCTTAGATTCCTGATAAAATGCTCAAAAGATAAGATAAATCATAAGGAGAAAATACATTGTAACTAAGTCATATCAAAGAAAGCAAAAAGAAAAAGAAAATTACACCCCCTAATATGACAAAGAGGAGATAAAGGTATTATATGCGGGATCATGTCTAGTCAATATGAAATTTAGTGCATATTTGGATTCACTTTTGAAAGAGACAAAAGCGATTCTGAAGAATTGAAGTTGATTTTGGTATGTTAGGAGTTCCTGACTACAATTGATTTAGCCTCTACAACTGATTCTAACTTGAAGGTCAGATTCAATAATGTATTTTTTATACTCAAATTTATTGTTCAACTCATTTTAACGTAAACGTGTCCAACCATAAATCATTTTACCTTTAACTCACCTTTAACTAAAATCAATTCAATCAAAATCAATTTTTACCACTATAGAATGAAACACAAGTTTAGACATGAACTCATATGTTAGGAACCTTTCTTTTGGTATAAGAAAGAGTTCTCAAAACTGTGCAGAATTGAATAAACAAAGGAACAATTTTATTGAAAGATTGAGAAAGGATAAAAGAGAATAGGAGAGAAACTCTCCTCAAGGGTTTCCCCTTCACAATAGAGTGTACTCTATCCACAATTACAATATTCAAAGCTACTCTAACATTTGTGTTTTCTTATTTATACACATACTCTCTAACTTATCCAAATAACCAACTAACTTCCCTAACAACTCATAACAACAACCCAAATAACAAACTAACTTCTATAACTTTTTTTGCACAAGAAACTAACTTCTATAACTACTTTTACTCTAATATTTATTATTGGGTTAAATATGTTTTTGGTTCCTGTAAATATACCAACTTTTCATTTTAGTCTCTCTAAAATTTTCCTTCGACTTTTAGTCCCTATAAAAATTTTAATCATCACTTTTGGTCCCAGTTTTTAAGTCAATTCATGTGTAGCATTTGTATTTTTTAATGAAATTGTGTAGAATATTGTAAAAATCTCTCCCAAAAAAAATTAGAAGACCTGTAGATTATATAGTAAGGAGAGTAGATCAGGGAAACTATTAGGAAAGATTTGGAAATTAATGAGTTGAACCAAAATATAGTTTATGATAGAACATTATGACATAATTTGATCCATGTAGCCGACGCCATTTAGTGGGAAAAGTTTTGGTTGTTGTTGTTGAATCCTAACATCATACCTCATCATCCTTCTCGTCTTCAGTTTCTATCAAGTTCTCATCATCATCCAAAGGATCATCAGGTCCCAAGCCAGTTAAAGCTTGCAGCTCCTTATGGTCAGAGTCCTTTGTTGCTTTTATTAATCGGTCCATTAATTCCGGTTCCACATTCCGTAGCAACTTTCCTGAGACAACAATTTATGTATGAAGAACACGATTCTGCATTGCACTGCTGAATGTACATAATACCACAGTAATTCTAATCAACTTACCACATATATTGAATTGACTATTGACAAGAATAGTGCTATAAGCTAAGGTATACATACCAACTCATAATTAATGCAACACAAATTGGAAAGATGATTGATGTTTAAAGCACTATCGTCAATTGCAGAAAATAGTTGTTTGTTTAAATTTCACTATGCTTTAGTGCTAGAACATTGCATTGCTTTAGCTTCTATTTGATTACAGCATGTACTAAATATCGTCTTGTGGGGCAACAACAAATTGTTGAAATTATGCTACGCTATGCTATAGCCACTATTTGACAACACCGGTTTAAATCTAATCGTAAAGTTTAACTAATCCTCATGTACACTGCTTTACTGATTTAAATGTGTTGTTTGTATTGTGTAACATGTTCAAATCGATTCAGAAATTCTAACAAAATATTGATTATTTACCTATATAATTGAACTGACGTCGCCTTCCTTCACGAACATCCGGTCCCATTCTCTGCGGCAAAACAACAAACACCTTCTCTTCATTAAACTTTCACTGGTAAAAAAACATAATTTCCACAAGCTTGTACAGATAGAACAATAAAATTTCAAGATGACAAAGAAAAGGCAAGAACCTTAACCAACATAAGAGCTTCAAAGACAATGTGGTCTAAAGAAACCACCCTGCAACCCAAAAACAAAATTTAGCAAAAAGTTGAAACTTTTCAAAGATGGGCATTGAGAAATGCATAATGAATGAAGGAAAAACAACTTAAGGATGCGTTTGATTTGGGGAGGAGAGAAGGAAGACAAATCCATTCCCCATTTAACAGCACGTTTTGCTTCACGCTTCAATTGGTTGCGGCTTTTAATGGCAGCATCTTCTTCTTCTTCTTCCTCGGGAGCTGTGGGTAGTGGAGAATCAGCTCTTCGAAGTTTCCCGCGAGATGCAGATAAAGAGAAACGACGTATATTTGTTGATTCTGGCGATGATGTTGGAAGGAGAAGATGATGATATAGTGCAGAAAATTTGGTAGAAGAAGTAGCATGGTGACGGTGATGGTGGTGGTGGTGGTGGTGGTGAAAGTGCAACAGCCATGGCCAATGTCTTAGAGGCCGTAATACTGCTTGTTGGCTCATATGTGAATGAAGACTCAAATGTATAGATATATCAAAACTCAATTATGCCTTCTCTTGTTTTATGTTGATATACATTCTCGGTCTCTATCTCTGGTTACATTTCATTTATCTTTTTTATTTTTATTTTACAAACTCACAAATATTTAATTAGAATCCCTAAAAAAACATTTGGTTAGAAATCAATGTATAAATACATACATTAGTGAATAGGCTGCAGTTGGCATAAGATGGAGTTACCTTCCTTAAAGGGTGAAATTCTATATTGAAGTTTTGAAAACTAGCAATAAACAATTGTTTGTAGAAATTCATAATACTATCAAATTTACTAATGTCTCGACTTCCTTCACAAAAGTAATCAACAACCTCTTAGAGTCAAGAAAGAAATTCATGTTATCTAGTTGAAGGTCAGCCACCAAGCTTAGAGCATTAGAGTCCCAACGCCTACCCACCTATACAGAACAAAATTGGGGAAAGCTAGGTTGTCTTCACAAGAACAAAACATCCTTTTTCATCACAAATGCACATGTCAATCCCCATCCTATTGAAGGAGGAAGAGAATGACGCATTAACATTACACTTGTGCCGAGTCTATTTTAAGAACTTTTTTTATTCTTTTATTATTTTAGTAAGTCCCACTCGGAAGTGATTCATCAACATATTTTAGGTTTTTTTAAAATTAAACATTTTTTAGGTGAATATTTTTCTAAAGGTAAAAAATATACTCATATTAAAACATACAATGAAAACACAAGGAATGTTAAAGATCAAAAGGTTGCAAAAAACAAATATTACAAAAACAAAACACCAAAACAAAGGTCCCATCAAACCAAAATAAAATTATGATCAATTTCCATGTAAGGTCACCCTTAAACATTTTAGTGGATGAATGCTCCATTTTAAGTAATCATAAAAATAATAAAAAATCTCTAACTTTGAATTTGATCCATATGACCATCTCTGAATCTTAATGTCATCATGGACCCACTTGTTGGTTGGCGCATTAAATTACTCACGCTAAAAAAGATGGTGGTCTTGGCGTGAGAGTTGCTTGCTAGAGAAACCAACGCTGCAATGTTTGGAAATTTGGTGTGGGTCATTTTTGTTTGTGATGGTCGGAATTCGAACCCTGAATCTTACATATATTATACATTATCCCTACCAACTGAACTAAGCTCACGAGGATTGGTTTTGAAATAAATCGTTGGTTCACCTGATCAGAGATAAACATCTTAAAAACATTTCCTTGCTAAAGACTGCTAAGTCCAAGGATGGCGAGTGTGGGATGCAATTTCTAGGAAAGTATCATCAAAGAAGTGTACACTAATTTATTCGCACCCATTTAAACAATAAAAAAATATGCAGCTATATGAAATGCATCAAACGACATATCAACTTTTTCTTTTCTTTTTAGTTTACCATCTTATAGATACGAAATTTCCACCACATTGTAGAACACCTGTGGGGTCCACAAGGAGGGTTTTCCCCTCCCAATTTTTTTTTTTTTTTTCATA
>Ga0209282_1000642_pt1 | contig 17228 bp, 11 predicted proteins | sample Mtrugardesep15_FD_187529 | JGI IMG/M metagenome (GOLD analysis project Ga0209282, IMG submission 187529) | Root nodule microbial communities of legume samples collected from California, USA - M. trunc garden sep15 (SPAdes) (version 2) | ecosystem: Host-associated > Plants > Roots > Nodule...
ATAAAGGTATCCAAACGTATACCACTTTTCACTCAACTCAATTTTAATCAAAATCAATTCTATAAAATCAATTCTATCAAAATCAATTTTGTCCACCGCACAACCAAACACACACTAAACTTATAATCAATCGTCCTTTACCACATATACCAATTAGATGTTAGTACAATGAATTTGGTTTTGTGTGGAACATTGTGCTGCAAAAACAGTGTGCCAATCTCCAATCAGTAGATCCCATTCAAAGATACAGTTTATCCAAGGCATGCGATTTGGCAAGTTTAAACAGTCTTTTCCTTAGAAAGGGACATATTGCCGCATGAAATTTAACACCGACAATAAAATACTCGTACCTTAAATACTCTCTTGTTGGGGAACATCAACATGGATAGGATAAGATAACAAGATAACCGTTGTCGTTGAGTGGAAAGTAAAGTAAAATTCACACAGAAAACGGTTAAATCTTCCAACAGAAACGGTAGTTACTTATTTTTTTAAAAAATATCACTTGATAAATAAATAAATAAAGAACGGTTAGAAAATATAGTAGTGAAATATAGTAAAACAAAAGTGAAGAGGATTGAAGGTTAGGCCACTTGAACTCCTCTCTCCATTTTAGCTTTGGGGTTACACTCAAACAGATTTGGGTCCTATAACTACCTTTGATCCTTTTGAGTTTGAGTCAAAAACTTCATTTTATAGATTAGTATGATCATGGCCAGTCTTAAATTTTTTGGTGTCTTAGACGAAATATTAAATTTTTTCTCTTTTAATTATTTTGATATTTTTCTTGTATCTTTTATTGCAAAAGATTCATTTATAATTAAAGTTCTCTAAAAATATATTTTCAATATGATTAATCAAAGAGAATTAAAGAAAAATATATATCTATATAATATTAATTACTAAAAAAAATATATATCTATATAATATCAAAGATTTATTTATATGATTTTTTTCTTTCAAAATAAAAATAAAAATAATAATTTTGGTTCCCATAAAAAAATGGTACCTTGGGCCGCCGCCTCTCCGGTCCACCCTTAGGGCCATCCCTGTGTATGATAGAAGAAGGAATGTTGTAGAATAAATAATTAAAAAAAATAGTTAGTGAGAAAAGGAAATATTTTGCTACGCCCAATGCATGACTGAACAAGGATCTGATACTATATTAGAAATTATAGTGAAATAATTAGTAATGAAATGTTTAGCAGAATATAACATGAGGCAACTATGGTGTAGCAAGTGCGAGTTAAAAGTTTTACATTGCATGAAAAATTGAAGATTTGACACTTCATAAGTGAGAGTACACATAACCTCAATGCCTTAAGGTTTTGGGTTAAAGTGTGGTGTCTAACTCATTTGTGTGGTTCCACTGGGTCAAATGTGGATGATTCCCTAAGCTCTCTTTGTGAAACAGTGGTATCATAGTGGCAAAAGTCTTCCGGACCAAAAATGCTCAAGCGACAGGTTCCCTTGAGCAGCAACAACAGTGGTACAAGTGCATATGTATGTCGATGAAAGTGCTTCCGTTTAAGGGAGATCAATGAGTTGGAAGCCCTGAATTAAAATCTAAATGAATGATTAAATATTGATCTAACAATTAACTACTAATATTTTTCCTAAAAAATATTGATACAAAACATGTTGATTTATCAAATATATTAAAAATATCAATGAAAAGAACCATTAATAATAACCTCTCGATAGTAATCCTAAAACACAAGAGAGAATGTGACAACGAGCATCTGTTTGGTCAATTAGGTTCTCATTATTCCAAAAACTAACTTTTGTTGGTATGGATGTATTTTCGCTCTTTGTTGATATTTGTAATGTTATGCTGATCATGTATAAATAATTTATCAATAACACATATATTTTGGGTCAAAAAATAAAAATAATATATATTGAATTTCCTTAAAAAAAATTAACATATATATTTAGTTATTAAATAGGTTATTTTCCATAAAAAATGAAACAGAGGCACGTGGAGATGAATCATCGTCCATGCTACCAAGTACCAACCATGTAAAAATTATTCGGTGACCGAAATTACAATGGCATATATCCTAATCATCATTCCAAAGGCATAAACAAGAGCAAGACACAAGACACGTAGATAAAAAGACAGCACTATATTTAAAACAATGGCACCTCACATGCACCTTTTTCTCCTTCAATTCTAGTAAATGTAATTCCCTTAATCAAAAATATCAAATTCAATCATCACCTTTTCCATTTATATCATATCACATCATATAGATACGAGTTCAATGGATTTGTAATTTAGGCAAATTTGATTTTGATCATCGTCTAGTAGATTTCCTGCTGGACCACATAGATATTTAAGATGAAACAGACACAAAATCACACCCCACGCGCCATCTCGTGCCTTTGTCAGAGACTCAAATGCAATGTAGCACATACGCAGACATACTTGATTGCCCTGATGCATATAGTGGACAGACATGCCAGGGTTGAAATCTGAACAAATAAAGGTAACAATGGAAGATGATATATAGCACAATTGTGGTGAATGGAGAGAGGAGAAGGGATAAAGATTAGGATCAGAAAGAAGGGGTTAAGTATCTAAGGATGGTGAGGAAGCAAGGCAAATTTCTAAAGAAATTTCAGCAATGCTAATAGTGATGATATTTGTGCTAGTTATTTATGTTGATGGGGCACTTACTTCTGTGAATATGTATTTTCTTTTCTTGTTTGAGTGTCACTGTACATGTCTGAAATGTGTTACTACTAATAAATATAATTTTCTGTTTTTCGTGTGTAATGCTTATGCAACTGCTTCTCCAGCTTAATTTTCGAGAGAAATGTTCATTTTACACCCCCTGTTACATTGATCCATATACATGTATGCATTTATTCAAGCATTTTTTGAGCGGCAGCATGCTCTCGTTCTTAACTCGAATTTTCTTGGACAGAATATCAACACAGTACATCATTAATTTTTCTTAATCCTTATCAACATTATTGAACACAAGCATTTAATCCTTGTCAAGAGTATATAACAAGCCATCAAATTAGTCCTGAGATTTTTTTTTGGTACAAAAATTAGTCCTTAGTTTTCACTCTATTAATTTATTTTTCTAAACTAAATTATATAAAATCAGACTTAGAGACGGATTTTACAGAATGATGGTTTGAATTAATATTACATATACACTATTTTCATTTTTAATGACATGGTTATTATCTTAGTAAAAAAAAATGTGGAACAAAATTGTAAATCCAAGATTTAACTATCTGGGAAAGAAACAGATTTGCCCAAGCCTTGTCTTACTTTTTTTTGTCCTTCCATGGATTGTGAAATGAAATGCTGAAGCCTTGTCTTACCAATGCATGCTTTGTATATTTAATTTTCGGAAATGCTTATTATATTTTTATTTTAAGGTAAATAAATGGGGTATCTGGAATTTAAACCTTGGCCCTTATTATCATGACAATTTTTATTTTTATTTTAAAGTAAATAAATGGGGTATCTGGGATTTAAACCTTGGCCCTCTATATAATAATAATAATGTATATCCGTATCAACTGAACATGACTTACGGACTTGTTAAGGGATTTTATAGCATAATAATTACTTCAATTTAATTATTTGTTTATGTTAGCTAAACTTAATTTTCATTTTCAATGTTCAATTTATATGTTATTTAAATTTATCAAATTTGAAATGGGCTTGAACTCAAATTGTAGGCTCCCTCATTCATTTGGGCCCAAGAATCTAGGACAGAGTGATCATCGACACTATTCTGTCCTCTTCTGGATGGTACTAGAAACATTGAGTTTTGTGATCGAAACTCCTAGAATTTCCATGCACTCTTGTTTCTCCAGAACCTCCCATAATCTTCCAACCACCCTAATAAATACCACACATTCTCCGAGCACAACACAGAACAAAAATAATCAGAAAAACGAAACGTGTGCAACAAACAACAAAAAATTTCATTCTCCCAATCAAAACAATGGATTTCAGGCTAATGGGTTTGGATTCACCACTGTTCAACACCCTCCACCACATAATGGACCTCACAGACGACACAACAGAGAAGAATCTAAACGCACCAACACGAACCTACGTTCGCGACGCAAAAGCAATGGCTGCAACACCAGCAGACGTGAAAGAGTATCCAAACTCATACGTGTTTGTGGTGGACATGCCAGGGTTGAAATCTGGTGATATCAAGGTTCAGGTTGAAGATGAGAATGTGCTTCTGATAAGCGGTGAGAGGAAGAGAGAAGAAGAGAAAGAAGGTGGTAAATATTTGAAGATGGAAAGAAGGGTTGGTAAGTTTATGAGGAAATTTGTGTTACCAGAGAATGCTGATGTTGAAAGTGGTGTTTCTGCTGTTTGTCAAGATGGTGTTCTTACTGTTACTGTTAATAAATTGCCTCCTCCTGAACCTAAGAAGCCTAAAACTATTGAGGTTAAGGTTGCTTGAGAAAGAATCAATGTTTGGAGATTAATAAGGGCTATGTCTGCTTTTTTGTTGTAGTTTGTTTGTGTGTGTGGGGCAATGGTTTTGTGTCTTTTTGTAATTGCCTATGAATATGATCATGCGATGTACTAGTAATGTGTAATAATCTCAGTATGAATGAATTTTGACTTGGTCCATTTCTAATGTTTGATTTAACTAAATGCCGTTATTCCTTCCTTGTTTTTCTCCTTAGTAAACAATTTTCTCTAATTTATTTGTGAACATGACTCATTTTTAAGAGAACCTGCTGAAAATCTTTCATTTCCCTTCTTTTCGTTTGAATTGAGAAAGGAATGTTTCATGCACGATTCGTGCATTACTTGAATAGCTACCAAGACCGGAATAAGGTCCATGGCATCATCAATGGAGGATCTCAAACCATGTAGAGTAGCAATCATATCTTTCAAAAATTGTTGTAACTAAATTTAAGTACCAGAATATTACAATGTCATGAAAAAGACTTCAGTATTCGCTATATATTATACTCCCCTGTATATGACTATTTTGAAACAATTTGTTTGCTTCTTAATCTAGGAAACACGAACACTCTTTGGATTACGTGCCCGACACATCATCGACATTTAATTACACTGAATTATGTAATTTTATCAAATTATTAACGGTGTCGATATGTTGTTGTCCGTGTTCGTATCCGTGTTTCATATGTCTTAATTAATATAAAACCTTATGCAATTTTCGTTCTCAGTAATGATACTAATTTACTTTAGAAAGTTTTAGTTATAATCAATCATATGCAAATTATATACATTAGTCACGCTACCAATTTTTCTTAATATGTGTAAAAATATGCCAAAGGATCTAATAAATAAGGATGAATGGAGTAGTGACTAATAACTAACTTGTGGTATTCAGCAAAAGACAATTTGCATTGTCCAACCAATTTTCTTAAGGTACATTAAACGTGAAGGTGCACAAATTCTTCCATAGCACAACAATATAGCTTGCAATTCAGTGTTCTTTGAACTTTTTGAGTACTTCGTTGTTTCAGCAAAGCAAGCTGGAGCAATTAGAAGTGAAGCATGATCCTCACTCATAGAAAGAGGGTTCTGGGAGAAAAATAGTGCACCAATGCATAAGAGGCCTATTGGTGGTGTCGTTTTTCTTTGCTCACATTGACAAGGTTAGGCTAAAAGAATTCTTGTGTGTGATTTTACGTTTTTTTAGTGCCTATTTTGAGTTCACATAAAGAAGCTATGCACACATTTTCCAACATAACTAACTAACTAACTACTATAACTGCCCCTATAACAACTCAACTATTGTTTCACGAACACATTTATAGATATTCCATTACAAGATTTTCAACAGATGAAGTACTGAAGTATCCAAGTTCTTCCCTCATTCCATTGATGTGCATAAAAATTTCGTATAAGATCCATAATACAGAAGAAGATGAAAAGAATAAGTCCCTATCTGAAGCTTTTAACTTTGATTCCACAAGTTCATCAGACCCAACAAATCTGCAAAAGTTTGTGTCATGTAAGACAATTCACTTTTATATAGCTTTCTTTTTCATTCGTATATCCATATGATCAATGTGCTGAAAAAAATGCTATCTAAACCTACTCTTTTTTTTGTGTTATCTTGGTTTTTCAGTTGGTTTTTCAGACAAAGTTTCAAGAGGGAACTCAGAGTTCTCCAAACCATGATGATTCAAAAGAGGTTTTACCAAGAATCAAACTCAGAGATGGGGGGCACCTTGCTTACATTGAGAGAGGCTTCCCTAAGGACAAAGCAAAATACGAGATGAAAAGAATAAGTCATTATCTGAAGCTTTTAACTTTGATTCCACAAGTTCATCAGACTCAGAAAAACTGCAAAAGTTTCTGCCGTGTAAAGACTATTCACTTTTATATTCTTTTTCTTTCATATATCTTATGTGATCATTGTGCTGAAAAAAATGCTATCTAAACCTACCCTTTTTTTGTTATATTGGTTTTTCAGATAAAGGTTCATGAGGGAACTCAGATTTCTCCAAATGATGGTTCAATAGAGGTTTTACCAAGAATCAGACTCAGAGATGGGAGGCACCTTGCTTACATTGAGAGAGGCGTCCCTAAGGACAAAGCAAAATACAAGATTATCATTGTGCATGGTTTTGGAAGCACTAAAGGAATGCATTTTCAAGCATCACAAGTAATAACCTCTGTCTCTCTTTCTGAAAAAAATCGGACATGCTATGCTCTCTGTTTGGATATAAGCACTTATCATATAAGCTATAATCTATTTTCATTAATTATCTTGAAAAAATAAGTTGAAAACAGCTTATACACATGTCATAAGCTGTTTTTTATAAATGATCAAGAACTGCACGAATTAGAAGAAACCATGAGTGTCTATTAGTATTCTTTTTCAGCAAGAATCTTTTTGGTTATTTAATTTCTGTTTTTAAATTAAGTTATTGGTTCTGAATAAACATGAATATGGTTCATTCACATAGGAATTAATAGAAGAACTAGGTATATATTTTGTGCAATATGACCAAGCTGGATACGGAGAAAGTGATCCAAACCCCAAACGTTCAATGAAAAGTGAAGCACTTGACATTCAAGAACTTGCTGATCAGCTTCAGATTGGAGAACAGTTTTATGTAATCGGAATTTCTATGGGCTCCTGTGCTACTTGGAGTTGTCTAAACTACTTTCCTCGCAGGTAAATTACAATACTCAATACGTGTTTTTAAGTTGAGTTAAATTTCGTTACGCCATCAATAAGTCACACTTAATGTATATTTTGACGATATAAAAAAAAATTACACTAACAAATGCATTAACTTTGTGCAGGCTTGCAGGGTTTGCATTGATATCCCCAATTATCAATTACAATTGGCCTTCCCTCCCTAGGAGTCTAATAAGAGATGACTATAGGAGGAAACCTGTTCTGTGGACGCGTTGGCTTGCAAATTACTGTCCTAGACTATTGCATTGCTATGTGACTCAAAACTGGCTCCTGTCAGCTACTATTGCCGTTGAAAAGAACTCGGCATTCTTCAGCAAAAATGATATTGATATTTTGAAGACACTTCCTAAGTTCCCAATGTTTACAAAGGTAATAAATTACACGTTTCATATGAAAACTTAGTTACTATTTACCGATAGTGTAAAAATATTAGTGAGATGTCTAATCATATTTCACTTAGTGTGTATTTGGAGCCACAGTTAGACCGCTTCTGATGTGCGGCCATCCGCAAGCTACTATTTGTAGCTTGACCAAGTTCACATCCGAAACCACCTTGTGATGCAAGAAAGAAAATTCAGACAAATATCTAAACAAGTACTTAAAATTCATTATTAGGACATGATGCCCCCATAGTATATCTGATTAAATATCTCTGTATTTTTACATAGTATATCGTAATTAATTTCTGATGTAAATATAATTCTACTAACCATGATATGTTCCTACTTGTAGGACAAGTTAAGGGAACGGGCTGTCTTTTACACTCTTTGTGATGATTGGAGGTTGGCTTTTGGGAAATGGGAATTTGATCCAATGAAGATAAGGAATCCATTCCCTCACAAAAGAAGTTCATTTCATATTTGGCAAGGATATGAAGATAAGATTGTGCCCTATGAACTCCAAAGATCTGTTTCATGGAAGCTGCCTTGGATACAATATCATGAAGTTTCAGATAGTGGCCATCTGATTTTATGCTATAAGGGCATGTGTGAGGCAATATTGAGGGCACTTTTACTTGAGCCATAAAATCATGCATATGGACCTAGATCACCTTTGTTATTCAAAGAGTATTCTCTAATACAGTTTTTGTACATATGTTGGGTAAATTTCACTTAGATCTACTAAGTGATGAGTCACATTCCTTATAGTTGAGTTTTATTTTTTAGCATAATATCAATTGTATACATTACATTAGTCGGTTGGAAAGGTGTATCTCAATGTGTATAAATTGCATTCAGTCATCTGTTAAGTGATTGAAATAACTCCAGAGAAAAACTATTTCATCTATGTAGCACTTTGTTATGTTTTAAATGGATGGCACATCACATGGTTTTGAGTCTAGCCTTTTGATTTTTCTTAATGGCGTGGTACCTTGTGATAAACATTAACTACCAAGCCTTTCATGCCATTACCATCTAAGACAACATAGTTAATTATAAAATGAATTTCAAGAGTTGAAACTCTGTATCATGGCTTTATGAGGTTTGTTTATGGCTTGTGATAGTTGTTGTAAGACACATAAAAATAATTTTGTCTTAAAATTGTAATATGTCAATCAAAACTATCATTCCCTATGCTATAATTTAATCGTTAGACAACATCGGCTATGTTTGGTAAAAAATAGCAGATAGTTTACATTGGATAAGCTAGTGGATTGTAGTGTTTGATAAATTTGAGGTTGAACTAATTTAATATTATTCCTGCGGAAAATTGTTGATTAAAAAGGTTAGAGTGAACAGGATGACAGTACAGAAAATTGATAGATGAGTATTTTGGATTTTGTACCCTGAAAGGCAGATAGGTTAAGGCCAACTTTGGATTTATGATAGATTTATAGGCAGACATACCAATAGACCTAATTGGGTATTAATGTTATTAAAATACTTTTTTGTGTATAGATATTCAAGTAAGAGGTATATTTGGAAGAGAGAAAAAAAAGGATGAGTTATTACGGGTTAAAAAATTTCTTCTAAAGAAATCTTATAAGTTAGTATTTCTTGACAAGCTAGTTTGGGACATGCAATAACCGGCAAATAAATTTTGGGTCCATATTCTAACTCAAGTGTGTTTAGCAGGGGAAAAGAGAACGTGTTATGTTGTTTGAAAGTAACTACATATCAAAGCTTGAACTTTTCCTAAGTAAGGGATATTAACCCGCTAATAAAGCATCCTACATATGGGAAGAGAGCATAAACGAGACTTATATAATATAGTTAAAAAGGCTATGCATAATATACTCCTATGCTTGGATTTAGAATATTTAAAGCCATAGAATGTCAAAAAAATTCCCTACTTATAAGTTCTTGTCTGTTTCATAGACGTTTAATGGCAGAAGAATCATTTTTACATGGTTGAGATATCTAAGAGCGTGTGGGAAGCTCTTGCATTTGGAAATAAAGCTTTTCATTGGCAGTTAGAGTGTTAGAAGGAAGTTCTGAATCAGAAGCTCGTGTCTTCACAGCAGGTTGGGGTGGTCTTTGTGAACAAGAAATATTCAGTGCAGTCGTAAAGAGAGGCTCGGTCTTCATAATTTCTTTATTAGTACAGAGTTTAATAAGAGTATAAAACTATAATTTTATCCCTTTCATTTTCTAAAATGCGAGAAGGAAAATTGTACAAATGCTGCAAACAAAACTGATTTAATCTATTTTATGATTGGGCTTTGTTTTACACTTACAAGAAAAAATAATTATCTTAGACAGCTCTTTCCTCCCTCAAATTTCGACCACAGCAGGAATTGTCTAGTATGTGACGGTGACGCCGGTACAGTTGACCAGATAACCACATTTTGAACATATTAGTGTGAATTGGTTGTTTCCTAAGCACGCTTCTAGTTCTGGTAGAACTGTGGAGCGTCCTATTGTCATTTTTATGTGACCTCGCTGACAGGTTAAAATCATCTTTCTTGGCAAACAATGCAATGAAGAAACCCTCACCATGCTTGGCAGGATCTGTTCGAACCAGGTGTTCAGCTGTAAGATAAGAAAAGAAAAAGCATTCAAATCTGCCAAAAATAATATGGTACAAATAGACCAGCTAAATGAGAATAATAATAATAATATACTTACAGCCTTCAAATACCGGAAGACCTCGACACAGCCACCCAGGGAAGGGCTTTACAAGTTGAAATCCATGTGAGTCGGCTATGGGCAAAACAGATTTCACAACATCTTCATTCTCGATTTGGTTTATTGAGCATGTACTGTACACAACTCGTTCCAAGGCTGGAACTGCAAAAATTAACAATTCTTTTTAATTTAAGTACTGTATGGGAACATCTAAAATGGATACAAAAATGTCAAGACCTATTTTCATAATTTCATTGTAATGGGGAAAGAAAAAAACAAGGTTCTTAGATACCACTTATTAAATTAAGAGAAAATCTAGAAACAAAGTAAACTAAAATTAACCATGAGAAACAAATAAACTCACAAAGGAAGGCATGCTGAAGAGCTTTTCTCTGAAAAGCTGCAAGCTTGTTCAATCTTTCCATATCAACATCCTGACCTGTACAACAAAAAGGTGACAATGAAAAATATGATCATGTTTAATTTCCATTTAAATTGAAAAGGATTGTCCAAGTTTGATCTGTGTCACGATATTTATTTGAATTCAAATTGTGTGCCATAATGTCCAACTGTAATTTTTAAGATACTATAAACTAATCATTTTTTAAATACTACAGTAAATTTCAACTCATTTAGACGCTGTTCCTATGTGCAGAAGTTGCTAGCCAGATCGATAAATATACGATGTAAAACAGTAAAAGGAAGATTAAAATATAACCTGCTGCTTTAGATGGGAGCAAATGGTCTAGTCTAGAAGCGGCAGTACCAGAACCAGAGCAGGAAGGATCCAAAAGAATAGCTTTTACCTGCAATGATAAATCATCTAACAATTACACACACAAAATGAACAAAGTAACATTACAATTCGGTAGACAAAGTCACAAATAGCCAATAGATATGCCATATTTGAGAAATAAAAATCAACATAGGTTCTTATAACAGCGGGGTTTAGTCATTCAGTAAGAGGGCTAACTACTCAAACTAGAGAAAGCGTGAATGGAACACAATATTTCTTTCTAAAACAGTGCAAACAACTTTCAAGAGAAACCAAGTCACCATGTAACCATTATTGCAAAATATTCAACACCCAAAAGCATTCAGCAGATTGCAAGATACAGGGACCATTAAAAAACGCCAGAATCCACCAGCCCCCATATGATCCAATATTGCAAGAATATGTATTTATTAAGTGGCTCAAGCAAGAAAGTGGCTTAAAAAAATGGTAATTGCAAAAAAAAAATCAATTGATGTATTTAATCTTAAAGTCTGATAACTACAGCCTACAATCAGTCAAACTGTTAACTAGCCACTCCAGTAAAGCCCTAGGAAACATTAAAATATACAGCAAGAGATATAGAAATATACTTTACCTTAGAATATGAAGGGTCTTTGGGATTTATGTTCAAGAAATCCTCATTGAGAACCTGTATGTCTGAACTTGGGGTTAAGTTTGACCAAAGAAATGGTATCAAAATCTACGATGTGCTCCTCTGCTCCATATGCACCATGGTACAGTATGCAGAAAGGAGATATGAACAACTACTTGCATGTATGATTATATAAAATCCAAGTTTGCGATTATTGCAATACTGAATTAACAATTGGTTGAAAAGCATCTTGATATTATAAACACGATAATGGATACTGGTAGCCCCAGATAGCTTTACAGTGTCATTCAAGCGCTTAATCCTTTCCTTTTTCAGCTCACATGCGATAATCCTACCCTTTCTCTTCATGAGGGCAGCAAGGTGGACAGTTTTGTTGCCGGGTGCAGCGCATGCATCAAGAACCTTGAAATACATTCAAAGTGAAAAAAATTAGTAAGGAATGAAAGAAGTAAAACCCAATCTCATTATATCCATTCAACTTCCAACTATGATGTTTTATTATAATTTAATTTATAAATTTAGAATTCATAGCACGACGGTTCACAAATAAAATAAATCAGGCATCAGCCAGATGGCAATTAAAGTACACATGTAACTATTAATCATTTCTTGCAGTCTTACAAAGTTAGAAGAAAAATATACCAGGGTAACATTAATTAAACAATATTATGTAGCATCGACACTTCAAATTGAAGGTGTGTCCGACATGACAGATGTGGTTGCATTGCATACACTGACGGGAACCTCAAAATCAAGTAAGGAACAATGACGAGAATAAGAGAAAACAATGGATAAATAATAACATTTTATTGACAATGGAATAGAGAAAACTTATTCCGTCCTAACTCAGAGAGGAATCCTACTCTGGCCCTAAACAGAAAACTTATTTTGTCCTACTCTAAAACTCCTGAGAATTTCTCTTTATATACAAATAAAGAGAACATTATATTATTTAACCCTAATGGGCCTCATTATTAATTCCTTTTTTTTTTTTAAGAAGTCAAACCAGCCCACTGAAGTTGACACCGGGGAGAATCGAATATGAGACCTTGAGAGGAGCACACTCCAAGGTTCCAAGCCAACCCAATTGGGTTCTCATTATTTAATCCTAATCGGACACTTTCTAATAATCTGCTTAAGCCTAATTGACCACCTGCTAATTGCTTAAAACACCCTCTCATATTGGATCTTAACATACAATCACTTCCATTTTCTCAAATTATTACAAGTGTCTCTATATCGGTGTCGTATCCAGGGTCTATGTCAGTGCTTCAACCTTACAATAAATGGCTTAGAGGCAATATAAATTATATAATATCCTAAATTCCCAATAGTATGCATGCATGTTTCACCATTATCATATGATTAGTAATCTCGGAAGGAACCGATCCATATAAAAGAACAACATATTCAACAATGAATAAAATATGCTTGTTTCACCATTATTTTGGTCTCAAAGGGTAAGTTCTCTGGCCATACCAATCCTACTTTTCTTTCTACTTATTTGCCATACTACTTTTTTAAGTATCGTTTTAAAAAAAATGAGAAAGAAAAGGAACATGGAGCAGGCCACAATGTTAGGCTTAAGACCCAGAAGAATAAAGAAATCAGAATTGAGACAGCAAAAGATGATGTTTACAAGGGTAATTAGGAGCTAAAATTGAGAACGCCTATGAAATTGATTTATATCTTTAACGAGATCTCTATATATCATCATATGTAATAATGCAGTATGCAGCAATAACTCACCTCCCATCCTGGTTCAGGGCTAAGGGCCGGTGCCACCATTGAGCTCGCCTTACCCTAAGTTTGTCTCAATGTTAGTGAAAGATTACCAAGAATGAATAAGAAGCAGCAAGAACTGCCCTGTAATTATATTTCCTAAATAGCACAAAATTCACTTTTTTATCCCCTAAATCGATATATAGATAAAAGAAAAAAGGAGGGCTGATTCCTACTTGCAGAAATATGCTTCCGTCTTTGACAAGAGGATGATCATGTAAATCAGTTCCTGGAGGGAGTATCAGCAAGTCATGCAGTAAGTCATCCTTTTGAACCTATTTGGCACACCAAAAATGTAATCTCATCAACCAAAATGTAGATCACTAATTTGAATCAAGGATGTACACTCTGAGAGGCTTCTACAAATTCATTTCCATTACGAAAAATGAAAATGTAATTGAGGGTAATGATAATAAGAAATAGTTTGACAAAAATACCGAGTATTTTTTCCGAAGTTCAACTAAGGCAGAATCAACATCCAGTTTAAGTGTATTCACACGAACATTCCGAGGTACAGAAACATCTGCACAAGAAAATTTTGAACAACTTCCAAGTCATTATGACAGTAGAGCAGTAAGCCAGCAACTCACACAGTTAAAGAATGATAACTTTGAAAAAATCATCCATTGAGAATAATACAACATAGCAATGCATCAACAGTAAAGAGTGCATAATCCACAAAACAATAGTATAATACAAAAAGAAATATAAAAGAGGCATTTTTTTGGTGGGGTTTGGGGTGTGAAGACTGACCAGGAACCTCATGTTGAGCAAACAATTCTTTAACGGTCTTCACATTTTTCTGTGACAAAATCTTTTTCAGATGTAAATGTAGGGCTTCCTTGTGGCGCATGAGGTACTTCTCTGCATCACCAACTAGTGGAACTTCCTACAAATTTCAACCTAGTTGAGTTAGATAACCACTTCATATACAGTGTTTTTAAATAGCAGCTATAAGCTTGCTACAGCGTAGCGGAATTTGAATAAATCGCTATTTGTTCAGCCATTCGTTATTTAGTACAAAATTGTCAAATGACAGCGCTATATCACCGTTGCATAATATAATTTGACCAAACAGCTATTTTCTGCAATTGAAAACACTGTCCAAGTGTCCATCTATTTTGTTTTTACTGTAACCTAAGAACCTTAGAAGTGAGCAGTAAGTAATTGACTACCAAATTCACTAATGCTAAGTAACAACACAATTCAAATTTTAGAAACTATTACAGAAATTAATCTGACTCACTTGACCAAAAAGGATGTCATAGACAATGATATAAACCAATTCCGGTTGCCTCTGCAAAAGCAAGAATATAAGAAATTGTTAATGTTGTGAAGTATAAAACAAAGACACCAATCCATGTGAACAAAGTAAAAGTTAATGCAGTTATTTATTATTACCTTCCACTTAGTATTAAGAATTTTAGCAGCTTGCAAAACATCATTGATAATAGGAAGATCTGAGAATGTATAAACAAAATGAATGAATATATAATTTAAAGAAGAAAGAGAGAGAGTGAGATTGGTGATTAGTTAGTTACGTTTGAGGGTTTGACAAATGAGAGCAAAAGTGGCTTTCTTGTTTCTAACAGAAGGATGATAAACGAGGGTTTTGATAGAAGCAAGTGCACGGCGCTTAGCGTCTCCTTCGAGTACAGTTTTCAATACTTTCGATGCTTCTCTTCTTGCGAAATACGCTGATCTTTCTGCTCCTTTCAACATCTTCGACGATTTTGCTTCATTTTCTTTGTCAGCACCGCCACTGGGAACACCCTTCTTCTTCTTCCTCATACTTTTCGTTCGCATCGTTGCAGGGTTTATGGGTTTTGCTTTTGCTCAGCTGAAAGAACACTCATACGACACAGGTACTGTGTACTATGTTGATGTTGTTGTTATGTTTCGTGACATTCGTGTTATGTTTCGTGTCTTTGGCTTTCGTTTAATTCTTGTTTTGTCGTCTAAGGAGACAACTCTGGTGGTTACTTCAGATCAAAATTAGGGTTGTCCCTTTTCAAGCATACTAATTAACACCCCTCAATATTTTTGCTAACACCCTACAATTTTTAAAAGTTTTTTTTTTTTTACGGTGAATAATTGTCTATAAGGTTATGTTTTAAATACCAAAAAAACAATCATAAATACTTTAGCAAAAAAAATAGTGTTAATAGTTTTGCTCTTTAAACACTCATCAACTATGGTATTATTTTCTCTAAAAACAAAAAAAAACTGTGGTATTGTTTGGATATAAGTGTCAATGGCGTGTTTATTAAGCTATAAATGATCATATAAACACTTTGATATAAGTTTATTTTAGTAACAGATAAAATCCAATCAAATTGTTATTGTAAGTTTAGCTCAGTTGGTAAATACATCACATAATATGTGCAGGATCAGGGTTCAAACCTCATACACTCCATCTCTCCACATTTAATACGTGTGAACTCTGACCACTAAGTTACGACAAAAAAAATTCCAATCAAGTTGTTTGCGTTAACTACAAGTTGTTTTCTTAAACTCTCGTAGAGAGTTTTCAAAATGAGCTAAAAATAACTGTGCTATATGACTTCTCTCCAATCAATCTTACAAATGTTTGTATTTTATGTCAGTAGAAAAAAAATATTTCGTTGATCAAAAGTATTTAGGCACTTTGTTTGAGTACACATGTTTAAGAAAATGTAAAAAGAAAAAATAATTAAATAATATGTATTTTTCAAATACCTAATTGATAAGTATTTTTGTGTGTGTCTAAACGACGTACTCAAATATTTGTGACTATGTAAGACTTCTTCAACGTCCATTTTAAAAAATATTTGTGACTGTAATTGATCTCTCTTATATATCATTTTAGATATTTGTAACTTTTTCATTTTAGATACTTATAACTTAAACTTATTACAATATTGCAGTAAATAAAAACTTGTGGTTCGAAGGAACTCGGTCAGTCCTGAGATCACCATCACCGTTCACTTGCAATTCTCAAATTGTGATGGGGTTGGTCTAAGTCTAACCACGAGGCTCGCTGCCCATTAACATTTAAACATATAATTATTATTTTTTGGTTACAATTTAAACATATTTTTTACAATTCTCAAATCAACTCTGTTAAGTCTAGTGTATTAAATTAAGAATTATTCAACCAACAATTAATAAATTGGTCCAAGTAGTAAGATATTTAAATGTCTTATAGTCATTCTTAAAATATCTTTTGAAATGTTTACATGATGAAACATGTTTTTTTATAATGCATGATGAAACATGATTGGACGAATGCCTGAAAAGAATATAAATAGTCAATATATACCAACTAAATTTTTTTTAGCAAACTAAAATTGATTTTAATAAAGCTATATATATGAATATGCTGAAAAAGTTTTTGATACAGGTCAAGTGGTAAGGTAGAATTGAACATTTGCTACAATATTAAAATCACTTGAAAGTCTTCCATTAGTCATTCCCATGCATACCCCACCTTCAGCTTGCTCTATCAATATATCATACTTTTTTTGCCACTAATTTATCTATCAGTGCTGCAGACCCGTCGAAGTTTCCTAACATAGTTCATAGGAAAGTTACGATGAAGCTGCATATACATCATTAAACAAAGCCTATGGAGTTTTGTATTTATGTATATATACCACGTACGATGTTTTCTTTTCATAATGGTACCAATAGCCAAAAAATTATGACAGATAAAAATCCAATATCACCAAATTCACCTGACAGCGATTTCACCAACCAGTGGCCTTTGGAACTCTCTGAGTACTTGAAATTTGACGATGATATATGGCCTGATGATGATT
>Ga0209282_1000644_pt1 | contig 17210 bp, 7 predicted proteins | sample Mtrugardesep15_FD_187529 | JGI IMG/M metagenome (GOLD analysis project Ga0209282, IMG submission 187529) | Root nodule microbial communities of legume samples collected from California, USA - M. trunc garden sep15 (SPAdes) (version 2) | ecosystem: Host-associated > Plants > Roots > Nodule...
TTTTTTGTCATTATGATCAATTTGCATATGAATTTCCAAGATTCATATATATGGTTTTATTTCGATACAACCGCTTAATGTTTAAATCTATGTCATTCACTCATATTTTATATGAATTTTTTATTTGATGCTTGAAAATATATATGCAAACGGGCCAAAAGACCTAAAATAACATGAGAACAGATAAATGACGAAAACCGTTATCTAAAATTAAGTTAAGTAACGACGGGTGTAATTTTGCATTTATTTATCAAAATAATTAAAATATAATATTTAAAATGATTTATTTTCTTAATATTATTTTTTTGAAATTAAAACCTTTCTGTATGAATTGGACAGTCACCCATTAAAAATTGTTTATTAATTGATTTAATCGGATTTTATTCGATGTATAATGGATGGCTTGAGTTTTATTCATCTATTTTTAGTAGACAATTTTGATCCATCCATTACAATCAAATACAAGTTTATTTAATCGATCCATTTTCAACCCTAATCTCAACCACGATTGAGCTATTTCCAGAGGTTTTTATTCACATATTGTTCTGTTAATTTTATTTATTCACACAAATAATTTTGAAAAGGAAAGAATGTAATAATTTTTTTTCTTCATTTTTTTTACAACACAAAACAAACAGGCACTAAATCACTATTTATGCTTTTATATTTATTTTCAAAACTGCAGGTCTTACATTAATCTAGGAAAATCCCAAATGCATGATGTATTTTTTGGTGGTGGTCGGGGTTCAAACCCTAGACCTTATATATATTATGCATTATTCATTCCAATTGAGTTAAGCTCACGAAGATAATGTATTTAGGTTAGACTAGAATGAATGTCTTAGAATAATGCGTGATTAATATCTGCGACTTGGTTGCTAATAATATAATAAACGGCAATGTTACATGGTAGTGTTTTATGCATCAGACTCCTCTGTTTGAGCTACATAAACTGTTCTGAACCACCGTGACAAATTAATTAAGAACAGCGTGTACACAAAGTAGCAAGTGAGTGTCCAAGTAACTAGTCCCTACACATAGAATAGAATTCATTACAATTTGTGTCAGAAAAGTAGCACCGACACTTCATATTGTTGTCGTGTTTGGTGTAGTGTAGTGTCAGACGCTATACGATACTGACACAAGTAATTATGTTCAATTAATTCATTTTCTCTACTTATTAATGTGTCAATGTGTGAGGATGTGTTAGTACTTAGTAGTTCATAGCTCAAAACTCTTGATTGTAACTTAAAGATAGTTGGAACATGAACTACCTGGCCAAAGATTTCAATGTTAGCTTGAGGATAGTACCAAAGGTGAAGGAACCTGAAAAAAGAAAAAGAGATGTAGTAGCCATTGATAGTCAAACAAAATTTCAGTGGGAGAGGAAAGAGTAATGCTTTACTTCATTAAGGGTATCTCAGCTAGTGGACAAGCAAACCCAACAATGCATGAGAGGGTGAAGCCTGGCCATGTTCCATTCAACAAAAACCATAGGAACTCTGCTGCTGCAAATAATATGTAGGCTTCAATGTTGGCTGCTATTCCGGCTTTGTATAGTTCAGCACTCAACTCTATGAACAACGCCACTAATCTAAGACGAAAGAACCACAAATTATGTTTGATTTCATACAATGCCTTCCGATCTAAAACTTAATTAAGAAGTGCTAATTTATAAGTTATACCTGTAAATTTATGATCAAATACCAATTTGATTAAATTGCTTTGATGTTTATGTTGTAAGCTATTGTTATAAGCTAGTATGAATAGGTTATTGAAAAGAAGTTATGAATATTTTCATGAGAGTTTTAATGAAAAATAACTAAACAAATTTATGGATATTTTTGTAAGCTCTACTATTACAAGTTTATAAGATAAACTCAAATAAGCTCTTTAAAACGTAATCTAAATTGCAGTGAGTACTTACATCAGGGAGGATATTGTTTTGGTTAAACTTCCCTCTTGAACTTTGTTTAAGACCCTCTCGTCAAGGTAGAGTTGAAGCAAACCAACCGAGCAGTAAAACAACCCCAGCAAGGGAGGAACCTATCAATATCAATTTGAACAAGACAGATAAAATTGCATCCAATTATAATATTACAAGGTAATATGTGAAGGGTTCTTTCTTCCATCGTTATCGCTACTAAAAGTGCATTCAGACCGCATAATTTATCCAGAAGAACGCGTATAAACGCATAATTATATGGTTTTTTCGAATGCATACTGAAATTGAAACCTACCCAGATGTTTGTATGAAGTGGACCAATGTCAATAGCCCCAGACTTGTACGCCACAAGTTCCACTCTCGAATGGAGTCCATCGAGAAGTGGACCAAACACGAATCCTGCGCCGAAAAGTGAAAGTGACACACGAGGCCATGAAGTTTTAACACTAGTTTGGCTCTGCTGTTTGACAGCACGGAGCAGACCCCGTTTGCATACTGTGTGAGTTTGAGTATGGAGTTTATAAGCCTGAAGAGATGAAGGGGAACCAGATGAAAGAAGGTATTGCATATTACACCTTTTGTGCGAGCATCGAGTTAAACGAGGAAGAAAATTATTGGTTTTTGGGACATGAGAAGAGAATAGATGAATTCTTCTAATATTCCACGATGTTGATTCAATTTTATCAAATCCTGTTTAACTCTGTCCACATAGTGTGTTGGATGATTTAGATTCTACAGTATGAGAACACGATCAGTGGTCCAACACAATGGAAGACGTCCTTTTCAGGATTTCCAATATAAAAGACCTTGAAATTTTTTCTGGGTACAAATAGACCTTGCTAAGTTATTGATTAAAAGGTTCTCTTTACACCTTTTTCTTCAAAAGAAATGTTTTTTAATTAAAAAAAATGATAAAATCCCATACTATTTTTTGAAAAGTCAAATAATTTAAAAAAAATTAATTAGTTATTGAATCAGGATATATCCCTGTGAACTTTTTTCATTCAACTTGCTGCAGTTCTTTGCTATACTTTTTCCCATTTTACAGGTTACATTGTTAACACTGATATTTGCCTGCGAGAAACTCACCTACATGGAAGTATTGGGCATGTCAAGATGACATATACCCTGTTACTGAGGCAGTAATCCTTTAACTAAGGCTATTAGGCTGCACATCTACTATTAGTAAAAATCACAATCAAAGTTTACCTCTGTTCAGCTAATCTGGTTTTCTCTATTTTCCCTAGAAAGGCGTTGTGCATAATGGTATCGCACAAACATTGTGCTAAAATGATGTGACGAGCACAAGAAAATAAAAAGTTAAAAAAGCTCATCAATCAGCCATTCCAAACTTCATTTGCTGTTATCTTATTAATTCATCATAGCTGCCATTAATGCCAAGGCGTTTCAAATGAAACACCTTCATTAATCTTAGTGTTTAAGAAGAAAAAAAATTGATTTTTTCAATGATTATGAGGAAGAAAATGAATGTTGTTTTCCTTTTGCAAGTTCTATTTTTCATTCCCTTATAATATTAGGCTTGTCATTTGTTTCATTAGCTTCCTTAACAAACCAATTTCTACATACTTATATAATAGTTTCGGGTTTAAAGGTATTTTGACAGATAACATAAGCATCTGCAAATTTCTGGAATATTCACAACTTCTAATCCTAATTATGCACAAATCCTAATAAGCTTGGTTGGTCGATAGCACCTGGTGGCTGGTATCACTCTAAAGCTTCACCAGCACAAAATGAAGTTCACTTTCTCTGTGGGGATGTATTTGATGAAAGATGTGAACCTCATTGCTCCATGTAGCACTGAATATAAAAAACTAACAATAATTTTCTAAACTAAACTACCCACAATCAGAATTGCCAGGAGTTTTGAATTCACTGCTGCTTACTACACGATTCATTATTCCTATCAAAAGAGCACTACAAATCGCAACACCATTCCAGTTGCCACCTAACAGAAAGCATGCAAAACTCATTTAGTGACTACAGTGGACTAACAAAGCACATAAAGACATTAAAGCACAAAAGATTATACAGAATCGAACAAAAGGTTGGTGGTGAATTGAAGCTCTTACTAGGGGAGCTAAAGATCTGAAGCCTTTAGTTTTTTCTGTCTTTTAGATTGGGCTGGTGATGATGAAGTTTCTGAATGTCGCCCAGACGCATTTCCAGGTAACATTTCCAAGATAAAATAAATAAATAAATAATGTGCTTTAGCATTGGTCTAAAAGCATGTAGGAGAACAATAAAGAATACTTAAACATAAAATACAAAAAGCAGATATGTACCTTGCGCTTTTGATCCCTTTTACCGATTCTTTCCCCTGAAACCAGTTCATTGCATGCATACAATTAAATGATATGTAGATGAAATTTCTAATGCTTAGAGAAAATCAGATAGCAGGTGAAAACAAAACTAATCTGTTATTACCCCCCGAACTTGTGTTATCTGGAACAAATGTCTGATCCTGATCTCCGTCTCGATGCAAACGCTGTCAGCAGTTTAAAAATCACAAGCTCGTGATTTGAGAAAATGAATATCATATGCTTAGAGAATCATACGTCTGAAATGTTAAAAACACTGAAAGAAAATGTACCAAAATAAAAATTTAATTAAAAGGAAAAAATCTAACCTTTGGTGTTCCTGTTGTTTCGCAGTGTGACCCGTCACGAAAAGATGAACCTTCAGCCTCCTTATTTTGCAGCTGAAACAAATTAAAGACATGGTCTATAAAGTTAGTGAACAAACCAATGTTGGTGTTGGTAATCCTATAAAATGAAAATGACATTTTTCATTACGTGGACATTCTAACTAGTAACTAGTAAAATAATTAAACTTTCTTCACATAGTGCACCTGTTTCTGAAGATTCAGCAAGGTTAGTATTTCATTTCTTAGTTCTAGATGCTCTGCACAAACAGCTTTTGTTGGAACCCTTGGCTTCAAATTGACCTGCAATCATAGCACAAAGAAATAAAAAAATTATTATCGGGAACCACGGGTATTTTGCTAGGGTGATTGGACTCAGGGGCGGACCTGAACTAGGTCCAGGTGGCAAGTGCCACACCAGCCCAGCCAGGCCCAATAATTTTTTTTTTAATTGTACACAGCTTTTGGTTCAGATTTTGAACGTTACTTTAACAAAGTAACACAATAAAGGACCCACCAAGCAGTGTTTTGTTTGTTTATATCATAGGAGCTAGTACACTCTTTATTTATAAGCTAACTCATCTCTCAATATCTTAAAAGTGGCCGATGTGGACTAAATTTCTTCTTGCTTTAACCTTATGGTAGAGTATTTCTTTTTGGTAATGTGCAGCCAATCCTTTCTTATTCTTTAAACTCCCAATTTGTTTTTTTTTGGTAATGTGCAGACAATTTGTTTTAGGTCGTTTCTCTTTTTTTTATTTTTTTATTTTTATAAACTCTCAATTTTGGTTACTATATTAAAATTGAAATTGATTTTAGCTTTTAAGTTTTGGCTACAAAAAAATTATCTAGTTATTCGACAAAAAAACTATGCCCCACCAATATTGCGAGTCCAGATCCGCCCATGATTGGACCACATTCATTAATGGAAAAATCAGCTCAGTTAGGTCAATAAACATATCAGCAACATCAATATAGTTTGTCTTTCTGTAAAAAGCCTAATGAGGCATTTTGAAGAGCTTATTTATCAACAAAAACATACTGAGCCATGTTCGAGCTTAAATGAGCTTGGCTTATTTCATGTTAATATTATATATACTTAGTTTGCTACAAACCAAATATGTAGAATACAAAGATTTTTTTATTTTTGATCAAGTCCCACTACTAAAAGCTGAAACTGTTGAGTTAAAGTACACGAATAGTTTTATTATTGTATCTCTAACATGCACTTCCACACAAGAGCCATTTAAGTTTGAAATGTGAACAGTGCACAAACCCAGCTACCATGAGCTTAATGTTTTTTTCTTTAGAAAAAAATGGAGACAACAAGCATTAAATTCTAGACACACTTGATCATGGAAACTTTAAAGGCTTATGTCGTTTGTTTATAGCATTAATAATTTGATTGTATATCTGAATAATTATTCTCAACCAGACTATTAAGACACTACTTGAGCTAAGGAAAGCCAAGTCAAACTCTAAAAGAGCTGAACAAGAAACTTTTTTTGAAAGTTTAGCTCAATCATAACCACAATCTCAAAACCAAACCCCCAAATTAACCAACCGGTTAATGAGTCTCAGTTAAGGATGAAATGTTCGGGAGAACCCGAGTTTGATTCCTTACTGGAACAATCCTTGGCCAGACTTTACTTACATTCCGGCTGAACTCCGGATTACCATGGCCCATTTCCCCTAGGATCCGGAGGGTTAAAATAAAAAAATAAAAAACAAATCAATAGCTGAACAAACATTAAAAAATCTTAAGCCATCCTGAAATGTAGAATGCAAGGGTATCATATAATGTTATAATATTGATCAGGGGCTACTACATGACTACAACAGGGAGGAGAAAGGAAATATCAGAAATGCATTAAAGAGGAGAACAGACAAACCCCAAGTTCCTGCAAAGTTTGATCAACACGTTTGATAGTCCGAAGTCCAACTGATGAGCTTGCAGATTGCACCATTTGTTCAAGTGCATAGGTTCTTGAATAGACATAAAGCTGAAATGCATCTCACTATCAGATTATGCCGTGATGTGTAGATAATTAGACATCCAACAAATTCTTGAAAATTGTGTTTAACAAGGGAAAAGAAAAAGTTATTTCAGAGATTTCGTTCGATGTAAGTCTCTAGTCATCTACAGTCAATTTTTCATAAACTTGATCACGAAAATCCTTGCTATTCTATATTTATTGCTTCGGCTATTTCTTTTTTTGTGCTAGGGTAACAGGTGGAGGTGAGGAAGGTGTCAACAACAAGTATCAACAGAAAAGAGACATGGGGTGAATAATTGATAAACTTGTTGTTAACTCTTACCATGCGAAGAGAAGCTATGGTAGATGCATTATCGTTTGTTATCGTGGAAGGCACAACCATCGGCGGAAGTTGTGTATTTGATGGAGATACAGTTTCAGCGGGGTTGGCCCTCTCTGTAAAGTCTGCTGTAGCCTTTGAAGCAACATCCAACTCAAACTCTCGGGCAACCTAAAAGAAACAAAATCAAATACCAGATATCACTAATCACTGACACCGGTTCACCCAAAGTTTGGGTAATATTTATATTCCACAAACTTTGTTGCCCCAATTGATCCAATGAAACTATCAATAACCTACTCTCAGGGAAAATTTAGGTATTAAGTTACATGAGTAAACAGTTCTAATTTCATTCCCAGGCCTCTGAACAAATAAAAATAAAAAAAATATTTATATACAACGAAATTGGTTTATGCACAAAAACATGTAACATGCATCCTCCAGTATTTGAGGTTCACTAGCAGGAGTGTAAGAGAAAAACTAAGCAACAAAACATAATTAGATAGTTGCAAAACATTATCATTATTTTCATAAGAACCCTCCTCTTCACCTGTAATTATAAGTGTCATACAAATACAACCATTAAAAATTACCTTGGTCGTTATGCGTAATTCAGCAATTCTTTTTGCTTCGGCAAGCACCTGCATATAATACAGTAGTGAACACCTATATTTACTTCATTTCCTCTGAATGTATAATCATGGCTGCCATATGAATAATACTAATCAAAAGGGGAAAGAGTACAAACCACTTCATCTCTTCGCTCTTGTTGCTTTGTTTGAGAGAGGATCAGGGACAGAGCTCGTTTCCGCTCCATCTCTTGTGAAACGTTATATGGTTCCTGCATTAAGGAGGAAGAATAAGTAACTACGATCACATTGCAAAATCCTAATGCTGAAAAAGTTTGTTTTTACTAAGTACAGTGTGCTCAAAAGAACAAAAGAGAGTTTTTGCTTGATAAAAATGCACAGCTTGTTTAAAAAGTTGACCACACCTGAACAAGTGGATCCACTGCAACATCCCCAGAAGATGGATTCCTGGCAATTAATATAGCCCGGGATACTGCATGGCAAGGATATAACAAAAAAAAATGTCATTTTCTAATTGGCCAAACTATGAATAACAGAAAATGTAAACCGAATGCAGCATATATAGTTTGGTGAACACAATACACATACCACTATAATATCGATCCTTCAATTCTTCAACAGTTCGAGATGAAGGAAACCTATCAGCTATAACAATAAATCGGAGATTAAACCTCTCACACAAGTCAAACAGTTGATCTGTTTCCTCCTTGGTCCATTTCTACATAAATATAATTTCATGGAAGAGAGGAACACATTAAACACTTCGTAGCAGAGACAGATGTAAAAATACCCGTAGAATGTCAAGTGCATATCGAATTCCAACTCGTAAAATAAAGAATCAAAACAGCTGTGCATGAGGGTAAGTGGATTTATAAAATGGAAAGTACAGCAAAGTGTACATAAGATGCAGATGCAAAGTGACGGTTAGGTTCAGATAATATAGATCCTTTCCAATAGATCATATAATCTATCATTTATTCACAGCTAACTCGATCATTAGAGAAGTTTAAAAGATCTACCAACTAGCAAATAAACAACTTTTAAGTTAGGAAAATGCTAAAGAGCGCCCTTAGGGCATTGGTTAAAAAAAATATAGAAATACTGTATTGAAACCCATTTAGGTTGGCCTGGTAGTATTGGCTTGGGACCTTGGAGTTTGCTCCTCTCAAGGTCTCAGGTTCGATTCTCCCCGGTGCCAATTTCGGTGGGCTAGTTGAATTTCTTCAAAAAAGAAATATTGTGTTGGAAAAAATGTATTCAATTTTTTAGAAGTTTAAAAATTGTTATTTTCAATACAAAACTTCTATTTTTACCTCCTTAACTAGTTCCTATAGGGCACTTGTTAGCAAGACCCTTTAAGTTGTATACACCAAAAAGGCATTTCATGTACATTCTAACTATACATGTTATTGAAGACAGCAACATCAACCTTAACAAGATACATCACGTCAAATTCACTTCGTTGTAGCATTAAATATTGCAAAAACTGTTGTTTAAGCAAACTCAAAAGCAAAGTTCAATGCAATTTTATACATGCAATCTAGACATGATACCTACAGGATTTGCCAAATATTTCTCATACTCCTCATCTGTGTATCTTGTAATGTCAACAGACTGCATCAAAGCATGTAAACAAACATTAAATCATGTAAGTACAAGATATTTCCTAGAGTCAATATAGAAAATCAGAAAAAATCAGAGCAGGCATGAAGTTAAAGACTGAACCAGCACTTACCTTGTTATACTTGGCAAAAGAATAGTCCCCTAATGGTGGAACACTATTTACAACTTGAACCTGCTGCAATAAAAGTAGCCGTGATCATCAAACTGTGAATCAAATCACGAATAGGAAAGCCTATTTTTCAATTAATGAATCAAAGCATATCGTGAACATTATTAAAAAATGAGAAATGCTAGCGTCACATATTCTAACACACATTTTCCAACAGTGTCAAAACAAAAAACACACAGTTTCCAACACGCTCTCTTTGATTGGTTAAAATTCACATGGGACCCATCAAATTTATATGGGACCCACAAGATTTGGTGGGACCCAAGTGAATTTTAACCAATCAAAAAGAGTGTATTGGAAAGTGTGTGTTAGAATGTGTGACGCTAGCATTCTTCTTAAAAAAATTATTATATTTTCAACAAAGAAAATGTCAAAAAAGAAAAGAAAAACAATACCCTATATTTTCAGCTGCCCCTTTAGTCTCTCTGCTCTCGGCAGTTTTCCATACCATATCTAAATATTTTAGGTGTGTTTTCCCTCCCATTAAACACAGAACCCTCACTGTTGGGGCCTAATTGTCCTGCCAATGGAGGCTTGTCATTTTAGGAGTATTGGCAAGTCCCAACACTATTACCAATCTTCTGCCATGCAAGTCCATCCTGAGAGACACGTGATGACACGTCTACCATATCTAAATATTTTAGGTGTGTTTTCCCTCCCATTAAACACGCAACCCTCACTGCTGGGACCTTAATTGTCCTGCCAATGGAGGCTTGTCATTTTAGGAGCACTGAAAAGCCCCAACACAATTACCAATATTCTGCCATGTGAGTCCATCTTGAGAGACACGTGATGACACATATAATCTTTTTTGTTCATAACTTGTTTTCAGACCCCGCAGCAAACGAAATTCTTTCAAAACCCACTCGTTACCACATCCATTCCCCACCCCATGTTGATTTTTAAGCTCTCTCCCATTCCCCCGATATCTGCGTCGCTAAAAATGCAACAGAATTGAGGTTCTTGTGAATCTGGCACATAATTCTGGAAACCAAAGAAACACTTCATGCAATCTGTTCGGGTGGAGTAAGGATATGCATCGAAATGTGGTTGTTGACTATCATGGAAGAGACAATATTTCCATGATCCTAGATAACATAAATTTCACAGAAACTAACAGATGAACTTACCCAATGGTGAAGCTGAAGATCATCTTTACGAGCAGAATTTTTGAAAGGAAGCCATTGCCAAATGACCTGAATGGGGAAAAAAATCAAATGTGTGATAATAATGTCCTGAACCAATTATCATAAGGTGTTATGTAAAAGCATGTAATTGTTTTATATCTAACACACCTCGTACAAGAGCCATTTGGGCTTGAAGCCTAAACAATGTCCAGGCCCACCCAAATTATTGTTGAAATTCAACTTTTCTTATTAAGAACAATGAGATCAATAAGGATCAACCTCTAGAAGACTTGGTTAGGGAGAATCCAATACCATATCCATATCATTGATTGACTATTTTAAAAGGTTGGGTTATTAGGCGAGAGCAAATTAATGGTTCTATATATAACAAATAACATCCCAATGTCAGTTATTAGGTAAAACTTTTGATAGCATGTACCATCCACCTATCCGGTACTTTTCTTCTTCAATAGATTCTTAGGCATTGGTTTGTAGGTTCGTAAACACACATGAATGGACCATTCATGAACTCAACTACCCGAAAACAAGTGCCAAACAGTCTAAACCAACAAGGACAACAACAACAACCAAGCCTTATCCCACTAAGTGGGGTCGGCTACATGGAAACATCACTCTAAATCTTTCTTCATCGGTAAAGGAAAATTATTTAAATGGGTAGCCAAGTACCAAAGAACAACTTATTAAGTTATTACACACTTTATTTTTTAATTTTTGCTTTTTGAGAATCCTTTTTTTCTTCTTCCTAATAATGTGTCTTCTTATGGGTCAGTTTGGATTGACTTATTTGAGTTTATCTACTTGCATAAGTATTTGTCCAGCTGCTTGGAAGGGTTAATGACATGTATAAGTTATTTTCAGCTTATATCAAATTCAATATGCTCTCCAGCATAGCTTATAAAAACAGCTTATAGTTTATATGAAAACAATTATACTATATTTCATCTTATATTATACAAACAGCTTATACATACTGCAACACAAATCACAACTCCAACAAGGAAAAAAAATACCTTTTTGTCTGAAGGAGGCTTTTTTTTCAAGAGAGACAAATCAACTGCTGGCATAAGAGGTGCAAATCCACCAGTAAGTGCAAACATCTATAAATTCAACAACACCAGAAAAATCATTAAAAAAAAGTTAAATTGATTAAACCCTAAGTGCTTTTGTGAAAAATGAAAAAGTACCTCGCTAGAATTCTTCTCCTGAAGTGGGAAGGAAAAATTGGGTAATCCTCCGAGAATATTTTTCACATCCATGGAAATATGTAGGGTTTTCAATGTTCTATTGTTCCCTTTGAGTTGATGATTTTGATTTGAAGATCTTTTTCAATCCGAAGCGCCAAAGAGCTGCGAAAAATTAACCATTCCAGTGTTACAGCACACTTACTGTATGTATGTATGTACTTTTTTTAGCAACATATATTTAGATGAATTAAATTTCAACTTTTTATAAAACTAGACTTTTGGGTCTATCAACGGTGAGGAAATCTTTAACCCCTGAGATCATGGGTAAAGGAAAAAATTAGGTTTAGAATTAACAAAATTAATAAATAAGGATAAATTCACATTATTTTTATTCGCCAACAACCAAGTGTAAAACAACAATATAAAGATAGTAGAGCACATAAAATAATACATTAAGAATTTGTTCGCCGTGTTCAACCCAACAATGATCTATATCTATAGGAGAGAGATCTCAACTTCACTATAAAAGAGTTTATGAGTAATGAAATTTCATTTTAGCTTCTTAAAAAAACAACTAAAAAAATAAACATGCAAAGCAATAAAGTAACAACGCACATAATTCTTGAAGAAACCTAGCTGGAAATGATTAAACGTAACTTACTCAACTTTTTCACATATTGAATATTTTATTTTCTAAAGAAACAATAATAATATCAAGAGGATTCATCAAGCAACAATTCAGGAGATGAAGAAACGGGTCACTGGCTCACTGCAATAAGGATTTATTTTCTTCTTATATGCACTGTGCAGAAGAAGAAATGTGAGAGGAAGAGGTATTGAAAAGAAAATGGTATTACGATAGGGATGAAATAGTAATATTTTAATTATAAAATTTCATTCCATTAGATATATCTTAAATTGGAGGGAAAAGAATACCGAAGGATTTGATGGAATGAAATGGAATAAGTTCCATTCCACTTCGTTCATTTTTAACAAATCCAAATAATGGAACATAATTAATTACCACTTCATTTTATCTCATGACATCAATCTAAACATAGCCTTAAAACTCATGCTAACAGTGTGTTGGGGTTAGTATGTAATCAACAAACTTGTTTAGTTAACATGGCCTGATTAAAATCATACATAGATTTAAATCTCAGTCCACCATCACATTTGGCTCTCAACAACTTTTCCTTTCTGACCCAATGTATCCTCCTTCTGTCTTCATCACTCCCCCACCAAAATCTGCAGATAACACTCTCTATATGGTCACATATGCTTCAGGGATCTGGAAACAACTCATAACATAGACTGGGAGAGCCTGGACCACTGCTTTAGTCAAAACCCCTCTACTAGCAAGACAGCTTGTTTCCTTTCCAACCCTTTAGCTTATTCCATACTTTATCCATATCCATAATAAAACTAAAAGCTTGTTTTTTGGATCTACCAATTTGAGTTGGGAGCCCCAAATACATTATTCATTTATTTGATTCAATGTTAAATTCAAATTCGATTTATTTTTTTAAAAAATTCTCGATTTATTACAGTTTTTAAGAATTGATTTTGTTACACTTTTTTCATAATTTTATTTGTTTATTTGGTATATCTTTTTCTATCAATATCTCATTGTTTTTATTTTAGAGCATGTTATATTAAAATCAATGGAAAAAAAATTCATTAGAAAATGATTGTTATTTTTTTTTTCAAAAGAAAATTATCATTATGGTTATCACTTTTATATTCTTATCAAATACATTTTATTGTCACCCATATTTATCGATTTGACAAATTTGACTTTTTAAAAAAGACAAATTTGATTTTAATGTTTTTAGTATTATTGTAATGCATTTTATTGTAACAGAAGAAACAGAGATTATATAATGTTTATTGCGATCTATTTTTTCTCTCCTTCAAAGAGTATAATAGTTAGAAATTCACATTTAAAGTAAACAAGTGAGGATGTATGTTCACGGCGATGTGATATATATTATTCAAATGTCTTTTCATATTTGTTTTAGATGTTTAGGGATTAGTTTTTTCTTTTTGCAAGCTTTGAAATGGTATCACGTCACTATAGACCTCTAAATAGACTTTAATATATATGTACTCATTTCGTTTAAAATTATAAGACGTTTTGACTATTTCTCGCACTTTAACAAAGAAAATTAATTTTGCATGGAAAAAAGAAATAATGAGTTAGACCAAAAAATTGTGTGGAAAAAATAATTAATAAAGACAATTTTCTTTTTAACTTAATGGTGCTAGCTAGAATCATATCATATTACTATTATGGGTCTTGCTAAGGGCACTGGTTAAAGAAACTATAAATATAAAATTTGTTTTAAAAATATAAGTTTTGATTTTTGATTAAGTAATAATCACACAACTTTTTATAATTTTTCTTTTTTACTTATTTTAGTTGTTTAACTAATGCTCTGAAAGCACCGCTTAGCATTCTCCTACTATTATATATCAAACTCAAACATAAAGCATGAAATTCAAACTTTATAATGTGGTGAATGAACATCATGAATGAAATAAGACACATACTCAAAAACTAGCTAATTGCTCCAACGAGAGAGTGAAACTGTAGTTGGAATTGGAATTTGAGGTGTGAGACATGCAATGAGATACTATTGATGATTGAGACTTGATACTGAACGAAGTTGAGAATTTTCTTATTATACCATAAAAAAGAGGTGCAGTAGTAAATGTGGACTGTGGTGGTTAGAAAACAAATAAATATCGAGTTCTATTTTACAAGATTATCTTTTATTACAAATATAAAAAAATAAATTAAAAAAAGAGTAGTAAAAATGTTACCATGTATTCAAGTAACATAGAGAGAAATTTGTATTGAAAATAATATGAATTTATCATTAAAAATTTCAGGAGAATATCAACGGATGCATTTAGGACATTTGTTTAAATATTAAAAAAAAAAAAGTTTGTAGTAAAAAAAATTGTGTAAATTGCATTGACAAAGATAACAACTTATATTTTCATGACAATTTTTTTAATGGATTTCCCAACTAATGCTCCTATAACACTCGTTATCAAATTACTTTTTCTTAATAAATATTTAATATTTATAGAATGTTTAACTATGCCATAAAGTTACATATTAACACGATAATTTAAGTTAGTTCAATTGATAAAGACAATGCATAATATATATTGTACGATTATGATTCAAACTCCGACCAACAACAATGATAGTACTACCAACTTCTAAGTAAAGCTTTCAATGGCCGAAATGTACGAATTAGTAGGCATGTGTAGTATTTTTGTTGGCTGAACTTTTTTCCATCACATCAGTGCATGTATGGTCACGTAGTCCTACTATTGATTATTTCTAAATTTCGTACTCTTTTGTAAAAAATATTGGTAACTTTGGTCGTAGCAAAAATGGCACAACACTATTCTGCTTTAAAGAATGATCATGAAATACACTGTAGGATTCTCCGAATACAATGTTAAGAGGTGGTCCTCATTACTCAATATTTATTTTTTTCTAACTACCACATTTACAACTGCACCTCTTTTTTATACTATAAATAAATGAATACAATTCTCAACTTCTTAGTTCACTCTCAATTATCAATAATATCTCGTTGCATGTCTCACACCTCACATGCTAAGGTTTCAATAACGTGTTGGATCAATTAGCTATTTTTTTAGTATGTGTCTTATTTCTTTGATTATATTTATCCATCCCATTCTTTGATCTTTTTCATTTTATTTTAAATATAATCTAAAGTTTGAATTTCATGCTTTATGTTTGAGTTTGATATATAATAATAGTATGATTTTTTAGTAAAAAATAAAAATATACTAGTATGATTCCAGCTAGCACCATTAAGTCAAAATAGTCTCTCAAAAAAAAAAGTCAAGAGAAAAATTGTGATCATTATAGTAATTTAATAAGCAACAATAAATGGACCAGGTTTGTATACCTTTTAATTTGAATTTCTTATCGTCTTGTTTGTTCAGGTTTTTGTTACAAAGAAGAATGAAGAGCTTTTCAGTTAAGGTTGAGGAAGGAAAGGAAGGAAAAAATGGCATGCTTTCTGTTGGTCCTGTTTACCGTAACCTTCTCTCCAGAAATGAATTCCCTCCAATGGATCCTGATTTCACTTCTGCTTGGGATATTTTCAGGCAATTCATTTAACTTTTTATAAGGTTTGGTGATTTATCAATGCATGATATTTTTTTGAATGATTATTTATCTTAAATAATTGCAGTACTTCTGTCAAAAAACATCCTCAAAACCGCATGCTGGGATGGCGTAAAATTGTTGATGGAAAGGTTCATCTTTATTTTTATTTTATTTTATTAAATTTTTTAGTGTTATGTAACTTAGGATATGTACTTGTCAAAGAGATGAGGTAATTGTTTTTGTTTTGTTTTTGGTTTATGTTCATAGATAGGACCATATGTTTGGAAGACATACAAGGAAGCTTATGATGAAGTTTTACATATTGCTTCTGCTTTAAAAGCATGCGGTGCTAAATCTGTAAGTGGTTGCAAAAGTGCTTCACTCATTATGTTTGATTTGAGTTGTGTGGAGGCATAATCTCATGGCGTGACCGCATGCATTCAACCACACCGGTGATTGTTTAATCAAGATCAGACGGTTCAAACAGTCCAAATTTCGTATTCGTATTTTAAATTGTAAATCTAGACCGTCTGTATCTTAATCAAACGGTCATTAATATGGTTGCCTCACTAAATTTTGACTCCATTTAATCCATGTCTATTTACATTATAGTAGATAAGTGGTTTCTCTTCCAATGAAATCTTCATAATGTCCATTATTGATGGTCTTATATAGGGTTCAAAAATTGGAATTTATGGATCTAACTGCCCACAATGGATTATCGCAATGGAGGTTTGTCACTTCTATTAAATCATTGCTTTCTTAAACTTTTCTCTATTAATTGTTTCTTTTATAAATGTTATCAAAATTCATAATCATATTGATTATAATATTGGCGTAGGCTTGTTCTGCACAAAACTTCATTTGTGTCCCTCTCTATGACACACTTGGTAAGTTCTTAGTTCTTACTACAATTGAAAATTCTTCTCTTTAACTTATTGTTTCACATTTTTCCTGATTAAGTGTTTTTGATGCAGGGTCTGGTGCTATAAATTTTATCATAGATCATGCAGAAATAGATTATGTTTTTGTTCAAGATAAGAAGGTTAAAGAGGTAATTAAGCATAAAAATTACTTTTTTTTCCTTGATACAAATATTTATTAATGTTGTATTTCTAGATGAGTTTATATAGCAGCAATTAATATTTAGTACTGACCAAATACATATATTGTCTGCAGCTTTTGAATGCTGACTGTAAATCCTCTAAGAGACTGAAAGGTAACTAAGTAGTTTCAATTTCAATACTGATATGCTCCAGCTAACAATTGAAGGCATTTATGTATTTAGATAAGTTTGGTTGTTGTGGTTACATTACAGCCATAGTGGGCTTCACTTCATTAACTGAGGAAGAGAAAGATGAGGCCACAAACGCTGGAATTAAACCATATACATGGAATGAATTCGCAC
>Ga0209282_1000645_pt1 | contig 17209 bp, 15 predicted proteins | sample Mtrugardesep15_FD_187529 | JGI IMG/M metagenome (GOLD analysis project Ga0209282, IMG submission 187529) | Root nodule microbial communities of legume samples collected from California, USA - M. trunc garden sep15 (SPAdes) (version 2) | ecosystem: Host-associated > Plants > Roots > Nodule...
AAAAAAGGGCAACCCGGTGCATTAAAGCTCCCACATACGCAAGGCCAAGGAAAGGGGTCCCACCATTTGGTGTTTGTACGCAGCCTTACCTTGTTTTTTACACAACAAGTTGTTTCCAGAACTTGAACTACCTTTCAGTCACATGATAACAACTTTACCGGTTGCGCCAAGGTTACCCCTCTCATTACAAATACTTGATTAAGCTTAAATTTAAAATCCATAAGATAGTCCTAAACAATTGATAGGTCACAAATTAAAAACTTAATCTAGAGTATTAACAAGTACAACTTAAAAACTGAAAAAATAGACAAATACAAAACACCATGCTTTTGATAAGTGACAAGGAAAAAAAAATCAAAACTAAGTAGTAAAATTCTAGATATCTAATCTAGAACATCTTTTAAGTTAAAATCATAATCTTCCATAGGATAGCAAATACTGCCAAGTAACGTTGTTGATCCCATGCATCCTAACCAGATTGCAATTCTGCTTATGATCAGGAATAACCAAGGTCATCAAAGATCATAGGATTGTATGATTTGATGAGTAAGATCACTATTTTTACCGCCTTGTGACCAGATGAAAGCCAAAGCATTTGATGAATTATATCAATCTTTAGGCACCAAAATTAGTTGTGTATGAATGATCTAAAATCTATTAGAGTTGAACTCCTTACATAACATATGTGTGCAAATGATCAAAAGGTGAAATGGTAAACTTACTAGGATCATTTGTCAAACGGCTTAGAACACCAAATTCAAGAGTCAAGGTTCCACCACCAGCTGTTGAAGTTATCTAAGCATGAGAAGTAATAACATTTAGCACAATATGTAACAAGAAAAAAGTTCACAATATACGAAATATATAAGAAAATTGATCTTCGAAAAATTCCCTGTTTCTTAAAACCAAAAATAGTGGAGCAAAGAAGAGTGTCTGGGGGATTTCCTGTGCTAAACTAACATAAGCTTATCACTTGTAACTTATACATCATTTGACACTATTAGCCACTTTGGCAGCTAGACCTACATCTTCTACATAAAAGCAGAAAGCATAGGTTAAGACATTACCTTGCTTTCATGTTTATCAACTCCATGCAACAAATTTACAGACCCAAATGGAATTCCTGAAAATACAACATAACAAATAAAAGTCAACATATGAAGCACTATGGAGGAGGTAAAACAACATTCTCTATCAAGCTAGGCTGAAATAGTATCGATTTTGCACCAATCTCAGTAAATAACTAGAAAGGTGGTTTCTTAACACCTCTCTGCAGCTACTTCACTGAGATTGTGTATGTTATGGAGAACATATGTCTTGGTTTCATGTACAGCAAAGAGGTTAAGCAAGGTGAACCTCCGTCCCCTTCGTTGTTTACTTTAGGGGTTGAATTTGATTTTCAAGTCCACGGCTTTCAAGAGTTGTTGATAGGTAACTCGTAAAGGGTATTAAAGTTTGTTCAGATAATATTCATGTTCCACTTTAGTTTGCTAAATAATATTGCTGTGGTTCACTCTTTCCATGGATAGTGATCTTTTAGCTCTTTGAATGTATTTCTAGTCTGATGAATAATGGGGCTCTGTTGTCAAAAGCGGCCGCGCCAGCCGCTATAGCGGAAAAATCAGGACCACAGCACCAGGCCGCGTTGGCACATGTCAGAAGTGGAAAGCGGCCAAAGCGGACCTATAAATAGTAAAACAATAACTTGTACTAGTTGTATATAATTGGTATTAGCCATTTTAGATTTTGCTATCCCTTTTATTTCATATTATGAATACATCATGAAATTTTGAGTAATGTTTAAGGTATTTTAGTATTTCTTTTTGAATAGTATGATATCTAGTATTAAATTTATTAGTGGCCGCACCACCGAAATAGCGCCCGCTACGCACCCCGCTCCCGCACCGTGCCAATTATTAGATTGGCCGCGCCGCATTTCCGCATTGACAACAGAGCTACTATCCTAGTGCTTGTGATGCTATGGTTGTCTTAGAATTAAAGTGCTCACTGGATGCTAGGATGTGTATTGATTTGATGTTTAACTGAACTGTAATGATATGAATTTTAGACGTTGTAATGACCTATTGTACGAAGAGAGGTTATTTTATAAACTTGGACAAATTCCTAAGTTTATCTAATATATGAAGGGAAGGAACAAATACTTGTACAATCATTCAGCATTAATTGTTCTGTTTCTACTGATTTTTTCAAAAGCAACTTAAATGGTAAAGATACAAAATTACCTATGTTCACAAGTACCTTGTCACATGATTTATGCAGTTTAGTTAATTTGAATGGCTCGGTTCTGTTAAAAAGGATAGAGGTTGTTTCTATTAGCAACTTAGCAATGATGTTAGGTAAACTAGCAGTCTAGTACACCAAACAAAACCAAACAAGTCTTGGACACAGCAACAGCTAACTGCAATTTAATTACATTTTATTTTTATGATTTTTTATCATGCCCTCAATGCTGAATACATAGTAATAAATTAAAACACTTCCCTTCCAAAATCAAATGAATTTGTGCAGGTACCCAAATGGATTCAGTCAATATCTCTAGTTTTTCTATGCAATTAAACAAGTTTCCTGAGTGGACTGTACATCCTAGAGTAAAGGAGGTAGTTAAACAAACTTGTTTTAAATATTTTATGGAATTCCCTACCGATAAAGTTAATATCCCTATGCAAATGATCTCCGCTTTACTTAGCTTTTATAATACGGAGGAAGAATGCTTTGTGTTTGCGGAGAATACAAAGGTTGATCTTGGTCTTGAAGATATCATGTATATCAAAGGACTTCCCATTGATTGGAAGCAGGTATATTTTTTATTTTATTTTATTTCATTTATTTCACTTAACAGGAATTAGTCTTTCTTAATTTATTTATATACTTGTGGCAATTGGTGTGCAAGTTTAATGACCGCATCAGAAATACTAAAATACCTTAAACATTACTCAAAATTTCATGATGTATTCATAATATGAAATAAAAGGGATAGCAAAATCGAAAATGGCTAACACCAATTATATACAACTAGTACAAGTTATTGTTTTACTATTTATAGGTCCGCTTTGGCCGCTTTCCACTTCTGACATGTGCCGACGCGGCCTGATGCGGTGGTCCTGATTTTTCCGCTATAGCGGCTGGCGCGCCCGCTTTTGACAACAGAGTAACGGGGGGTTTTCAATAGTCTAATGTTGGTGAACAAAATAAGTAAACAATTTCCTTGTTAGTAGGGAGAGCTGGAGAGAGTGGTCGCAGTAAAAATAATGAAGCCAATTTCAGCCTTCAAACTTTGAACATGCTATATGAAGCACAAAGAGTTTTTTCATAAATACACACACTATCATTCTTCAGTTGTACGTGTCAGTGATAGAGAACCAGTGGTGTACAATGCCATCAAATTGTAAATTAGAAAGATAATATATTTAGTTCAAAAAGGATGCAGATAAAATAATCCTTTTAGGAATTGATACAGATAATTATGAACAAAAACATACTAAAGGATAGGCACAACTATGTATGAATCAAGTAATACCAGTAGGAGTATCAAATGCAGGTAACAACCTCCTGGCAAGATCTTCAGCTAAGTTCAGCAACTGATTATCATACGATGGAACTCTCATACCCTGCAAACATTAGATGAGAAGAGAATCCTTTAAGACCTAAGATGTCCACGTACAAAAATATATTTTTTACATAAAAGATACCAAATCAGTACCATGATTGCATAAATAAGCACCCAAAAGAGATGGAGAGGGACAAACAGAGGCCTGAAAATAATTATACTACCACCTAAAAATAATTATACTACCACCTAAAAAACCACCTTCCTAAAAAATTATACTACCACCTAAAGGGTGGAAACTAGAAAGAACTCTTCCAAATTCCAATCAATTAAGAACCACCTTCCGTACTACACCTCAAAAGGACTCGGCACATGGATAAAAACATCCATATAACTAAAGGGACATTGCAATTTCAAAACTTGCCAGTCAATAAAAAAGTAATATACAGAGAATCTGACAATCCAGAGTCGGATCACCAGACAAATATAATCCAAATTATAAATTTTTATAAACAGGTGTTACTAAGTTAGTAGTTATGTTAGTTTCCAGAGCTCGAATCTTGAACCTTCTCCTTAAATTTCAGTGTCCCTTAGCTCACCAACTGAGCTACCTACTTGGAACAAGTATAATCCAAATTGATTTTCAAACCAGATATCCCAAAAGAACTTGAGAATAACAAAAAAGCCGATATTCATGAAAGAGTTACCATCCACCACCGAAGAAAAAAAAAGGTGAGAAGCCATAACCTCGTATAATCCTACTAAGTCACATTCAAATTCCCATTCCAATCAACACATTCTTGATACCACTCATCCGTGACGAAACAAAACCTAGACTAATAAATTAAAGTGTATCTTTACTAATTTACAATTATCATAAAATAATAAAAACTGTACCGTAGCATAATCAGAAGCGATTTGATGAGCTGAAATCAATCCACCAAGTACCCTAATAGTCGTCTCAAAAACAGAAACCGTTTTATTCTGCAAACCAACCAAACATAGAATAAACCAACCATAACCAAATAAAAAAAATAAAAAACTTTTAACATTTTACTTAATTCAATAATTAGAATGAATTAGTTGATTCTACTCACTATCATATCAAAGCGAAGATTTTTACCAATCCATTCAACAGAAGCTGCAAACCGTTCCCGATCGCCAAGTAACGCCAAAGTATCCAACGAATCAATCTGCAATTCATTTCATTTCATTTCAATTTCAGTATACACCGATAATAATTTAAGAAAATAACATAATTAATTTAATCAGACACAGACACCAGATACACACCAAGGTTAAGGCGTAACCACCAAGAGTATCTTCTCCTTTGCAAGAAAGAGGTTTTAATTCATCGAGAGGAAAAGCGTTATCCATGTAACCATTAAAAGCGTGATAGAACATTTCACCAACTTCGTTTCTAAGCTGTTTAGCTTCTTCTTTTGTGACGCTATCGGCGAAAGATAATGTGAAATAAAAAGATGAAATGCACGCTAATGCTAAGATTGATGAACGGATCTGAATCCGCCGCACGATTCTATAATCTTCCATTGAAACTAAGAAAACTGGTTGCGCTCGCTCACTATCTTTTCATTCTTCTTTTTTCAAACTCTAGTTCATTTATTTATGATGATTAAACCTAATTTTCTTTTAATATTTTTTATCAACTTTTTTTACACATTTCTCATCAAATGTAGTGTTATTAATTAATATAGGATATAACCGATAGTGTAACGTAGCGGGTAAATAGCACATGCCGTCGTAAATATGATGTGACAAATAACGGATAGTATAGTGAAGCGGTCAAATAATGGAGGTCACAACAATCTAAATAAATTTTTTGTGAGATGTTTGTTGGTTCAATTTTGTAAATGAATCTCATTTAAATTTTTATTTCATTCATACAATATTTAACAAAATTTATTTAATATTTAAGTTTTGTTTTCTTATAAACTAATTGTTTTGTTTTCTTATAAACTAATTTTATAAGTAATTTTTTGCGCCAATTCTTATCAAATCTAATCTCAAATAGAAAAGATTATTTTCGTGAAGTCTCTTATTTGTATTTTACCAAATTTAGAAAATGAGGTACCAATCATAAATTTTCAAACCAACTCAAAAATCAATCGAGTCAAACTATATACAACTCAAGTTCAACACATTTATTTAACAAACTTAATTTTCAGTTTAAATTCAACTCATTTAGTTTATGATTCAAGTTAAATGAGTTAATTGTCGAATCAATTTCTGAACTATTGTCGAATTGATTCATTCATTGTCAGCTCTATCATTGAGTTAATGTGAGATAGGAGTATCTTATACCAAGCCTTATCAGGTCGAAGAAGTCTTCGACTATCATGACTCATGACAATTCATTTTCCTAACAATGCTTCAAAGTTCCGACATCAATCCCCAATGGAGGTTTACTTGGCATCCTTAGAGAGATATTATTTCGTTTTGAATGTGAATGGCAGCTACTTAAAGCTGGTACTGGTGACCTGCTTATAATAGGCAATGGTAGGTGTATGGTTGGGGTATAGTGGCTATTTGGGTACTTCAAAAAACGCTCTTGCTGAGCATTCACAAAGACCTGTCTATGGAACAAATCTCAACTATAATTATTCCAAAATTTGGTAATCCTTCAAATGAATCAATCATAAATCTAAAAGTTGTTGTAAATCATCCAGCTAACTTATCATTAATTAGTTCGCGGTTAAACCAGTTCAATGATTCGCCTCCCATATGCAACTCGTTTGAAACCTTTTACGGTAGACAAGTTATTTTGTAAAGGAAATTACACACCATATCTGGCAATACAATAATAATTCAAATTTCGTAAGAGTAGAATATTGTTTTTGTCCGTAAACAAATTGGAATTTAATTTAAAGTAACCCAGGGTCAGATATGAAGACCCCATAGTCAAAAGCTATTAATCTACAGTAACAAATTCTCAATCTATCCTAACAAGTCAGTACATATATGATCATAACAATGACCAGTAAAAGAGGCTCCCTGCAGGTCCACCGCAGAACATGTCCCGTCCAGGTAAAATGTAATTGTAAGAATCTTCAATGAATGTGAAGAAGCTGATCCAAATGCCATAGCAATGCTCAGTTTATCCATCATTCCTACAGGTGGAGAATAAATGTGCATTACAATTAGGGACGTCAGGAGTAGAGAGGAAAGTAAATACTTGATGTATTGCATTTGATGAACAAATAAACCAATCATAAATAGTCTACTGAAGACACAAGTAACTCTACAACAGTTGGAACATATATAATAATATAACATGTAAGTATTGATGCGCAGCCCATGCTGTTTGATACATAATACATATTGTACCATCCTGTTTTATTTAATATTTAAGTATTCCAAAGTAAAACTTGAGCTAACTTCTCAACTGATAGTAACTGTGTTCAATTTGGCGTCAAACTCACTCAACCAAACGTAGTTGCCACGATAACAATAAATTGGAAATAAGGTGTCAAGTGTGTTATGGTATGTGTTGAAATTAAAACAAACAAAATCATCCTGTCATCATATTCTCATGATTCTTATACTTCATATCCCCTTTCTTTCAAGGAAGACAGAAAGAAAATATTTTCTTGATAAATTTCTACATTCAAATAGTTATTATAGGCATTTACACATGGTAAAACTATCAAGCGTGAGACATGTTAAAGAATAATAGCTAAACCCACCACTTTAAATGCAAAATTGAAAAGTAACTAAACTAAAAGATGTGAGAAAGGTAAGGGACCTGAACACAAAAGACACAAGTGAATTTATTTATAAATAGGGAATGCATTTCGAGAGAGTTCTTTAAAGCGAGTGACAAGAGTAAATCCTTATCATACAATCATACGTGAATTATCAAGATTAAAAGCTTTTAATGGTCACATAATCACATGACCACTTAAAAAAGACTCAACCTTGTCTTTCAAACTTATATAAAGAAGTTTCCAGTTAGAATGAAAGGTAATTAACAATATAAAATGTAATGCAGCGTATATTAGAATAAGCAAAAGTTATGCACCTGCTTCTTTTTTTTCTTAGGTCTTCTCTTTCTCCGAGGCTTGTGAGCATCAGAGTTGGAGCTTAGACTACTGCCATGACCTGTCCGGGGCTTGTGAGCATCAGAATTGGAGCTTAGACTACTGCCATGACTGGTCCCTGATCTTGAGGGTTCCCTTACTCTGAAGTCTGAGCTGGTCCCTGATCTTGAAGGTTCCCTTACTCTGAAGTCTGAGCTGGTCCCTGATCTTGAGGGTTCCCTTACTCTGAAGTCTGAGCTGCTTTTGCTGTTTGATGCGTTGCGGGATGTAGAAATAACAGATCTCTGTTTAGATGAATTTTGGCCTGCAGACCCAAACCTTGACAACTTGTTCGAAGGGCGAGGAGGAGGCATCAAAGCTCTAGCAGAAATCTGCCTCTACAAAAATGGGCCAAGATATTTAAAAACTGCAAAATAATGTGTGACTATCTATTCGTTATTATAGTAAATTGAAAATTAAAACAACAAATTACTAGTTGTTACTCTTGCGGCGAACCTGATTTTTTTCATCGCTGGACATGCCAGACACAGCTTTTCCAGAGGCACTAGAAGCCTGCTCTCTGCAACCAATAGAAAATTTTATCCACTACTTTTCATCGATATAATTCCAAAAAACTAATTGAGATAACTACCCAAGTACTAAAACATCTTTGCTCACCTGGTACTTTTGTCTGTCAATTCATCATCTGCGTCAGCTTCATCACTAGAACTTCCAGCAAGGAAAAAATCATCATCACTGAGATCCAGAAGACCGTCATCCTCACTGCCAGTCTCTGCAACAGTAGCACGAAATTTCGCTGACATTTGATCAAACAGGAAATACAAAGGCACATTTATAAATATGAAGCATAGCTAAAAAAAACAGTCAAATTTCAAACAGAGCTCAGCTCACCCCAACTAAAACCAAGCACTTCAAAATAAGGGTAAGTAGCAATAGAAACATTCTATGCAGGGGCGGATGGAAAAATTCTCCAGGAGTGCCAATTTATGAGCACAACCATACCAAGATAAATGAAAGTAATAAACACAGAATATTAAGGAAGGTGTCATTTGATCAATTGATTTAAAGTGCAGGTAATACACATGAACCAAAAAATGTAAAGTCACATAGACAATTGACTCAAAACTTTCAAATTAAAGTGACACAAAATAATTTTACAAAGAAATGTAAAAAAAGATGGAAAATTAGGGGTTGACATGGCCCACATAGGCCACCCCTGGTTCTATGTCCCTGTTTACATAAACAACTTAATTAAGCGCTTATAGCATTAACACTAAAGATATAAGTATACACTCTTTCAATAGCAAAAGATAAAATAAAGTCAAACTGTTTTTGTATGAACTATCCTGGAGAGCTTATGAACATAAGCTGAAAACAATTTATGGACATATCGTACGCGGTTTCCTTAAGCTCCCAAAGTAGTCTCCCTTACAAGTGCTTATGTTAGTAGATAAGCTCAAATAAGTGAATCCAAACAAACCCTAACTCTAAAATCAATACAAAGCAATGGTATAGATAATGAAAGCAATGATAGTCTCCAAAGCGTAACACAAGTGGTTGATCTAGGGTTCAAACTTTGAATACCAACATAATACACACCAACAACAAATATTTGCTTATAAACAAAATTAAAAGCATTTAAAATAAACCACCTTCTAAATCCTTGCCAGTTGCAGCAGCCGCAGATAACCTGTCTTCAATCTGTTTGCGTAGCCCATTTCGCTTGTCAACTATCTCCACATCATCAGTTCCACTAAATAAAGGAACATATTTCTCATTCTTGGGAAAGTACTGCGCATTGAAATTGAACCATACTCAATTTAATTAGTCACAATTTATTGCCAGCAGCAAGTATAAGACCCTGTTTAGACAAACAGCTTAATTAAGCGCAAACCCTCATCATATAAGTGCTTATGTTGTTTTCGTATAAGTTATAAGTTGTTTTCATAAATTATCCTAGACAACGTACGAAAATTAGTTGAAAACGGCTTATGGGCATGTCATTAGCATTTCTATAAGCTCAACCAAACTGTCTTACAAGTGCCGATGTCATTAAATAAGTTCAAATAAGTCAATCCTAGATATAATTTGTCAAAAACACTAAAAGATGTAACATAACATAAACTATTTTTACAACAAAAGATAAATAGACGTAACATAACAAACTATTTTTATAACAAAAGATAAATAAAAAGAAAATTGTTTCCATAAAAGCAATATGCTATTTTCATAAGCTATCCTTAAAAACTTAAAACAAAAGCCAAAAACAATTTATAGACGTGTCCTGTCTCCATTAGCTCTCTCAAACAATTTCCCAAGAGCTTTTGTCGGTAGATAAGTTTAAATAAGTCCATCCCGACGGAACCTAATCATATTTTTTGTCACCCAAAACACTGAAAACATATTTTTCATTCTCAAGAAAGTACTGCACATTGAAATTGAACCATACACAAGTCTATTACTTCCTATTTATTTCCAGCAGCATAAATATAAGGCTTTGCTTTGGATAAACATCTTAATTAAGCATTTATCATATAATTATTCATGTATAATCGATTTTCTATAACAATATAAGATGTTTCTGTAAGCTATCCTTAAGACGTTATAGAAATAAACTAAAAAACACAGCTTATGGACATGCCATAAAATGTTTCCATAAACTCTCCCAAACTGTCACACAGGTACTTATGTCAATGGATGAGCTCCAATAAGTCAAACCAGACAGGTAGTATAATAAGCCCCTCGCAAAGCTTATTGTATAAGTGCTTGTGTAGTTGCATTTCATTATTTTCATATAAGTTATAAGTTGTTTTCTTAACTTATCCCAGAGAGCTTATGAAAATAAGTTTAAAACAGTTTAAAGTCATGTGACTCATGTCCTTAGCCGTTCCAAAACTTTCAAGCAAACTGACTCATAAGTGTTTATGCCAATAAATAAGCTCGAATAAGCCAATCCAATTATTTTTGTGACACGAAAACGGTGAAAGACATACCATAACATATTGAAGATCTTGTTTAAGTGAAGCAAGCTGATCAGGAGAAGCAGACTGAGCCGAAGAAGACGACGAAGCACGTTGAAGCTTCTCTAAGCGTCTAATTCTCCGTTCAATTTTTCTCCTCTCAAAGAATTTAATCTTCTTATCACGTAAGAATATCTTCCGTTCCACGGCGAGGCGAGTGTGAATATCCTGCTGTTTCTTCAGTGCTTCCAGTTTCTGCTCCTGTGCTTCTCTGACCTCCGTTGGTAAATTCTGCAATTCAAAATTTAAAGAATAAACAACCGAATTAGGGTTTGGTTAGGGGTTAGGATTAAGGGAGGTTTACCTTTCGGAGCATGCGTTCGGCGGATCGGATTTGGTTTTTGAGAGAAACGGGTGGTTTGAATTTCTTGGCGGTGGTTTTTCTACGGTTTGCGGAGGGGTTGACCCTCTCGCGGCGCTTGTTGACACCGCCGCCGTGAGCCATGGCGCTGTGTTTCGGAAGTATTTTGTTTCCTTGATTAGGTTTTCTGATTCTCTATTGCTTTCTTCATCTCAAGGAACCCGACGGAGGGATTCTGATATAAATTATTTATTCTATTTCTCACCGTAATTTTCTTTTTTTTGGTACATTTATTTTAGAGAAATGTTTAAGCTTTTTTTTTTTGGATTGAGTAATAAAAAATAATTATTGTTAACATTTTTAGCTTCTTTTTCTAAAATTTAAATTTTATGGGTCAAATTTGAAAATTGAGAATATAGATCAATTTTCACATTTCAAAAACTGTGAGGGGCCAATATGTACTTTTTAAAATTTTTGAGGGCCATTTTGCAATTTTTTTAAATTTATAGTGTCAATTTAAAAGTTTTGTAAAATATGGTGACCAACTTACGGAATTTGAACAAATTATAAGAAAGAAATTTAAAATTCATATCAAGTTGTTATTTGAAATTATTTGTCTTTAACTTACACAAAATACTTCATAAATTTTATTTTAAAATTATTCAAATTAATCATCCAAACAATCAAATTTACTTAGAAGGATCTGAATTCCCTCCAAAAATTACATTGTCTTGATGAGCGGTGCTACTTACTACGAAATTGATTTCACGGGATTTACGAATCCTTCAACGAATCCTTCAAAATTCAAGTATAATAATATTCTTTCAAAAAAAAAGTATAATAAACATCATTTATATATATATATATATATATATATATATATATATATATATATATATATATAATAAAATAAAAAGTAAACCCTCATTTGGGTCCTTGAAAGTGTCATTCGCTATCTGACTCGTCCCTGAATCAATTTAATGAACCAAAAACTCCCCTATTGTTTGATTTGTTAGTCAAATACATCCAAAACGTTAACTTGATGATAACGGTGTTGATGTGTCCGTTACACATGCCACCTCAACTGTTGTATTGGCCTTCCATGTAGACGAGGGACCAAAATGATCAGAACTATGTTCCTGCCTTCATCTTCTCCAACACATTCAATTCCTTCTTCTTCTCCAACACAACTCATAAACTCATTTTGTCTAACATCTCTGCCCAGAAATTTTCATATTCATACAAATAACCCAAAAAATCAGAATCGGAATTGATTCATGCTCCTTATTTTCATCTTTATCTCCAACTCAAAATCCATAGCCCAACAACTCAAAATCATCATCAACGTAAAAATTTCTAAATTTACCCAAAATTCTATAACCAAAGAAAGATTTAAAAAACCCCAAATTGTCACAAAGTGAATAAGCTACTCACATATCTTTTTCTTTTTTTTGAAGGAACATATCTTTTTCTTTTGGCCACAAATAAATGATTCAAATTGCAGAGATTCACAAAATAAGAGTTCTTCTAATCTTGTTTATTTGTTCTCCTTCTTAAACATCGTACAATTTTTTTTCACCATTTCATTTTTCACAAAAATTCTTTGATTAGAAGAAACCCTTTCAATGCTACACCTTCATAAATTTTTCTTAGATACGAAATGCTTGTATCATTTTACAAAAAACATCTTCAGGTACACAGTAATTCTCAACGTAAGTAAAAGATAATGACTGGTCTTTTACAAGAAACACCATCATGTACCAGAATTGTGGATCGATTTGCGTATATTCCTGAAGAAGATGACATACTCCATGAACCAGAGGGTGATTTGCTGCTATTGTTGTTGCTCCTGTGCATCGCCCCACCTCCCATCATGTTCAATCTCAATTTGGGTAAGGAATTTGAAAATCAGTAAAGAGAAATTGAGAGAGGAAGTAGTTTTAGGGTTTGAAATTGGGAACCATGTTGTTTCTTCAAAGTAGGAGAAATGGAGATGAGGGAGATATGAAGATGAAAAGGGGTGATAATAAAGGAGGGACGAAAAATGACTCTTGTAATCTTGCTATTCACCCTCCAATTTAGTCTTTGCCAGCGTGGAAAGCCTTCATTGCAGCTGAGATGGCAAGAAAAATGGCCCATGAGCACAGTTAACGATCAGTTAACGTTTTGGATGGGAATGACTAGCGGAAGAGACTTTGGGGGAATTTTTGGTGCGTTTCATTGATCCAGAGACGTGGCTGATAGCGAGGTACACATTCAGGGACCCAAATGAGGGTTTACTCTAAAAAAAAACATAAAAGTTGTTTTTGGCGGAAAAAACGGCAAACATAGTACTATTCTTGATTTTCGTTGATGAGTTGTTCGTAGCAAAAGGCATTTCCGTATCTTGAAACATTTTATCATCCAAACATACTCTAAGAGTGACTTAATGAAACTTTTTTAGGCCATATCATAATATACATGGGTAAACTCAATATTAATAGAGTACCGTTCTTCTCACAACATTTTTTGCTCATTCCCAACAAAATAACCTAACGTGAGTTAACTCAAGCATGAGTATTCTATGCGTGAGTTAACTCACACATGAGTATTTTGTGTTGGGAATGAGCAAAAAATGTTGTGAGAAGAACGGTACTCATATTAATATTCGAGAAGATAGACTTAAACTTGTACGGTGTACATGCCTATTTTTGTGTTGGATTTGTTATTCTCAATCTGAATTCATGTTGTTGTGTATTCTTCTTCTTCTCAAACCTTTGTATTCATTATCATGTTTTAATTCTTACTTTAGATGGGTAGTCACTGTTTTTAACGCAAAAAATATTTCTTTTTGAGTGTATGAAACGATGCCTTCAAGAAGATATCTGCAAAAGTTCTATGAAACCAGTATGTCAAGTCAGGTTGCTCTAATGGTGAAGAAAGTGAACGTACCATTGGCTATGAAACTCGCTATGGAACCCTCATTGGAGTGCTTAGTAGTTATCATAACTAAGCAATTATGTGAACATGTATAGTTAATTATGGATTATTGTTTATGGAGTATTAACTAAATATGGTCAATTGCTATTATATCAATCATTTTCTCCGACATGTACTGAACTTTGTTTTGAATGTTATGTGATGAATCAGACCATTCTATAGTTTACAAGTGGCAGCTGTTAAATCTTTATATTCGGCTTTAAATGATGATTAGGAAACAATGCTTCATTTATTAAATCACCAAGTTATATGGGAATCACCAAGAAATGCACAAAAACTGTTATGGATCGCCTTGCCAAATTTGATTCATTATCGAAGCTTTGAGCTAAATAGGTGATGCAGCAGAAAAGAAGAGGCCTTGACTGTGGAATTTTTTAGGCATACAGAATTCAAAGAGGGGCTTGGTGATGGAGGATTATAGGAGAGGACATTCATTGGCTGAGATATTGAATTCCGAAGCATATACTAGGCCTGGTCAAGTAAGGTAGTGGATTCACAAGTCTTGGATAGTAAAAAAAACACTGATAATCAGATAGCTTTTGATGATCCTTGGTCATAAGCTATAGAGCATGGTTTAGCAGCAAGAAAGTCGGTATCAAAAAGTATATATCTAAACAATACTTGTGCAAATGATTCCCTTGTGAGAGAGAGATTTCCAATCCTAGAAAATCATTGAGGGGCATATTTCTTTTATTATGAAGCTGTCATCTAGGTATTGCTTTACTGAATTAATCTCAGAAAGGTTTTTTCTAGCTAAGGTTACTTTATTGACAAAGGCAATAAGCATTATTATAAATAAACATGTTATATTATTAAAAAATATATTTTCGAATAGCGTTCTCATTATAAATTATTATTGTTGAAAATACTATCTTTCGAAATACTTTTATATAACCTAAAACAAACATGTCAAAAAAAGAAACTAAATCAAAAATCACTAAAGAGAGGTTTAGGATTTGACAATGACATGACAACGTATTGCAGTAATGACCTATCATCTATATTTTATAATTTGCAGTAGTGACCTATCACATAATATATTTTATAACAAAATAAATAAGTAAACAACAGGATGATATTCAAAATAAATCCTCATGATCAAGCAGTTAACAAACATAAAAGTTGACTTAAAGAGTAGACAGCAATGTCAAGCATGCATACATTACTGGGTAGAGGAATAAATCAAATATTGTACGTGCGTCTTCAAAGTAACTTTCAGAATACAAAAACAGTTGACGATTTGCAATGGGGACAAGCTCGCAACACAACCCACCTTCTCCAAACATATGGCTGTTATTCTCTCAGTTAAACTTGTAAGCCGATAGAAAATACAGCTTCTGGAGATACGCCTAAAATAAATTGTAAATGAAATGAGAAAAGGAAAGAACCCAGAAACAATACGAAACGAGATTCTCATTCAAAGTGAAGGAGTGTCAGTTTACCATCAACTTCTTTGTCATTGGATGGCTGCTCTTCGTTCGGGGTATCAACAGGGTAGCTACCAGACAGTCCACCTTTCCGTTTCACTTGTAAACCTGCCTTGAATAAAAGACTCTCCACAGGTTCTGAAGGTTGAGCACCAACAGAAAGCCAATACCTAAAGAACATGATGAGAAGTTACGCTATTAAAACTATGACGGAGATTTCTGTCATATCAAATTCATAAAGATGGACCGATGATCCCCACAATTATCACTAATTTCCCCAAAATTGTGTACAAATAACAAGATAAATTAGAATTAAATAAAAGTTACTTACTTCACTCTTTCAAGTTTGATGTTCACTCTTTTCTCATCATCTTTAGCTGTACAAAAGTAAATCAAGATAAAAAAGGATTAGATGCGTATAAACTTGAATCACCCTCCTTCTCATCCCAAACTGGTATACATTACAATTTACAGTAACAAATAGGGATGACATTTGCAACTTTCATTTTTAATCCTTTTACTATGGAATTATGGTCAACAGTTTTGGTCATTGATGATTTTTTGAAACAATCAAATCCCTCCGTGTTTATAAATGATAAAACCAGGCCCCTCTATCAGTCACTTTCTAGCAAAAAATAGTGATGCAGATAACAATTTATGCGTCATGATACTTTACAAAGGAGAACATCTGAATGAAACCTCTAGTGACTTCAATCCGTTTAAATACATCAGTTCGTTATAATTAAATATGTCATTCGCTTAATATATAGATAAAAGTCAATACTAAGTTCATTAAGATGCAAACAGATAAGTCCCATACTGAGAACAGAAATCAGGTTAATGAACCTATCGTAAACACAGAAAATTCCATAACATGTATGTAATTGTAAATCATTAGTCACATCACTGCAATTTTCAAAAATTAAATGGCAGATTGACATAGGTTATAGGTACATCATTCTTTCAACTTGAAATGAAAACACTGGAAAAACTTACAAGGAAACAAATTTCAGAATTCATTATAGCAAGTGAGGAACGAAAGTGAAATTAAGCATACAATAATGTTATGAAGGAACGCCACTAACAAGAGATATTACCAAGGATTGATAATCCAAACCTGTGTTTCCTTATGGTCATTTGAGCGAAAAGTTCAAGATAATTTCTATATGCAATATTCATTTCTTTGTTTTGTGTCACTAGCTATGAGGGATAGCTAGACTGACTCTTGTAGTTTCATTACATCCCAAAATCTCTTAGACATTCAGAACACTAATTCTATATCCTTTCAAACAAGTCCTATACATTCAAAATCAATAAACCCACTACTCATCAGCGAAAAAGCCATAAAAAAAACGTGTTTCTCCCGAAGAGTTATGTTATTTGAACATCAAAATACTTTATCTCTTTCTCCCTTATGTTTTATCTTCTGCAACATCAAAACAAAACACACTATATTTGACATCAAAATTTTAATGTCAAAATATCATTTCTCTATCCCAAAACAATTTTGTGCTTTAAGTACTAATCCACCATAAAGTATACCCAAATGAAAGAAAAATTCTCTGGCTTTCACCAAATAAAAAAAATGCAATTTTTAATAACATAACTAACAAAATTATAAAATTTGAGCATAAAAACATAAAGAATTACAGATAAGGTCAAAGAATTGATGTTGAACCTGCAATGGGGTTGTAGTAACCAACAACTTCGATATTCTTGCCATCTCGTGCACATTTGCTATCCGTAACAACAACCCGATAAAATGGGTTGTGTGTGCATCCAAGTCTGGCTAATCGAATACTCACCACCATTTTTCACCTGGCAAGTAACAATGATAATATCATAATTCAAGAACA
>Ga0209282_1000647_pt1 | contig 17193 bp, 9 predicted proteins | sample Mtrugardesep15_FD_187529 | JGI IMG/M metagenome (GOLD analysis project Ga0209282, IMG submission 187529) | Root nodule microbial communities of legume samples collected from California, USA - M. trunc garden sep15 (SPAdes) (version 2) | ecosystem: Host-associated > Plants > Roots > Nodule...
ACCAAACGGGCCCTAAAGGGTTGAAATAAGAAAGAAAAACAACTAAATATGCAATTACTCCCGAAATTAATAAAATTTCAGTTACCTTTTTGAAATTGCACAACATTGATCAATTTACTCATTTATCAAATTTTTTTGTTAGTCAATATCACGTTTTGTAAATACTCCCCTGAAATTTTGCATTTATGTGCAAAATATCCCCTGAACTTGATTTTTTTTTCTTATCATTAACTCAAAAGATATTAAAGACAAACAATTAACAACTAACTTTAATACTTTAAACTCTACAATATTACAATCCAATATTACAATTAACATTTGGATCATTTATTACAATCCAATAGATTTGAGATGGTTTAAATTGCATAACAAGAATAAGAATATATTATAGAAAGCAGAAGAACAACTACAACTTCCTAAGGTTGTTCTAGTATTAAATTGTAGGCTACAATTGTGTTTTGTTATATTGGAAGGTGATAGAAGAATGAGAATACATGATTAATGTTTGATCGTTTCAGGGAACATATATGGTTGTATACCGTCAAAACTTAGCTAATATGCTCCACAATTCAGTGATAATGCAGTCACTTTTAAGTATAAGAAAAAAAATATGAATGTTCAAGTTTATGGGGCATTTTGCACATAAGTGCAAAACTTCAAGGGGGTATTTGTAAAACGTGATGTTGACTAATAGAAAAATTGAACGGAGGGGGTAAATTGTTTAACGTTGTGCAATTTCAGAGGGTAATGGACGAAACTCTTAGTTTCAAGGGGGTAATTGACTGTTTACTCAAAGAAAAATATATCTAAAATCATAACGATTGCCTCTTTCATTTTCACTCTCAGGTCTCTGAAGAGAGACCAAAAAAAGTTATCATTGTCATCAAATCATCGTATAAAATATCATTACTTACTTAATATCAGATTAAAATTCAATTATCTGCAATTTTTGTTTGTTAATATGAATTATATGAATAATGAAAAACAATGTGATTTCTCATTTATAAACAGAGTCCGAAGTAAAGTTAGTCTTTTTTGGTGTTAACTCTTCAATTTTTATGGAAAATGATTTGGTAATTCGGAGTTCAGTCAAAAGTAAGTAAAGTTAGATAAAAAATTGTTTTATCTATGGTGCAACTTATTAAGCACTTGAACTCTATTGTTTGATATAGAGCTAGTCTGCTATTCTTTTTATGACGAGAATATTTTTTTATATAAAATATTGTTAATTTTAAAAGTTTTTATATGTTGGTTACAAATTTTTAAATAAATGAAAACCTAAGGAAATTAAAATAAAATTAAAGTTGTGGGTAAGGAAGATAATTCTTATTTTTGAGATTGGAGGGGTAAACAATTTATTCTTGTGTAAGTAGTTGAGGTGTATGGAGAAAGTGGAAGAAATCATTAACTATTTCAGAAAAGGATTTGGCGCGAGAATGTTTCTGTTGAAGATATCTCTTTTTAACTCAAATGTGGTGTTGAAGAATTCTTATCACAATATTTTTTTAAGATGTTAAACTAGCTCATCTAAATTAACATCGAGGAGAATTAGATATGAGACCTTAAGTAAGAGTACATTCTTAGATCTCAAGCCAACATCGCCAACTCAACTCAAGTGGGTTATCACACCTTTTCTTTGAATGTGTTTGTTTTTCAAAAAGTTTGGTTTACATTTTTGCAATGGTTAGATGTATCGAATGTGTTATCTAATGACACTATTACATATGTTCCTCAATTTTTGGGTTACAAGTTAGTTTTTTGAAACCAAAAGACGGCTTTCAGTTAATTTAGCTGGATACCATTTGAGTGATATGAAATGCTTGCAATAGTTTCATTTTCGCCACTAAGGAGATTGCTGTTGAATCAGTTATCAATAAAATTAAAATTCAGATGTGGTGGTGGACTTAGTTATGATTTTAACCTTTGGTGAACCAATTCACTAAAGTGTCTTGGGTATTTTGATATTGCTCATTAGAGATTTTTTATGTTCATTTTGGTTGTCGTGGTGTCATTTTAATTAATTAGGTGTATTTTTTTCAACTTCTATTTCTTGTACACCTTGCGCCTGAATATGGTAATTTTAATTTATTTTGATATTTGGCTATAATAAAGAAAAGTTATTTTGTCTCCGTGAACATAACTCAGTTGACAGAGACATATATTGTTATATGCAAGGGCGGGGTGTACACCCTACTTATTCATCTTGAAAAAGGTGAATTATAGACACTAACTACCTGGAAAAAAAAAATTGAATAGTTTATTTTAATAAACATTCTTTATAAAAATTATTTATTATACAAACAAATTTGATTAATGGTGTGAAAACGACTAATTTTGTCGCATTATAAATGAATTAAGAAGGATAGTTAATTTTGTATAGGAAGATAAGTTATAACTAATTTTACAAAATATTTGAAAGAGACTAGAGGAAAAGATGTGAGAGAAAATTTCTTCATGGCGCAATAGTAACTACGTTTCGAAAGTGATAAAAGAAAAGGATTCCAACTGAAAAGGAATTTGACCATTGAAAAATGAGAGGGAAGGACTACTAAGAGTGGAGAGGGTGAGGTAAGGAGATGAAACTTTACTAATTTTGATCCAAAAGACAGAACCCTTGTGAGGTTTTTTGTCAAACACTAGACATCAACTTATTTTTTCATGTCAGTACCCCTAGACTTTGTTTGAACATATCTGCTGTAAACCATATTCATAAGCTAACTTAAAGAACTTGCGAAAATAAGTTGAAAACAACTTATGAATATGTCATAAGTTGTATTGACATGTTATACACAATTGTTATTCTAAATTGATAAAGATGATTGTCCTATACAGATTGAACTACATGAAATTGTAACAATAAACATAAAATAAAAGTTCGATAGTCAATTGCCCCCTTTGTGTATTCATAAGATAAGATTTGTATAAATGAGAAATTAACCTAACTAAGAGGTTCCCTCTAGCACAATATACAGCTAAAAGTTTAAATCAAGATTGATAACCAAGTGCAAAGAAAAAGCATCAGCGAATAAAATTGTCAAACATTAACTTACCTCAAGTTCAGAGATCAAGTGTAAAAACATCATTTGCACTATCTTTGCACTTGGATTTTAATTCTAAAACAAATGTTTCGAATCTAGAATCATAAATAAAAAAACGCAATGTAAAATCCGAAAGCAAATAACCTCAACAAACAAAAAATAAATCGTGTTAACCAGAGCTAGAGCAAATGGTTAGCGGCTAGGTTAGGTTTCAGTGAAACAGAGAGAGTAGAGAATGTCACTCTTGTGACTTTGTATTAATATTTGGGCTGGGAATGTATGATCCAGCATTTTTTTGGGCCAGATATGCTGAATCAAGCTCGGGCCCAAAGAGTTTCTGCAAACACTATTTTTATTTTTATTTATTTTTTGAGGGACAAACCTTATAGCGAAAAGACCCGCACGTGTCGTCTTTCCGCTCTTTATAGCACATTGCAGATGAATTAAAAAGTATAGTTAATTTTGTATAAAAATAAAAATTGTGACTAATTTTAAAATTACTCTTCATTAATAGTATGAGAAAAACAAATTTAAAATATTGAAAAACATAAGAAGTAATACTAATATACTAGCAATGAGTATAAATGAAAATAAACATCAATGATTCTTTGTAATTGTAAAAATAAAATGACATATAAACACAGACTACTTTAGCTATTATGAGATATATTGTGGGGTTGAGGGAGTATAACTATGGTTAGTATAACATCTTTTTACCTCTTGTTAAAAAAACCTTTTCCTTTCAAAAGCATACAATTTTTTTAACCCAAAAAAGAAGATACAAATTCTAGAGTTTTTTATTTTATTTTTATAATCAATATAAACTCTACATTTAATCTTGTATAATCACAAAACTAAATATATAGTGTTTAGACATGCATAGTATACAATAAAATTGATCTAACATTTTAAAAATAAGTGTTTCTTTGATGTGTGATTAAACATTGTGATAAGCAAGTATTTCTCCAAATTCTAATGTACCGTTAGGCTCTTATAATGAGCTAATTGCATGTCTCAATTCCTTGTTTTAAGGATAAATCAATTTCAGTTTTCTTCTTTTATTAGTATGTCTTCGTTTTGTGTGATCCTTGTTATGCTAAATCTTGAGCGGTGAGCTATACACGCTTTAAGGGAATTGTTGATCCCTTTTTGCATGGCAAATAGAGGGCATATCTTTGGTCACATACTCCCTTCAACAAGTCAAAATCTTTGGTCCCATACACTATCTGTACTCTTTTATATGTATTCTTCAACACTCTTTATAATTTGGTGAGATTCATGTGAATCTTACCCAATAAAAAACTGTATTAAAAACATTATTTGATCTCAAAGAAATTTTTAACAATTAGTTCACTTTTGTGAGAAAGCATAGAAGCACTTATTCGATTTCAAGAAATTATTCCCTGTTGTTATGCTCTTATGATGAGCTAATTGCATGTATCAATTTCTTGGCTGTTAGGAGTATGTCTCGTATAAGTGTAGGAGCGTTCTTAAGAGTATAGGAGCACTTATTCGATCTCAAAGAATTATTCTTTGGTTGTTGATGAGATCGAATAAGTGCTAGAAGTGTTTTTATTTGGTTGTTGCTTCCTACACTTATTCGATCTCAATCTCATCGATAAATGGTACAAGAGCTTGGCTCAGCTTGATAGAGGAGTAGAAGCATATCATTGTATAAAAATTTCTTATAACGATGTAATCAATAGTTGAATTTCATTATTGAACTTCAATGTAAGTATATGATATGAAAGACTTAAACTTAATGCGAGATTGTTGAATTACAGTGTCCGTGGTTAGTCCACTTAAAAGAAGCTCAGAGACCTTTTGCAAAAATAATTTTTTATTTTATTTTAAGTAAAGTATGATATTTCAATTAGTAACTAGAAGTTTGAAAAGAAAAGTTTGAACTAGTTAAGTCCACTTAAAAGCTTAGCTTATAATGCTTGTCCGTAAGAGTGTGTGACTTTAAAACATTTAGCTATGTTTGTTAATGGTCATTCTTTCATGATGAGTTTATATTGAAATTTAATCTACTTTATTTTATAAAATAAAATACTAGCTTATCTATTACTCTACTTTCCACAAACATAGCCCAACACATGTGAAATCCAGATACGAGATACGATACGGATACGATATTGCACCGATACGTCGATACAGAAAAATTTCAAAAATCAAGATACGATACGGCTGCGATACGTTAATAAAAAAATTATATAATTAGATGTACAATATAATTATAACTATTTTTTTAATATGCAAATATATTAACAAACAAAAGAAACCACTCATAAGCTTGTAGCACATCAACATAAATATAAAGAATATTGACGATTAAGAGAGTGATGATTAGTCAATTACATACACAATATATCCCAAAAAGAGCACCATCAGTGCTATACTATATCCGTTAGTGCTATACTTTATCAATCCAAAAAAGAACACATCAATACTCAAGAGTTAAGTTATTTTAGTTAACATTAATTGAGAAATATTGGGGCAGGTATGGATCCATGATAATTATCATATAGTCTCCTGATACGTATCGGGAATTATCAAATAATCATTTTTAAAAAAAAATAAAATTTAATCTTTGAATACTCTTCTGATACGTATCGGGCAGGTATCGATGCAAGATACACAAGAGATACGATACGTCATCCATTTTGAAGTATCGAGGCTTCACAGCCGAACACACATGTAGATAAAATTAAAATTAAAAACTTTAAACAAAAAGCTGGATTTACTTTTAAAATCTTTAAACTAAAGCATCATACTTTTCATTGTTACTTTTTTCAGCAAAGGAGAAGCTTTATTAAACAATGTTAAGAACTAAGAACAAACCAAAATGGCAGAAAGAGATGAAAATAAGAAAGACATTAAAGTGCTTACGGTGCAAGACACAACCATCCAAAGAAAAAGCTCAAACCAACAATTAAATATATTTAATTACTTTACTTTATGAATATTCTTATATATACTATCAAAATTTTAGAGCTCTTTGTTTTTTATATATATAATATAATCAAAGTTTTATGATAACCCATGCTCTGTTTCATCTTCTCTGCTTTTGCAACCTCCAAAGAAAACATTAACAAACACAACACAATATTGAATAAATTACTATTAAAATTGATTAACAAGTACTAATTCTTGTTTTCAATAACAGTTTCACTGCATGAAGATTCTCAAATAGTTCTTATACAAAACCAAAAACAAGAAATAATGATAACAGAATAGTAGTGGCAATCATCCCTATCAATTTCTTCTCCACAATGATTGATGATGTTGAAGAATCATCAGGTTTGTTAGGAGGCAATCTGTAGTAGTATGGATAGTAAGGTAGAATAGGATCAGGTGGTGGTGGAGCACCATAAACACCACCACCGTTGTTATTATTGTTGTCGTCGCCGCCGTTGCCGTAAGGTGGTGTAGGATTATAAGGGTAATTGTTATTACCAGAAGGTGGTGGATATGGTAATCCAGATTGTGGTGGTGCAGGTGGAGCTGTTGAAACTGAAGGAGTTGGATTTGTAGGAGTGACGGTTCCACTTCCTGTGGGTGGTGGGTAACATGGATAGGGACAAGGGGTGTCGGATTTTGTTATGGTTGGAAAACAGAGGAGTGTTATTGAGAGGAAGAAGAAGAGAGTGGAAGTGGTTGAGTTAAAGATAGACATGTTTGGATGGAAGAAAAAAGATGGTAAAACTAAAATGATTAAGGGAAAGGATCAAGTGGTTGAGTAGTGATGTGAATATGTGAAGGTGATGAAACAAAGTGAGTGAGTTGGAAATTTGAAGAGATGTGTGGGTGGTCTTATTAGATGGCTACATGTGTTTTGTCACATTTTGAGGAATTGAGAGAAAGCCAAGGATGGGTGAAAATGAAATTAAAATAAAGTTGTAGTTACTTTTTGAGTAATGATGTGGAAGAAGAAGTCAAATTAGGGCTTGGAGCAATTTCTAAGTAATTTCTAACTTTTAAGTGTGAGTGCTTAGATGAAATTAGGGAAAAGGAGGAGTTGGTGAAGAAGCTTGGGGGACAATAGAGGGGTTCATTTGGGAGCTTTTGAATATTAAAACTATGATAACAATTTATTTTTTATTGTAGTGTTGGTAAAGAATAATAATGATTGCACATGAGATGCCTACAATAGCAAGGAAGTGTATATTGATAGGAGTTTAATGATTAAGCACTTTTTATACTATCATCTAATGAGATGGAGATGAAAGTCCATAATTTGACTATGCAGCCCTAATTCTTAACCATCTTAAGAAAATAATGACTATAAAAAAAATAAAATTAGAAGTCAGTGTAAAACTAGTTTATACTTATAGTGCATATCTTCTTCTCTTTGATAAACCATGGTGGAGTAAACTACAATCAAATTCACATCTCAAGTGATTATAAGAAAGCAAACGGTCTCAAGAAAGAGTATGTATAAGTTCAATGTATAGTTAGCAGCAATGTTATTTCTAGCATATTGAAAATGAACTTAATTAAGTGGACAGCTAGCTTCAACTTATATTTGATTTTTTGGAAAGGAACTTATATTTGATTTTTTGGAAAGGAACTTATATTTGATGTTACATAGAAGAAATACATATGTGTATATATCAAAGAAGAAGAAAAACTTGTCATTGCTTAATTAGTTGTCCTTTTTATTAAGGTATAAATAGCATGTGGGGAGCTTTGTTTCCCTCCCCTTAAAGGTGGGCACAATTTCTTGTAATCAAAACCTTGTATGCACTAGGCAAAGTTAAGGGTGGAACATCGCAAAGATAGTCCATTATAAACTCATCTCAAAGCACTTTTTTGTTCTAATCTCAAAGCATAGTTTCATTATTATTTTAGAATTCTTTAATGTTTTGAATAATTAAGTTTTTTTTTGTCAATGTAATGTATGTTCTTATATATAAAATTTCTAAGGCTAAATTGCATTTTTGGTCCCTTAACTATTTAGGTAGTATCGGTTTGGTCCTCTAATTAAAATTTGATTTAGTTTAGTCCCTTAACTTCTCTCTCTTACACATTTTGGTCATTTTCGTTAGTTTTAATTCAAAAACGTTAGGTTTTTTTCATCTTTTTCTCCTCTTTTTCATCTTCATATCATCTCCATCAACATTCAACAAGAATCCTAGAAAAATTCCAAAAAAAAATGAAGAAAACCTAACGTTTTTGAATCAAAACTAATAGAAAGGATCAAAATATATAATGGAGAGAAGTTAAAGACCAAAATAAATGAAATTTTAGTTAAAGGACCAAACCAATACTGATTAAATAATTAAATGACAAAAAATAATTTAGCCAATTTCTAAAGATAGTTCTTTCTATGAATCAAATTATAGTTGTAACATTTGAGGGTAATAGAACACTACTGAATAGCGTTTTACTATTATATACATATTTTATACAACTTCTCATGAAATTTGCTCGGATTCTAAATGGGTGATTTGGACGAACCCACTCACCACTAGTTAGAGTAAATAGTCAATTATCCTCTGAAATTGTAAGTTTCGTCAATTATCTTTTTGAAATTAACAAAACTTCAATTACTCAATGAAATTGCACAACGTTAATCAATTTACCCCTACCGTCAAATTATTTTGTTAGTCAACATAACGTTTTGCAAATACCTCATTGAAATTTTACACTTATGTGCAAAACGTCCCCCAAACTTAAAAATTTATAAAAAAAATTCTTATCCTTGACTCAAAAGATATTAAAGGCAAACAATTAACATATAAATATGCATTACCATGTATGTAAGCCACTTATTTTGGAGTAATTGTGCATACTTGCCTTAGTTTCCAAAGACTAAGTGATGTAGCTTTTTAATTCGACACAAAATTGCAACAACTCGTGTGGGGAAGTGCTGCATAGGAATCATATGAAATTTTAACTTTTATTTTGTAATGAGTTTTAGTGTTGCTAACTGTTTTAATTTTGAAGGATGGTATTATATAGAGGGTAGTGAAAATGGAGTGGAATGGAAAACTTTTGATTTCGACTCCCTAATCTAGCGCTTGGTAAAAATAATGGAAAATAGAAATGAGTGAAAATAATGATTTTCCTCTTGGTATGATTGAACAATAGGGAATGTAGATATTACAACGAACAAAACTATAAGTAAAGCATCATCCTTCATTTTCAGATCATTTTCACCCTTACAAGAAAAGTGGCAGAAATTGCGGACCCAAATCAAAATTGAGCTCTTAACATTCTGCTTTCAATGCCACAATTATTTTCTTCAATGTTGCAATTACATCTAAAATGATTTGTATCCAAATTCCTCATTCCCTCGATCACTACTGTTAATTATTAAAGCTAACTATTAATTGTTTGACTTTAATATCTTTTGAGTCAAGTATAAGAAGAAGAAAAAATATAAATTTTCAAGTTTGGGGGGCATTTTGCACATAAGTGCAAATCTTCAGGAGGGTATTTGCAAAACATCATGTTGACAAACATAATAATTTGACGGAGGGGGTAAATTGATTAACGTTGTGCAATTTCAGGGGGTTATTGAAGTTTTGTTAATTTCAGAGGGGTAATTGACGAAACTTACAATTTCAGGGGATAATTGACTATTTACTCATTTCATTATAATCGAGAGCCATTATGTCAATACCATAAATATTTATACTACTTCGGAACTTGTCATAGTAGATATATACTTGGTTTTCAAGCCGTCATGTGAAGAGTTTAATTGACGGGGAGTTAAAAATATTACAATATGTAAGGGTCGGAGTTCGATCATTAAATACTCATTTATTCACCTCTAGGGACATTGATAAACCAAATCATAGAAGAGCATGTGAACAAGTTTCCAATTGAAGCTAGTGTCCAATTTGCTGACTTCAGAATTAAGTGTAACTCAACGGCAAAATTCCATACACATGAAGTCAAGAAGAAATCAAAGAACAGCTGGAGAAACATAAGAAAGAATATGGACACGTGGCTCAAAACTGCGCAGCGTCACTTTGATTACTGGCTGCTATAATTTTAATGATTTAAATGAATTATTATTGAAGAAATATTTTTAAAAGAAAAATGAATTTTTAAAAATAATAACTATTTTAGCTTGTACATAGTTTTTAGAAAAATGAATTTTTAGAAATATTTTTAGAAGAATTACATCTAAATAGTGGTCTTGCTTAGCTTGTTCTTGTTGGTTATAATCCAAAATGGCAAAATTTGCTTTTAGTTTTACACTTTTACTGAATCTCATTGTTCTGTGTGGGAAAAGGTCATGTAGTTGGTTTCTCACTTTAATTTCTCGTTTCTAATTTCTAATAATAACACTTATTTTGACGTGTGGTAGTGGTTATATCTACTATGCATGATTACAAATCAATTGAACACTTCAAACGATTCTATTAAGAGCAGTTATTATTTTGTTTTCTTCTTTGAGTATATGCCCTTGCCCTGACTGCCCAAGATTCCCATCCAATTAAGCACCTGTAATGTAGATAAAAGATAGCTTAATTGGAACCACAAAAGCATCAACTTACTAAATGTTTACCTCTTAAGATATTTTAGTAGCACATTAGTTGCTCTATGGGTGTTGTGTCATTTGATGAAATGCTGGTCTAGTGGGATTTTCTATACTATTTGTTTGTTTAAGACATTTTTGTAAGTTCTTTTTATATTTTCTTTTTGTAAATTAGTGTTATTTTGGTTAAACTTTACCTTCAATTCAATTTATTTTGTTATCATTAAGTAATAATGTATCACGTTGGAAATTAAGTACTTTACATCAGTCATAGAAAAATTACATTTAGATCATATGTAATTTACATGTTGTATATAAGATGATAAGAGTCATCGCATTGGTACTATTTTTTATTATGATTTTTTTTGGAAGAAGCCAAAAGATATATATAACAAAAAAAGATTATGAAACCAAATTAAGTACGAGATATGTCTAACAAGGAAACATAACAAAGTTTCGTATACAACAAAACAAAAAACAAAAATAATCAAAAATTCATCTCGCAACATTACGAGGTGGAATAATAACCTAAACAAACAGACGATACATTACACCAAACATGAACCTAGATAAATGAAGTAGGCACGTAAACCTTAAGCCACTACTAAAAATGAAGTTTCATCATGTTGATTAATTGTGCAGTAAATAACTCTTTGTTTTGAAAACTTTCCATGCTACATTCATTTCAAATGATCCAGACAATTGCAAATAAATTATATGAAAACAAAGTTGAATATCCTTCCTGAAAATATAGGCACCGCCAAAGTGAGTAGCATGCAAACCAATGTCAAAGGGTTGCATGCTAGATATCCCAACCACTGTAGAATGAAGGCCTCTAAAAAAAGTCACGTGCCAAAAAAAAAAATGATCAAGTGACAAATTCTTCCCACACCAGCCGAGTTGATAGTGAACTTGAATGAATAGCTCCATGACGAACCAAATTATCTTTTGTTGTGAAATTTTTATTCAACAATCTCCACATGTTGCAATATAAGTTAGTCCTCTTTGTCGGTTGATTGACTAACTTCGTTTTTAATATCCATATGGCTAACGGAATACACACATGGATAATTAATTTACAACACATGCCACATAATACTCTAATTTTTTTTGACAAGGGATAATACTCTAAATTATAAAACCAAAAAAAATGAAAAATGTAATATAAACAAAAACTGAGGTAAACACAAATGTAATATAAACTAACAAGGCTCCCAATTCGAGCTCTCAATCATTGGCGGCCAACAACTCATTAAGTTGTGGATAAAGATCAAGAGTTGTCTTCCTCCTTCTACCAATTTGTGTTGAAACATAACACAAATCAGATGGAAGCAATCTTATTGAATGAAGAAATTTTGTAGTAGTGATTGAATGAAGAAGCTAAGGAACACACTGCACTAAAGTGACTTGCGCAGCAAGAAATAGAAACCCTAGCTTATTTTAGAGTTGGTTATACACTGTAAAGTAATGCTAGGCCGTCATGATGCTGGTTGTGGCTACTTTATTTGGTTTGACAAGGAAGAAGTTCATGATAAGGACGAGAAAGTAGAAAAATTGGAGGATTTTTATTTGATGATTGAAGAAATTAAATTGTTGCTTGATGAAAGGAACTTTAAGATCAAAGGTGATTTTTTTTATCTACCAAGAAGGTGATTTATAATTAAATGAAAAAGACCTTAACATTGTAATTGACGGAATTCAACAAAATCATTGATAATTTGGTGAACATTGAAGTAAACTTTAATGATGATAACTAAAAAGGATTTTCGCTTATTGTGAATATTTTGAACACTTAAATACAATTTTTATGATTAAAAAGGAACTATCACTTTGGATAAGGTCCAATCGAACCTCTTGACCGAGGATTTTTACTCTCATTGTTATTTGGTTATGATTGTAGTTTTGTTATAGACATAGGTTGTTAAATTTGCTCTAGGTTAAATATTATTCTATAGACCGCTTATTTGTTATTAGTGTCTTGCGTAACATCACCGATGGGTCCCTACTTATGCATGGTTGGTGTAACTGAGGTTGATGTTTAAGACTTTCAAGCTAGTGACAACTAACATTTCACATACATGAATTTAAACCAGACATCAAGATCAAACAGATCATTCTTAATGTTCACTACTACTACCCCATTTCATTCCCTAGCATATTATCGCTCACGATCATAAGATTGTACACTCACACAATCACACAGGTCTTATCTAATTGTAAGACTAATTTGGCTTGGCTCTTCTATTTGCTATAATAATGTTTCTTTCATGTTTCTATTACTATCCATAATTTACAATGTGTACAAATAAGGCAAGGCAACGCCTAATTAAGCCGTGAATATAATTATTCACGAATAAGGCGTGGTCCCTTCGAAAATGAACAATTTAGAATTGACACGGCATCATAATTCATAAACCAGGTGATGGGTGAAAACAGGTGAATAATTTAATGATTGATGTATGTCATTTGCAATAGTTCAACATTATTCATTTATGAAGAGTTGAAAGTATATCGCAATTACAGCTATTAACACCGACTCTTCTTTGTTTTTCTTGTTTTGATCGACCAACAATTGATTATTAGGTGATGAGTCAAAAACAAGTGACTCCAATATCATTTCTCTGTTTGAAAAGAAAAATGCTAGATATCAAAAATGATTTTATCAAGAAAGATTTAAGAATGATGTGGAATAATCATTTTTAGATTTTAGTCTTATTTATTAATCTTTCATAAAAAAAAAAATACATAACACTCACCGTCTTATAATTTGCGGTCAGACTGAGATTTTATTGGTTAACATTAATTTCGGGACAATCTCTTGATAAAATTTAAGGGTGATTATTTTGTCATGTCATTCTTAAATCTTTTTTGATATATAGCATTGCTGGTTTGAAAAGTATATACAAGTATAAAATTGTAGTTGTGATTTGAAAATTTAACAGGTCACATTGTAAAAGCTACAGTAAACGTGTGTAATAAGTTATTTAATCATTCATTCATACTTAAAAAAAGTTATTTATTCATTGACAATAATACGAAGAAAAAAAATACTATTGATTGGGTTAAGAAAACAGGGGTCCATGAAAAGTTCATTTTTAAAAGTAAATTTCTACTTTTTCAATTATTAAAATCTATCTATATAAATTATTAACACTTCACCAATCCATAAATTCACCCATTTAATTTGTTTTTACACATTTGGAGAAATTAGGTGGAAATTTATTATTTTTGCACAGGAAAAAAAAAGGAGTTATCCTAAAACATATAATTTAAAATTGTTAATATGGAACAAATTGTGATTACATAATATGGAATAGAAACAGAACATACGTGTCAAATAATAACTGAATACATGATTCTCATGTTACCTTATGTAAAATTTTGATACTCTTAATTATTTATAACTAAATAAACCGTAAAAGCCTTCTTCCACCGTGTCTTTGGAATGCATGGTCGCTAAAAAGCAATCATGCCCAAAAATGCAACAGCAAGTGGCAACAATATGACGGCAAAGCTCCGGTGGCGGCCCTGAATAGCTCCACTGAAATTCTCATCGACCGGATACAAGTTCCCCGGTGGTCCGGTTATGTATATGTAGGATGGTGATGGTGGTGGCGGACAATATACTTGTGAAGGTGGTTTCTTTGGAGATGGCGGAGGTGGTGACGGTGGTGGATTTACCGGTGGTGGAGGTGGCGGAGAAGAATCACCACATGGTGTGCACTTTTCAACGGTACCGTTTGTTGTAGACACTACGGTCTCTTCAAGTTTTCTTGATTCAATTTCAACACCATTGACTAATGAAGTAGTGATGGAAAAAAACACAAGGATCAAATTTAGGACCATTGGTACCTTAATTTGATGGCTTTTGATTAACATGGTGTTGCTTGGTTCAATGGAAATGAAGTTTCACTTGAAAGATTGCTTGTGTTTTTGTTTTTGTTTGTGTGAGAATGAGATGAATGGAGTGAGAAAAAAAAGGGTGAGAGAGATGGTGGTTTGTCACGTTTGGTGCATGGAAACTAATAAAAAAATTGAAAGATGTAAAGATTTGGTATAATAACCTTTTTGGTTGTGACGATATAATTTTTCTAGAAGAGGGAAATGGAATTTTGATTTTTTTGAGTATTTATGGATTCTTTTAGCTTCTTGGTGTTTAAGTAACTTGTGGAAGAAGGGAAACTCAATTGTCGATAGCATGTGGCTTGTGTATATTGTGGGTTCCACATGCTATATACATGTTACATGTATAGTCGTTAATCTAAATAATTGAAATTGATTAGGCCACTTTGGACGGTTGATGTTTTTGGCACAATATTTGGATTTTAATCTTAGATCCCTAATTTTCGGTGCAATATTTTTGAGGTCAAATCAAAGCTGAATTACATATGAAAGGTATATGTTTTAATCTAATAGAAGCAGTGCAAACAACTCTACATAATTGGGCCTCTAAAATTTGGAAGCCCAAAATATTGTTTTATGTATATAATGCAAGTTTGAAATAATATATACTTGTTAACGCGAATATAATTTCAAGTTGGTATAGACGGTCGAGTGGTTGAAACTTGCGTGTATGTTCCCAAAATATTGTTTTATTTTATTTTTAATTATATTTTTTTTGACAATTTATTCACAAATACAAACACAGATAACCTTTTTTTTAGAGCGTTTATTGCAATTGTTGGCCTAGTATAAATAGGAAAGCTAAAAAACAAACATTATAATTCTTCTTTATAAAAATAAAATATAACAAACATTATAAACTTTTGTTTCCCGTTAAAAAAAATTGTGTTGTTTTTTATCTTGTGAAGGCCAATCCTTATTTTGAGAGCCGAGCCTTCACTTTATTAGAAACGGCCCTGAATAGAAGTGTCACTTTTGTTGAAGTAAATGCACCTTAAAAGTAGATAGCAACATCTACATATCTATGAGCAAACCGTGGTAGTTCAGTGGCATCAATTAATTACCAGAAGAGGTTAAAGTATGGTGAGGAATCATCTATTGCAGGGTAATTCTCTAAATAGAAACAACTTTTTTAAAGTAATAAAAATTGCATCAATTTTTATCTGTAAACATTTGTTTGTTGTTATATTAATATCAATTATCAAATGAAACCACCTCTAATGGGTATTCTGCATGTTACCACATGTTCAATATTTAAAAGAAAATCAATTATTGACTTCATAATAAGGATTCTAAAAGTTCAAATATTTTTTTGAAATATGTTTCAAACATTTTCTTTACTGATGATATATTTGAAAATAAGGTATACGTCCATTATGTTGTACATTGGCAACAAATAAATACAGGATATAAACAAGGAGAAGAAATGAAAAAGAGACGGTTGGTGAGATCTAAGAATGAGTTGTTAATCGGTCACATATCAAATTTTTATTTTTTACTATCTTAAATACTTGACTTGCAATCCCAATTCTGTACAAGGCTAATCTCTATTATGGAGCTAGAAAAAAAAACTTTAATAACTGATATAGTTTTATATAGATCTATTTCATTAATATTTTATTTAACTACTCTAAACAATTTTGTTGATTTAAAAAGAGATGATGTTACAAAAATACTGCTAATATATTTTGTTCAGTGTCAATTTTGGACAAATTTTACATCTTAAAACTCCATAAAACTCATTTTTATAAATAACTATTGTTTCGTTTTTATTCTCTTCATTGTCGTTTTATTAAATAGAAATAAAAATTATTATTAATGTATCAGTAGTTTTTAAAATATACTTTATTTCTTCTTTATATTTGGATTCCTTGTAAAAAATGTGATAGCTTCATCGTTGTTCTAACTAATTTGTTATTCCAATCAAAAGGGGTAGAGTGGTCATCTTCAACTATCGTAGTAAACTAGGCCGGACATATGCCATGTAGTAAGGGCAGGGGCAGAGTCAGTAATTAAGCATCAAGGAGTCCAAGTTTAAAAGGTATATGTTAGTCTTCTTCAAAAAAAAGTATCATTTTAAGTTTAACCATTACATCTGAAGTTATATTTGTTGTGATTTCATAATGTCAAAATTATGAATTATCATATCAGATGTAAATTTTGTTGCAATCTCATCTTCAATATAAGCAATCATGTAATCTTTGAGAAAAACATTTCCATCTTATTGCTTAGCCTTGTTTTTACAAGTTTCATTGTTGAAAAAGCATGTTATGTTGTTGCTATTGACACACGAAGAGTCAAAACAACTCAGAGCCTCTATCAATCAATGAATAGAAATATACACCTCAAGCCCATAGCGTTGCACCTCATATTAATTGAGTCCTTTCTTGAATAGAAAAAACTAAAGGGTAAAAATTTTCGACGAGACTACCAGTGTCGCCAACATTAAATGACTTGAATGCATCATTAAAATGTAAAGATCTACTCAACATAAAAAGTTCAGTTGATTGCTCACTGAATCTACAATTTAACACATTTAATTAAAATTATAATGGCATTAAATAAATCTGGGTTAATGATGTGTTTTGTCCTTGCAAATAGAGGTCGTTTAAAAATTCGTCCCTGTATTCTTTAATCCTTGCTTTTTAGCCTTGCAAAGTTTAATCAGTTAAAATTTCGTCCCTTGACCCAGTTAATGACTGCCACGTCACTAATTTGATGACGTGGCAATCACTGCCACACATGAAATTCCAATTT
>Ga0209282_1000648_pt1 | contig 17172 bp, 13 predicted proteins | sample Mtrugardesep15_FD_187529 | JGI IMG/M metagenome (GOLD analysis project Ga0209282, IMG submission 187529) | Root nodule microbial communities of legume samples collected from California, USA - M. trunc garden sep15 (SPAdes) (version 2) | ecosystem: Host-associated > Plants > Roots > Nodule...
GTGCAATCTGATTGAGGCCCACATCTCTTCCCTTACCAACCTGTACATTTTATCATTAGAGCTGGGTTTGTAGAAGATACATCTTTAAATAACAAGCCTGTAATCGACATTGAAAAATGCTTCCGGGATATAGAGGCAAGTCCGTATTCAATCCATGATGTTTGGAGTTAAAAGAAAGGGTTTGAAAAGAATTTTTGAAGTTTCCTGAAATGTGTAATCGATTACAAAGCCTCACCTGAATATATTCATGATGAGTAATGTTTCCTTGACGCAAGGTTGAATTGAATCCTGTGTATTAACAAGAAACCAAAGAAGAAAATGATGGGGAAAATGGAAACAATAGCAATAAAAAAAATGCAGACATTCAGTTTAGGTTATTCAAAATTCATTGATTCATAAAGAAATGAGGCAAGAATCATAATTGTCATCTATATTGTCAATATCAAATGTAAAGACCAATATCATGTGTAGCATAACGTAGTGACCCTTAGGCACTAGGCGAGATGTAGTAGCATTGCAGTTTTGAAGAGCAACTGTAACAACTGCTCCAGTGAAGTCCCGAGTGAAAACCCGATTATGCTCTCATTTTATAACCAATCCCTTCTATTTTGACTTTTTTGTTTATCTTAAAATTCGACTTAGGCCTAACTCAACCTACAAAACCGACTTGTAAGGTGAGGGATACGGATACCTCCCACTAATACACATTTCTTTAGGTCATCACATCCAATGTAGGACTCTCATGCAAGACATGAAAACCTCTGATATTCCCATGAGTCAAAATACAAGATGCTATAGATATACAAACAACAATGTGAGAAGGTGGAAGGGAGATCAGAAAGAGCAATCACATGCATTTCCCTCTTATAATAAGGCAACAAAGAATCAACCATCCTAAGACCTTATATTTGACGTAATTTATAAATACCATTACCACCAGCATTTTTTTAAAAAGCATATTTTACATGGTAATATGCCTACAATCATTGAATACGGTTAACTTTTAGAATAGGTGCACCTTGAATTGCAACTATTATTCAATGAATTATTCATAAAATAATTTTGTAGCCATTAGATTTCCAAGAAAGCTCAAGCGTTTTAAGTGTAGAACGTGAGCAGAATATGAGATTATAACATTTTGCAGCTTCACCAGAACAACCAAAATTCTATGAAGCAAAATCAACTGCTATACCTGAGTAGATATCTTCACTAATATTAATAACACGGGAAGCCTTGCTGATACCACCGCGGGTTATGTGGAAGACTCTATCAAAAACATCAGGATGACCATAATGCATACGAACTCTGAACAGATAAAAATTAACATGTTACAGCTTCCCTTAATTTGGATATGAACAAGTGAAATGATTATTTAACATAAATGGGCTTACTTCAAAGGATTTGCTAAAACCCGCTGACCCATAGTCACAAAACTTGTTTCTTGATTGGACATGAATGAAGCCAAAGATGACACACTGGACAGTAACATGAAAATTCGCTCAAACATAAAGCTAAATTAAGTCAAAAAGGGTATCGAATCGCACAACTTTAGTTACACACACCTTCCAGTAAATACATGCTCTCTAACACCAAGTATGGTGGGAGGACGAAGACCATGATCAGAATGAAACTCCTCCAGAAGATTCCTCATCTTCAGAGCCTCCTCAAAATAGTTATCCTATAATAAAATACTGTTAAGCGTAAAATAGAGAGGATTGTATAGATAAGAGAGAGAAAATCTCAATCTAAAATTGTTATTTCTAATGTTCTGAATCACATTAGTTAGCTCAGACTTAACTCTGTAACAAAGTAACCATGCCCATCAGTAATAGACTAACACCCAATGCGAACCGAACTCAAGGAGTGTTCTAGAACTGTGTCACTAATGATACACAATAAAATTAGTATCACCCCCTCATACTCAGGGTGGTTTGTCTCTAAGTAAACAGGAATGTGGATTAGACTAAAGCATAGTAAGGATGTCAGCCACTTGATCAAGTGCGGGAATGTGAAATACCATGGCTGAAGATCAATTTGGGAGACTTAATGATAAAGTGGGATGAACTAATAAGATTTTATTGTGTTAATAAATTTACAATTAGCATAGCCGATAATCCAGTGCCGCACGACTGAACCAAACATATTGAAGTTGACAGGCACTTCATCATAGAAAAATTAGATAGTGGCCTAATTTGCACCCCATATATCTCCTCCCAAGGCAATCATGCAGATCTTCTGCTGACTAGGGGCTGAACAGCATCAACTTTGAAAGTATTGTTTCCAAGCTGAGAATTATATATGTTCTAGGTCATGTATGTTTGTTATAATTATATTCATGCCATTAGGTTTAGAATAGTGTATTTAAACAAATTAGTGCACGTACATTATTCATAACTTTGAAATATATTCAGATATATTTTCTACAAGATCAATACAACGAGGGACATACATAATAGGGAATACAATATAATACTTATTCATGTCAAATGTTAAATCAGCCATCACCTGATTCATGTCAATTGTTTGAACTGCATTACCACGTGTAAATATAATGGCATGATTTTGATTCTCGGGTTTCCCTTCACCAAGTTTGGGATTTCCAGGTAATTTCACCGAGTATATTTCCTATGACATCAAAAGGGTTTAATTAAAGGAGTGAAAAATGCAATGGAATCCTAATGTAAGAGCAGACTAAGAAAATACGGCAAACAAGAGATTCCAACACACACATTAACAACAATGGAAATAATTTGGGGACTCGATTTGATGACCAAAAATAAGCAAACCACTTGAGGGTCACATATGCGAATGTGTGTATGAGAAGTCTATTTTATTCCATTCTGACTAAGCAGTAAAAGATAAAATAGCAATTCACTATATGTGATGCAAATCAAAATATATAATTAGATACTAGGCATGAATTTAGTGTGGGGGTAATGGGGTCACCTGACCCCACTTGCTTATTGTACTTTTAACCAATACTTGGATATTTATGCAATGTGACCCCATTTATATGGCATTATTGTCTCCATTTAATCCATTCATAACACTACAACAAACTATAAAACTAAGAAGAACGATAATGTGTTTCCTAATAGCATTGATTAAAAAACCAAAAGAATTAACTTTGATAAAAAAATGTTGTAATTATTAGATTGATAAAAATAACAACTTGTATTTTTATGATATGACTTTGACCCCACTTATAAAACTTTCTGGATCCGTCCCTAATCTCTGTCCCTAAATATAGCATCCCATTGATTAGACTACGGAGATTAAGAAAGTTGGTAGTATTACTAAATTTGGTGACAGTTGGTAATGTTTACCTTTCAAAAGAGAGAATTAATTTATGATTTCATCATAGAATTTATTACATGTTACCTAAAAAGGGCCAATATAACTGGGGGTATGTTGGTAAAAAAACAATTAATGCAATTGAAAATTTGAAAATGGTCCTATATAAACGGACATGAAAAAATCTCAAGAGGATCCCATATTTAAGGACGAAGGTAATAGTCTATAATACACATGCACACACCAAAGGAAAAAATACCGCCAACTCTACTGGTGTTTTATGTAATGCAAGAAACACACCTAACATAAGAAATTTCCAGTTTTTTAGCATATCGGCCAAGAAAGCTATCACATTTATGCTTGAAAGGAAATACACTACAAAAGTTTGGCAATTTGAAACTAGCTGCTCACAGATTAACGAACACTAGTCTCCAGTAATAACCAATCACCAATCAATTACCCAAGTTTCACACTGATCTTTCAAACCACCAAATGGACTGTGACACCAAATTAATTACAAATGAAAAAGTTGAACTATTATGCTAAGGAAAAACTATAAGAATTTAAAAAAAAAAATTGAAATAACATCAACCCATTCTCAAAAAGAGAAAAAAAATAAATAAATAAATAACTAGACTAAGATGAAGATATAAAGATTTGGCTAGAAAGGGAGCGGTGAAAGATGAAAATCCTGGCCAGAGAACAGAATATGGAACAAACTGAAGTGTGTAAAAAGCATAGCAGAGTATCACCTTGTCTTTCCCATTAATATCAGCTTTCACAAGCTTTGAGTAGTATTCTGTGTTCACTTTTCCATCTCTTAAAGTTTCAACAACATCAATAAAAGCAACACGAAGAGCTTCATTTCTATAAGAACAGATAATTGAAAAATTAGACGAAGCTATAGACTTTAGCATTTGAATAACGAAGAAAATCAAATAGAAAATAACCAAGGCATTAAAGTTTCACAATAACATTGCAGAACTGACCTTTGCATAAGTAAAGCGATATCAACTGCTTCAGGCTTTTGCTCTTCTTTCTGCTTACCATAAATTTGACATGTCACAACATAAGTGAACTTCAGATCCGCCTGAGCACGTGCTTCAGGGGATAAATCAAAGCCACGTGTATCAGATACTTCATCAAAACCAACTCCAGCCTCCAAATCTAAACCATAACAAAAGAAAAATATTACAGGCATATAACAGAAAGCAAAAAAATACTGGTTTGTTATATCACCCCTTACCTCCAGCTGTAGTCCTTTCCAAATAGGTCTGAAGCATGAGAGCTTTCCTATAATACATCATCCCCCGAACTGCATTTCAAAATGGAGAATAGAAAATACGCTACTTCAATTTCTCATGATAAACTTTAAGAGGTTTGAAATAATTTTATGGTGTTGGTGTGTATGTTACAAAGTGGAGAAATTGAAATGAAAGAATCAAAAGATGGTGCTGTCTAAGGTGCATCACTTGATAAGTTGTAAACTTAACAACATTCATTTTAGCCATAACATCTTATTTTACGGTCTAGATTATATCTACTTGATAAATTGCAAAAGAGTTGTATTATTTTGGCATGCAAATTTAACATCTTTTGACAACAAATTAGATAGTTAACAGAGTTCAAATGTGTGGTTAATTATGTTCATTTGACTACAGCAACTAGATCTCAAACATTTGATACAACATAATTAGTGAGGAGTAAAGCATGGAAAAATAAAAGAAGCAAATCATGTCCATTATAACTTGCAAAAGAGTTGTATTATTTTGAGATAAAAATTTGACATCTTTTTTGACAAAAAATTAGATAGTTAACAGAGTTCAATTATGTGGTTGATTATGTTCATTTGACTGCAGCAAGTAGATCTCGAACATTTGATAGAACATAAAAGACTAAATTAGAGACGAGTAAAACATGAAAAAGAAATAAATAAATCACATACGGAATCAAATATATTAAAACATTACCAGTTCTGGCCAATGTTTGCCCCCGATAAGAAGCCCAAAAACGCAATTCAAGAATATCACTAGCACTATCAAAAAGATCAGTGTCACTTGCATTTTCATCACGGCCGATTCGGGCAAGAAAATTTTTCCACTCATCTGTAGTGAATAAATTAATCACGAATAGATAAATAACAGTAGAAAAAGAAAGAAGCACAAAAGCATGTGTATACAATAGGTCAGACATGAGTAAGAGGCACAGAAATTATTTCATTAATTGCTGCAAGCAAGAAGCAACGATATAACACAAATCAATATTAAATATTAAATTTTCAACATATGACACATTTCATATTCACAAAAGGCACGGGGATCAACAGATCAATTAAACCAATTTAATTTCAAGGTGAAAACCGCCCAGCCCTTCTTTGGGATCCAAAAGTAAAGAAAATTAAATTCAACAGCCAAAAGTAATCCAGCTGATCATCCAAAAACAGCTAATATAAAACAAATTAATAAGATCATGCCAACCCAAAAGCAATGCGTCCAGCAACTGGAAGAAATCAGGGCAGATTCGAGAATGACAAATATTTTGTTTTATCCCACAACCCAGAACATAATAGAGCTTCTCCTATATCAGCAAAAAAAATAAAATGGATTAAGGTAATCAGGTTAACCTTCTCTGTCCAGTGAGAGGAAAAGAATTGATTGTAGCCAGCCAGACTGAAAGTAATTAGGTTGTCCCCATTTAAACCAAATAGTTGCTCATAACATTAGATAGCCGTTAAAGTAAATTGTTGGGTTTCTATTTTTTGTGGGAAACTACATAATTAGGATCTTTGGCACCCCGACGGCGCCACATAATATTCCCACAAGCGCAAGTCCTTTCGCACGGCTATGGGGCAAATCTCCGCTCAAGTGCTTAGGTTGGCCGGTCGGCCCCATTTAAGCTAAATAATAAATCATCACATTAAACAGCTGTTAAAGTAAAGAGAAGTGATATTTGTACAACCAATGTGTGACAACTCTCTCATACTCACATTATATTCTTACTCTCTTTTTATTTTTCTCTCTCGATTGTTTTTTACCAATATGAAGAGAGAAAGGGAAGGTTGACACAAAATTTGTCACCAAATGGTTGTACAAATATCATTACTCTAAAGGAAATAACTGGGTTGCTGTGCATTTTTAGTAGGAAACTACGTAACAAGGGTCTTTGGCACGCTGATGGCCACAAAGTATCCCCACAAGCTTAAGTCCTTTTGACCAACTATGTGACAAATCTCCGCTCGAGTGCTTAGGTTGTAGCTTAAACCTCTTTGCGTCCACGCCAAAAATGTGTTTTGCAAGGATCAAACAGCGAGCTCCACCACAAGCTCAGCAATTCTAAATCAGCAGAGTCAGACTCATTGGGTAGTTGCTATGCATTTATCCCAAGCACAATTGAGCAGGTCCGTTATTTAAATGAGAATGAGACAAAATAATTGGATCCAACCACCGTCAAAGTATTTCCGTCAGCCTAACTATCACTCAATAATAGTGTTCGGGGTTGATTTTCACCCGAAAACAATCGGCATAGGTAAAGCAAAAATAGAGCGATAAATTTCATTGATCCATGCAAAATCAAGTATGTCGTCCACTACGATCTGATATTGAAATTGAAGCCACATGAGGTTAAACTACCTGGAAATATCTTCTGAAGGTAGAACAAAATTGAAATACCATCTTCATTTTTCTTTAAAAGCTCATCCATGCTATAGAGCACAATCTCAGAATAGTAAGGTGTGAAAACACTGCACAATCAGAAAATAAGATAAGCCCAGAAAAAACAAAAAGAAAAATTTCTTCAACCAAATTTTTTTTTACCTAAAAGATAACATTTGCCGAACTGGCTTTGCACGAGGCATCTTCATAAAGAGTGAATTAGCAAAAAACTCTAGCCTTCGCCTAGCCTCAAGATTTCTAGGAACGCTTGACGCAGAGTCTTTTATAGTCAGCAATGAATATAATCTTTTGACTTGCATTCTCTGCACATGCTCAAAGTTGGTAAACTCACAGTAAGGTATAAAGCACACAGAAAAATATGATTAGAACATACTAAGTCTGCATTTGGCCATTTCAACTTTTGAAACAAATGCCCTTCATCTCTAGCTTTGGTCAGTAAACTCCATGTGCCATAATTATCCCTAGATAAAACAGAAAATCAACATTAATCTGATAACTAATGAAATTAAGGGAAAAGGGTGAAAATTTTAACAGGCCAAAGGGAAGTCTATTTCTAAAAAACAATATGTATATAATTGCATAAGAAAAACTGCAACAAACCTCATATCTATAGAAAGGACATCATATCGTACAACATCATATAGATCCTGAACAGCCCTAACTGCACCTCTTTCAAGCTCAGGTGTTTCAGTCTCTTTCTATAAGAAGTCAATACATAAGATGAGTTCAAACTTCAAAATAAAAGGAACCAATTTAAAATCACACACACACACACACACGTGTGTGTAGACATATATGTATGTACGTATGTATGTATACACACATGTTTGTATGTATGAACAATAAAAACTTTCCCAACAGGTGAAGTTAACTCGGAGGATTAATAGTTTGGTTTGTAAAAAATGCATAGATAAACACAATAATATAACTTAAAAAATTAAATACAAACCAGAATCCCCATCAGTGCAGTTATTCTTGATATCACAACAGCCAGCTTATTTAGTCGAAAGTCCACATGAATACTCCTCTTTGTTGCACTAGCATTAATATCATCATATATCCTTTCAACCCTGGTACAACAGCAACAATTGCAAAGGAGTAACAACACATAAGTCAAAATATCAAATACAAAGTTCATCATATAATGGAAATATGGTTCCATCCACTTCAACATTACAGCAGTTACATACCACATTCTTCCTGCATCATCTAATACTTCTGTTAAAATGTGTTTAACAGCATAGTAACACTCCTGAACTGCATACAGCATATAGTCGTCTCTTGAAATCCTATCCCAAAGCTCATCTTGAGTATCCTTACTCTCAACAGCAAGATCCCTAGCCAAAAATATCTACATAATTGTGCACAATAACTAATCAGTGAATCATTACAAAACATAAAACAATGAGCATATTAGAGTATAGTAAATATAGCATTGTAACTTAATCCTTAGCTAGAAGTAATGTAAATCTTGTGTAGACAACAGAAAGGGTTGTGTGTGTCATCACTTTCTGTCATAATATTTAGTCAGACAGTTACTTTGCCGAACTCATCTAGCTGACAAATAAACCTCTATTATCATGTACTCATTCTGTTTCATAGAAAATAATTCTCACATAACAAAAAACCCCAACATTCAGATTCTGTCTTTTCTCTCTAAACTGTGTTTATCAGCGCACACGTAATAAGCAAAGGTCGCATGAAAGTATATATAAACAATGTGATAAAATGCATGGGTAAGGTTGCCCAAGCCTTAAATGTACTACTTCGGCCATATTTTTAGTCAATGTGGGATTTTAACACGCCACCTCAAGCCCACGAACAGACAACTCGTACTCTAGCTTGGACAAATGCAGGTAGCATAATAATAGAGATCACAACACACTCTCAAGCCTCTGATTGGATATTTGGAAAGTGGACTAATATGAGTGGCTCATTAAAATATTTAAGATAGACTCTAATACCAAGTTGAATAATTTAGAACTTATGACTTGCATTTCACAATGAAACTTTGGTTGCCAATATCCATAGCGTTGTCACTCTATTTGTTGAGCTGAACCAATATTACCACAATTCAGAGCCTATCCGAGATTTACGAATAGTCCAAATGCATCATCCATGCACCAAGCCAAATAGGGCTTGGTGAGAAAACACCCAAGACCTACATTGGCTAGAGATAGGGCCAAAACAGAGCTTATAAAGCCAAGGCTATCTTATCCTCATCTTACAAGCTAACTTTGTGGGGTTCAGTTACGCCCTTAATCTAGTATGGTAATAGAGTCTGTCCTGAATTAGTTAATGAGTCAGTTGAATTATCGACGCAGTAGAATCAACAGTCCTAGGCATGAGGTGGTATAGTAGTAAAAACCAAAATTCATTGATAACTCGAGTGCATTCTGATTGGTGCTTTTAATGGGTTCAATCCATGCTAAATCATTGTGTTCCAAAGTTGTTTTGAAATTATTCACCTATGTGTAATCGATGATTGATGTCCAAAACAAGCCATAATCGATTATCGTGCTCTGTAGCATGGGTACTTCAAAATTCATGTCTTACCACTACCAGTACTCATGGGTAATTACCAAGTACGTACCAAAATTAATTTTTTTAAACTAAAAGAAATGGGTACTCCATTTGGGTACATGTTGGGTACTTTTTGAGTACGTACCCGCGGTCAGATAAATAAATATATATTTGTTTGTTACTACAAAAAATTATAATATTAGGTTTTCTTATTATGTTTTTATGATTTTAATACTTTTGTTACTATATTGTATACTCCATTCCTATATAGTCCCTCTGTTTCTTTTTAGTTGTCGTTTAAGGGTTATTTACACATAACAAGGAAACTAATAAAAAAAATTCAAGGAAACTATTTTTCTTTTATTTATAATAATAATACCCTTAATAATATATCATCTCATTTCACTTACTTCATTCTCTACAATAAATACTAAAGGAATTATTGACAGCATGAAAATTAATGTCGCGTAGAATTTTGAAAAAGACAAGTAAATAAGAAAGAAAAAAAAAACTACAAATGTGACAAGTAAAGGAATTGACGAAGTACGTAACAATTACCCAAGTCAAGTTATCTAAATATCTTCTTTCTATCCTAATTTTCTTGATTTTGTAACAACCTTAGTGAGAATGATTGGTTTTATCTATTATTATGTTCCTTTATGCGGATCAATTACCCCTTAGTTTTGAACAGGGTGGAAAATCCCCATTGGTTTTGTTCGAGGTGAGGAATTGTTGTGTTTATAAATGGTGAAGCATCCCTTAGAGTGTAACAGAGAAGGTATAGTTGTGGTTGTATCAACTCGGACTAGCAAAAGAAATAACGAGGATATTATAAGATATATACTCAATTTTCTAGCAAGCAATAAAAAAAGTTAAAAAAAATAATAGTAATGATTCTATTCAAAACGTGGGAAATGAGCTTGTAATACAACCAATGTTGAAAATGAAAAATTTGAAATTACCTTGCTTGCAAGTAGAAAAAGTGGCCACTGAACCAATGGAATATCTCCGGAATTTCTTGGCATTAAAAGCAACTCCAGTTCACTACAATAAAGGAAAAAATGGCATCAATATCCCACAGGTCCATGGATCAAACCAGGCTCTGATACAAACATTAAGCTGAATAATAATATATTTGCTGATTTGTTAAAAAAATATATATATTTGTTGTTTAAAAGAGAAAGGAGTATACAATATAAATACATAAGGCACAACCTATTCAACCCCTAAGGGTCTGTTTGGTTGGAGGCGTTTGGAGTATACAATATTTTAAAAGAAGTTTGTTTGGTTCAATTTTTAGGAGGGAGGGGAGGGAGGCAGGAAAGTTAAAAAACAACTTATTATATTGACAAAATTACCCTCAGTATTTTTGTTAAAATCCTAAATTATCATTTTTTTTTCCTGTCAATTTCATCATTTTTCATGATTATGACTCCATTTTTTTTGTTGCAACCTCTTTCGTTCCATTTTTTTCCAAGTTTTTTTTTTGTTACAACCTTTTTCTTTCCAATTATTTCCGCGTTCCTTATTCTTTGTTGGCATTTGCCTTTTTTTTACATCATTTTAATGTTGCATGTCATAGAGGCCATGTGGAAGTAGTAAAAAACTTGTTACATAGTCAAATCTGTAAATCAAATGACTGTTGTAAGATTTTAAGGGTAAAAGGGTATATTAATTTTAATCAGCATTGCAATATCAGATAAGAAGCGGAAGCAAATAAAGGTACGAAAATGATATAGGGTCCCATGACTAACAAGTTGGTTATATAATCTTCCTCCCTTAGATTTCTGATAATCTCATTCCAAAACGGGGAGAACCGAGCAGCATCAACTTTGTTCTTTTCAACAACCTTCAGATGAACAGTAAAAAGAAAAGTAAATTGCTCAACTTCAAAAAAGATTCAGCCCACGTGAGAAAAATGCAATATAACCAAGCAATCAATATGAATAAATATATAATTCGTAGTAAAGAAGTATCCTGGAGCAACCATAACAATTTAAACTAATTTAATTTTTCAAGTCTTCATAGCTAAAGGCAAAACCTGAACAGAAGACAGTTGGGCACTCCTGAAAAAAATAGAGAAAAAATATGTAAGCTTATATATTAAAAAAAAAAATACACAAACTGTGGGGCAAAACAGAAAAGAAAGGATATATTCCCGGATAGCTATAGAAGATACAGTATTGCGATACAGTTTTGCCAATCTCAGATCACAGAAAATAGCGGTTTGTTCAAATTCCGCAACGCAACAGTGTTATAGCAACATTATAGCCACTATTTGACAACATTTTGTACCAAACAGTGTATGGTTGAAAAATAGCGAATTGTTCAAATTCCTCTACATCATAGTGCTGTTATAGCTTGCTATTTAACAACACTGGGAAGAGATAGGACAATAATGTAGTTTTACTACTTCTTTTCTTTTTGCAGTTTTTATGTGCATGGGCCTTATGGGCTTTTTGTTCCCTTCCAGTTTTTATTGTTTTGTACAGCTATAACTAACTGCGGTTAAGCAACAGCAATGCATTCAGCTCCTCTATGTATACAAAAATAGAGTGGGCCAAGCCATTTAACATTTCAGGAAGTCAATTTAGATTTTCACACAATGAAACGTTTTCTCTTTCAAATTCTTGTAGACGCTTTAACGGACAGCTACCTTACAACTACAGAATGAAAAATCACAATTAAAACAAGAAAAATCACAGATCACATGCAACACCTGTTGGGAAGAGCAACATGAAGAGTGTCCATGAAAGCTCCAGGAAACTGCTCAAAAAGTTTTTGCAGGGCTTCCAGTGACCTTATCTGATGACCATATGCAACCAAGAAAATATTAATGCTAAGAAAATTTATATTAACATGTACAGAAGGACAGGACCAACAGCAGGTAAAAGATATTAAAAGGATACTAACAAAGCATACTATTAAAAGGATTTACAAGTTGTTCAATCATTACATACCTCTCCCAGACGAGCTCTTGCCCCAAGCAAGAATCCCCATACGGCCGATACAAGTGTGTAAAACACATATATGTCCAATAGATAAATCTGAAATTAAAAGAACTAGCAAATTGGAAACAGCTACCAAAACCCACAACAAAAAGAACGGAGAAAATATGTCATTGTGATAGTTAAAGGAAATAATAATAAATTATTGATGATGGAAAAACAATTAGAGATCGATGTATAGCCAGAAATACTAACTTATATAGGTTATCTCCACCACAAGCTTCTATACTATTTACCAACAACCAAACCAGAAAGAAAAAAAAACGGTACAGGCGAGAAAAATAGAAGCAGCTGAGCAGGGCATAAGATGCTCTCTTCTCAGTTGATATTATTTGAAGAAAGGCACTTAGTAATTAAGCACAATAGAAGGATTTATAGTATTGATTAATCCATGTAGCCAACTCGACTTAGTAGAAAAAGATTTGATTATTGTAATTAAAACTAGGGCAAAACGGAGGGTAAAAAAGAAGAAAACAACGGCAATGCACTTACGAAAAAAACTGGAGCCCACACGCTAACAACGGTCAGAGCATTGTGATTATCTGCAAGAATAAAGGCACTTTAGTAACTGATAGAATCAACACGAAACAAAAAGACATAACCGCAAGTTTAAACAACGCAGCTTACTTTTTGATACAAAATCATGCCAAGAGTAAACTAAATTATTCTCTTTTATAATATCCCTTGTTGGCTTCACTAGTGGCTTGATCTGCAAACCTCAAAGATAAATTATTCAAGGACACAAACATATAAGCATGCATACATTAGGTACAAACAAGCTATGAGATGCATAATTAAAGAGATGCATAATTCCAATTTGGAGGCAGCTATGAGAATATGACGAACCTGAAGAAAGTAAGCAAACGAAAATTTTGCACTCAAAACGACAAGCCAAAACAGCATATACCTATGAAAAACAACCAGGTCTATGTTAGACTAAAAAATTTGATACAAAGCTGGTAGTATTAATCATATGATTCTATATTAAACTGGGAAGACCACAGGACAAAGTCCCTCACAGAGAGGAACCTCTCTTAGTTAGTACTCACTTCTAATTAAAACACATATTGCCCCTACACTTCTCACAAAAATTTATTGGAAGTAGAAGCAAGAATCTTAGTACTTCTACATGTGTTATAATTAAAATAAAAAAATAAAAACACAAACGACGATATCTAGTGCATACTTTATGAAATCCAAACTCCTTTCGTACATTCCCCGTCCAACATAATGTCGCTCCTTCAACGGTCAATATAAAAGAATCGACATTAGCATTCGGCATAACCACACAAGATATTGAACAAACAAAATAAGATGAATTATTAATACAACTACAAAAACAAATGCAAATGAATACACAAACCTGGCGTAGCCACTTGACAAAGCGAATGAGAGGCCAGCGATCACACTGGTTTGTCAGAAGATGACATGCAGGAATCCGCATGAGGAAGCTAATGAAAAACTGGACACCAGCATAAATCCCAACGATAATTACATATAATCTGAAAATAACTGAATTTGGATCCTGGAGTGCTTTTCTGCAGTCATACAGAGTTGTAAATGTAAAATCATTGACACAATGCAATAAAAAAATCAAACAGAAAAATAACAACTGAATATATAAAAATCATTATCTTGGGCATACGTACACATAAAGGAAAGTTACAAAAACTGAAGCAAGGCTAAACCAAAGAAATCTTAGAAAAATTCTTGATAGAGCTGACCGCCTCGTTGTTGTATATGCACCATACATCATAAAAATGTCCAGGACACCTGAAAAAAGAAACAGAGGTGAAAAATAATACTAGACGATGACAAGAAATATAGCACTAGCAGTGGTGGATCGCTTCGGGAGTGGAGAGCTCCCGCGGCGTCCCCTAAACAAATGCAATTTTTTTCTATTACTTCCCAACAAAACCTTCTTTGCCCCCCTCCCCCTCTCTCTCACGCAGACCCGTGCGACACTTTTCAATCTCACACGACGCAACAGCTCACAGCGGCGACATCCCATCACAACACAGTGAGGCGGATTGGAGAAGAGCGCCAATGACAATCCAGCGAGATTGCATTCACTGCTTTTTATAATTTCCCCTAATTTTATTAACTTTTTTATTCTAGATTATTTTGTGATGCCGACCATTTAGGTAGTGCGTTATTGGTGTTTATCTGTTGCAAACATAATGAATCATGATAGATTCTATAGCTGGGTCTTTTTTTGATCTTGAAGTTGCTGTATTGGGTTTTTTCTTTTGTGAATCATGATGGTAATTGAATATACTCATTTTTCGTTTTTTTTGTTTGAATATTGAGTAGCCAATACTCAATAATGAAACTTGTTTTAATTTCTTTCCCAATTGGTTTGTCATTGATTGATTTTTTAATTAAGTTCCTGTTGTTTAGCTGATTTGTGCATTTTTTAGAAGTGATATAACGGTTAAACATAAACAATTGATGCATTTTAGGCAAGATCCTTAATAAAAATTATGAAATTCAATGATAATATTTTAGTTAGTACTTGTCGCTACCCCCAATATTCAGGCAAGATCTGCCACTGAGCACTATCAACAACAAGAATAATTGCATTCATGGAAGACATTCAACAAATAAAAGAGTATGAAACTAAGATGAAAGATCTAAATCTTCACAGCAGAAATATACGTACTCTCGAAAAACTTCATCACAACAAATGTAGGTCCAAGACTAAGAACCTCTCGCAAGGTCTTGGAATTAAATTTTCCATCATTGAAAGCAATAATTGCTAGACCCTGAAAAGTTAAAATAACATGAAAAACATTATGATGTGAAAATACTGTGACACCAATGAATTATTTATTATACAGATTAAAAGTAGATAAATAAAAGCATGATGGAGAAAACAAAATTTAATGTCAAAAACAGCGGCATTTGAGAATATATTATGACTTGTTAAGACTAAACGTGTGTATAAACCTGGAACATCATGAAAAGAAATATCCACAATCGGTGGAAACTATGATAAAGATGAAAAAAAGTCCGATGCTCCACAAAAGATGTTTTCCCCTGACGTTGACTTCTGCCAGATAACATTTTCTGCATTGTACACAAACGATAGATAAATAAATAACCACATCAATCAAAAACGTATTGAAGTTAGATGTCACCAGTTCGTCAGAACCCAGTAGAATACTAAGCTCCAACTTCTATGGATTCTAAAATAGGTTAAGCTACCATTGGGGCCAATCTATTATAACCTGCTTAGAAAGCTTTTATAATGATACATGTTCACTCAACCACACATCATCATACATTTGTTATTCCAAAACTCTAAATCAACCAACCATTCCTAGTGTATCATTCTTAGTATAAGTATCATTATCACTGTCCTTTAACAGTATTTAATACAGAAGTGCAATAAAATGAACTGTGTGGTGTAATAAGGAGCCCAACACAATAAAAAAGAGACAAACCTTTAATCTAGGTTGTGGCTTTTGGAAAAATGAAGAACTTTTGCGCCACGGCCAGCTAAGCTCAAAGCAATGTAGTGACCTGAAAGAAATCTGAGGTCAAGCTACTAAATAAGTATTGTGTAGAGTTTATGACCATTTTCCAATAATTGTGTAATGAACTAGCAAAGCTTAGCTGGCAAGTGTTAGCACCGTTGTACAGTCGGTTAGTAGTTTACAATATACACAGTAGCATAGTTAGTTAAATCTGTTATAGGAGAACTAAATAAGGTAACAAAGTTCTGATAACCTTCAGCCTCAGCGTTTATAAAGCTGGATGTACCATTATTCATATTAGTATCAGAATCATTTTACTTCCAAAAAAAATCAAATTCTCTCAAGTTCAATTTTATAAAATGGTATCAACTGCACATTCAAATGGCTTCCAGTCATAACACACTGCTCCACAACCACCGGCGATTATTCAATGAATTTAATGCCACTCCTGTGATATCTATCATACATGTCACCCACATCATATCCTACATCAGCAAATCTGACTTCTCTAGACAGCACAGTTCTTGGTCAAGCTTATGCTCGGAGTCTGTTATTGGTGACCATACACAACATAATTATGTGCCCAACCCAATGTGAATGATGGGAAAGGTCCCAAGAGTATGATCACATACTTTGGCCCACAAAGCCAGTAAATTACTTTTGTGAAGAAGCATTTTAGCAATTTGCCCCTTTTTATTTGGACAAAAAACCCAAATAATTCACAACAAAAAATAATTAAATTTATGGGCATGAATGTAACTTCCAATCCTTATTAATGGTGGGTATCATTTCTCTCACTCCACTAATTGCTAAAATACAGAACATTTAAGAAAAAAAGAAATCATGGCTTCTCTCCCTCATCTGGACGATGTGCGAAAGGTGCCACCATAAAACATGAAGAAACCCAATTGCCTCTTGCTTTGCCTTTCTTTCTCCTTTATACTTCTCTCTCTCAATTAATCAAACAAAAGGGGAAAAAAAACCATTGTTGTTGTTGCTCTCTCTTTCTTCTTATATTGTGGATAATTTTTTTAAGTAATGCGTGAGATGCTATGATTTCTATTCAATTGTATAAGTGTATAAGATAGGTTAGCCTTGAATAGCTTTGTATCTAGGGTAAACCTTGTAATAGCCAGCTGTTCACAGCTGGCATCAGCACTGACAGGTGTCAGTTAGGTTCAGGTTAACCTGCTATAG
>Ga0209282_1000649_pt1 | contig 17163 bp, 4 predicted proteins | sample Mtrugardesep15_FD_187529 | JGI IMG/M metagenome (GOLD analysis project Ga0209282, IMG submission 187529) | Root nodule microbial communities of legume samples collected from California, USA - M. trunc garden sep15 (SPAdes) (version 2) | ecosystem: Host-associated > Plants > Roots > Nodule...
TATAGCACTTGGTGATGAACATGGTTGTGCTGTTAGAAGATTGAATGGTTCTGTTGTTTGTTGGGGTGGAAAAGGTGAATTTTCTGTGGATTTTGTTCAAGGGGTTTCTTTTGAGTTGATTGTTTCTAGTTCTAATTTTACTTGTGGATTGACAACAACCAATTTTTCTGTTGTTTGTTGGGGACCTGGTTGGTCTAATGGATCAAATGGTTCTGAATCTGTTCTTCCTTTGTCTCGAATTCTGCCGGGGCCTTGTGTTCAATCTTCTTGTAGTGAGTGTGGTATATATCCTGATTCACAATCATTATGTTCTAACTTTGGTCACATTTGCAAGCCAAATATATGTAACACTCAAATTACAAGCCCGCCACCGCAGCTGCCAGTTCAACCTCCACCGGCACCAGCACCGTCTCCTCCTCAGTCTTCTCGATCGAAGACATTGACAACGGGGTTATTGGTTTTTGCAATTGTTGGATCAGTGGGAGGTTTTATTGGTATATGCACAATAATTTATTGTTTATGGACAGGTGTTTGTTTTGGTAAAAAGAAAGTTCACAATTCTGTGCAACCAACAGTCACAAGAGGTAGCAGCAACAGTTCAAATTCTAGTGCATCTTCGATTAAATCGGTCATTATGCGTCAAGGTTCGAGAATAATGAGGCGGCAGAGGAGTGGACCTTCATCAACAAAGCATCAAGAAAGGGCAGAGGAGTTTAGTCTTTCTGAGCTTATGGCTGCTACCAACAATTTCTCATTCCAGAACAAAATTGGTGCTGGAAGCTTTGGTATTGTGTATTTTGGAAAATTAGCCGATGGTCGCGAGGTAGCAATCAAGAGAGGTGAACCAGGTACAAAGCTTAAAAAATATCAAGAGAAAGAGAGTGCATTTGAGTCCGAATTAGCCTTTTTGTCGCGTTTACATCATAAACACTTGGTTAGACTAGTTGGTTATTGTGAAGAGAAAGATGAGAGGCTTTTGGTGTATGATTACATGAAGAATGGTTCATTGCATAGTCATTTGCATGATAAGAACAATGTAGAAAAAGGTAGCAATTTGTTGAATTCATGGAAAATGAGGATAAAAATTGCTTTGGATGCATCAAGAGGAATAGAGTATCTACATAACTATGCAGTTCCTTCGATAATTCATCGAGATATTAAGTCATCAAACATTCTTCTTGATTCAACTTGGACAGGAAGAGTATCTGATTTTGGATTATCATTGATGAGTCCAGAAGCTGATATTGATTACAAACCAACAAAAACAGCAGGAACGGTTGGTTATATCGATCCCGAGTACTATGGTTTGAATTTATTAACAGCAAAGAGTGATGTATATGGACTTGGAGTTGTGTTACTTGAATTGTTAACCGGAAAAAGAGCTATATTTAGGAATGGTGAAGATGGAGGAAATCCTTCGAGTATAGTTGATTTTGCAGTGCCTGCTATTTTAGCTGGTGAATTGATGAAAATTTTGGACTCAAGAGTTGGATCACCGCCGGCGGAAAGTAATGAATCGGAGGCGGTCGAGTTAATGGCATATACTGCTGTACATTGTGTGAATTTGGAAGGGAAAGATAGGCCAACTATGGCTGATATTGTGGCTAATTTGGAGAGAGCATTGCTTATTTGTGAAGGTGGTAGTAACCATGAGATTGAAAGCATTTCCAGTGTTACTATCTCTGTTTCAGATTGATTTGTCCAAGTTCCAAAGGTGAAAACAAAATGTTGAATTATTTTTCTTACATTCTTTGTGATAAATCATAACAGTGTACTATTGGCATGTAAAGATTAATTAGGAGTATCATCTAACATTAAGATGTAGAATTTTGCTACACTACTAACATCTAACCAGAAAAATGGTTTGTTTAGGTTAAACTATCTTGGCAATTCATTTTTTCACAATGTATTTAAATTCAAGTTATGATATTTTGTCAAAAAATAAAAACGTACCATTGTGTTACTTTCGTTGTTACATGCACGCGTACGCATATTTTTAGGAAACCGCGGTAATTAGAGTTTTGGCACCCCAAATGATATTATAGAGTATCTCTACAAACTTTGGTCTTTTTAACCAACTATAAGACTAATATTCACTTGAGTGTTTAGGTCACAGTTTCGCTTCTTCCAAGAGTGTATTTTGGGAGATGGAGCTGATGTGCTCACTCACAACCTCAACGCTACTTAACCAACCGAGCTACTCCTATTGAATAATGTGTGCGTATTAGAGAACATTAATAGAAAACAAAAATAAAAAATAAAAACAAACATTTTTCAATGGCAAACAGGTGTAATGTAATTAAAAATTGAAACATTTTCATGTGGATATTATTATATTCATATAAAACCAGAGGAGAAGGTAAAGGCACACTTTATACGAACTCCTCCTAATTATTTGGTCTGATTCAGACTAGGAAGCAACGTAGAGATACACACCAAGTCACAATTGAGGACCACGTGAAAAAAAGTTGAGGAAAAATGTGAACACAGTTTGGCATAATTTTAGTATTTTAGAGCATGAAAACACCATGATGCAATGAAATGAAACTTTGTACTTCCATTGAGTGGTTGTGCTATTGAGCCCCACAAAGCACCGTAGTTAATCCGTTTCTTGTGTCTACCTTTCTATTATCATGGTCCCTTGCATAGCACATGGTAGACTTGGTATATGTCTATATTTGTTTTTTCTATTTAAAGATTGTTTCTTACTTGATTCCTGCTTTGGACATAATATTGACCAAAAGAAAGGAAATAAATGTTATAGTAGTACCAAATTAAGGTGTAGATTGGCTATATTGCATTTTGCTTCTTTATTACACGGCATGGTTGGAGTTATTATAGTAGCCATCCACAAGTTTTGAATTGACAAGTCTTGTTAGATTATCCCCATGACTCTTTCATGTATTTTTTTTTTCTTTCACTAGATTTGTGATTAGATTCACATAGTGGTATTTAGTATGAGAAAGGATAGTTGTTTTTCACCATGGGAAAGTTGTTTTTTGACCATTAGATTAAGTAAGGAACATAGCTTTATCATAAGCTCTCCGCACCATATTTTTTTCTTTTATCTTCATCACTCATCCACCACCACAAGCTTTTGCAAGATCATGTCAACCATTTTTTTTAACGGTACCATTCCAACAACTGGAATCACAGAAATCTCATGAACTGCTCAGTATATTTTTCTTCTGAACTATTTTTTTTTACTTTAATCTTCAATGACAAAAGGGACATTATTTTTCTATAAATTGAACATTAGTTTTGGTTTATGTAAAATTAAATATTTTGCTTGAGTTGAATTATGAAGGACACTCCTTTTACTGCAATCTTACAAGTGCATCTCCTTCTTCCCTAAATGAAGACTTGCACTTCTTGTTGTTGAGGTAGATTTATTTGAAGTTGGAAGATGAAGAAATACCCAAACTTTATTCATAAAAATACCCATATCTGGTTTGAATAATTTTGTTTTTGATGTATTTAAAAAAAACAATTTAAATAGATCAATAAATAACAGTAGTTTGAATAAGTCTTATTTTAGAAACAGTTGGGAGAGGAAAAAAACTACCGTGACTTTATTTGTTGGTTCTATAATTGTGAGTAAAGAAATGGGGTCATTTGCAATCTCATGGAGGTTGAAGAGAATGGAGTTTGAAGACAATGTTTGAAAAAGAATGATATGGTGTAGAAAGACTATGATAAAGATATGTTCTTGACTTAATTTAATGGATAAAAACAACTTTCTCATAGTGGGAAACAACTATCTTTTCCCACGCTAAACTCCACCACTTTTAAATATGAAGAAGTGACAAATTTGAGATTTAAATTTATATCTTTGCACATCACATCATTGTAACTATCAATTGAGTTACTTACATAAAATTCTTGTTTAAATAAGACAAATAGTTCATTCAAAACAAAATAGTTATCGTGGACCAACTAATTAGAATGACATTTTCTACCACAATGCATACAAGATATCCGATTTACATTATCTCACACTTTTAAAAAAATATTATTAATGTTTTTAGAATGATATCCATTTTTTTTTCGGAAAATGAATACTTCGAAATTTTCGTTGTCAAATAAATAAACTAATTGATTTTTTCTTGTTAAACAAAAGCTGATTGAATTTTACCTTGAAGTGGTCTTTTTTTTTTACAAGCATAGTGAGATGGTCAAATTTGTCATGTTACATATTCTTGAAAAAGATCTGCCTAATTTAGTTTTAGTTTAATATTTCTTACCGTGTTAGATGATAAAATATCAGAAGATTTACCACATATATTATAAGTGAAAGATAAGTCTGAATCCTTTAAACATGTTTTAGATTCAATCTTTTAAATATATTCTATAAGAAAATTCTCAAATTCATGTGCATGAAGAAAGAAACAAACACAATTGAGATCGATTCTCATGTATTTAAAAAATTACTTATAATAATATTGAAAGATTCTGAGCAAGAAATTTGGTTTTAGGTAGGCGTTGAACCTGATACTATCTTATTTGGGTGGTTGTTACAAAATAAAATCATCTTTTAAAAAGGTATAGTGGATACTGGATTGCAATTCACTAGTTTCTCGAATTAAATTGGTGTTTTGTGAAGGTATAACTCAGTTGACTGAGACAATACATTTTTATATGTAAGGGTCGGGTTCGAACTCCAGACATCTTGCATTATAAAAAGTGAATTCTAGCCACTAAATTTTTGAGAATGATTTGTGATAGAAATCTAATTTGGTGGAATTGTGCATTGAGTTGTTTAGCTTGCGTTTAAGTTTGTACTTCAAGACCATATATTCTTTTAGGAGGGCTAGCAACATTTCAGACACACAATTTTTAGGGACTATCTTTTATGGATTAAAATTTACATGGACCTCACTAAATTATGCAAGTCTTATATACATATGATAATATGTTTTATCAAAAAATAAAATAAATAATTGATGAAATACATGTGAGTTTCAACTAATAAAAAAATGGTGTTAGAAAGTATATGATAAAGAGTGTGTTGTTATCGTTATTTATATTATTTCTAAAGTTGTATTATGAGTTGGAGTACATTCTAACTAACATATACAAGTTAGGATTGGATGACAACAACTTGTATACATTAGTTTCGCTTTGATCCTATGTCCAATATTAATCTAATTAAACCGTGATACTATACATCAAAATTAGTAGAATCATTTCATTTAAATATAGTTTGTGACCTTCAGTTCACTAGATTCTGCAGAGTTTGTTCTGAAATTGATTTTAAGTACACACTTAAAATCAGTATGTTTCTTCATTTTGACTCAATCAATATTCTAGAGATAGAAGTAGTAAATTTGGAAAGAAGCATTCACTCGAAAGGTTCATAATCATATAGATGGATACAAAGCTTGTCAGATAGTAACACTTTTGCATACTATTCTCAAAAATATATCAAGAATCTTAATGCCATTTTGTCAGGTCTTCTAAGCACTATTCCACCATTATTTCATGAAGTCGTCAACCAGTCAAGTTATTCCAGAAGCAGTTAGATTTAGACTCATTATATTGTTATAAATTCACAAGTCACCTCTTTTCAAAGTCTACAAAGAATAGCTCTGACTAGTTGATGAGTTGCTTGCATAATGGTAAAACTTCTCCTGTCGTTTTCTCTTGACTTAATTTTTACTAATGATTTTGTCATTTATTTTTTCACATCATTTTTCGTCATTTTGATCAATTTTTGCATATGAATTTTCAAGATTCAAATCTATGGTTTTATTAATCTCTCTGCTTTGTTCTGAAAAGATAGTTCACTCCTTTATAAGTATTGTAATTCTGGAATCTGGAGTTTTAATATTCAGTTAGTAGAAGTCAAAGATTATTTATACATTGTAGTTCAAATGGACGCATCATTGATCATGGACAATATTAATTGGAATTTGACTCCCCTAAACTAAGTATAAAGTGATTAGATTGAAGTGTGAACAAAGATTGCAGTTGTATGGTTGTTAGGCTAATCGACAAAGCTTTATACTAAATTTTACTATAAATGTTTTTTTAATTAATGGATCATGGTGGTTTAATTAGAATAAGTTAAGGCTTAATTATATTTCAAAAGCATAAAAAAAAACTTCAGAAATTAAATAAGAAGCTGATAGAAAATGCACGCCAGCAAGGATACTTGTTAGTGCAAGTGGGAAAGGTACAGAAACAGTAAATTGATAATAAAAATGTTAATGCAACATGTTCAATCCAACAAAATTGTAAAGTTATCATCATAGCACTATAAGTTACATACTAGTTATACAAATAGCTACATCTTTGGTAACAATATTGGACATACAAATTAATTGAACCTCCAAAAGAAAACCTCATTCAGGAAAAATCTGAAAATGTGTCTATGGGGTGATTATTCTCTGTTCCATGGTAAAAGAATGTAATGTATGTTGAGTGTCGAGTGCCGTAAGCATTCAAAGCATATCAAAACTTGATGCATTTTATACTTTCATTAACCAGAGAAATAATATAGTAAACAAAATGAACTAATCATCTGATTCGTGAAGATCTTTGTCTTTGTTCATCAACTTTATTCATCCAATCATTGAGCCATAGTAATCCCTTGTACCCATAATGAGTAGCAGCAACAAGTATGACCAAGAAAAATATAAATAGAAGAAGCTGCTTTGCTCTGGAAATCATTTTCTGTTCAACGATTACAAATACAATTCGTCACCAAAGAGAAAGGTAGATGGATTTATTTAAAAAAATACTCTTTTATCAAGAAAACTAACATACCTGCAGTATTGTCGGTTCCTTCGATTCTACTACCCGCTCTCGCTTTTTTCGTCGCTTTGGACCTGATTTTTCATTATCTGGCTGCTCCTTTACCTTCAACAATTACTAATATTAGGCTTGTACAAACAAAGATTACTTTAGTATTATGACACTGCTGCTACAGAGCTCACTTGTAAAATAAGTCTCATGAATTTTACCCAATAACGGTGCGTCAAAGAACGTGTCACAGAGTGTGTTGTTAGTATTACTTTAAAAGATTTATCTTACTAGTAGAACATTCAAGTTCAGACCAACCCACATCATTTGGATCATGAACAATGCCAAGTGGGACTTTTTCAGCCTCATTCTACATTTTGGTAGGCCACAATATCTAAATATATTTGTGATTTTGATGTGCAAACCTAACTTGGTACAAAGATTTATCATAACCTTAAATGGCAATGTAGACACAAAGATGTCCTTTCAGGAGTTGGATTTCCATAAGTACAATGCAATTTTGTAGTGATGATGAATAAAAAAACCGAGCAAATATGTGAAAAGTTCTGATGGAAGCAGAATTACCTCTGTAACTTTAGATTTACGTAACTGCAATTCTGACTCAACAACCTGCACTTTACTTTTACAGTCAGAATTGCAAGGAATAAGTCCAACTCCAAATTGATTTTTTGGTACATCGCTTGGATTGCAACCGGCACGATTATGTGCTGCTTGAACATCTTGACAAAGCCACTCCTTTTTCAGCGTTTGGCATTTGCAACGAACAGTGACCTTGTAAAGAATGAGTTCATATTTTAGAAGATAAATTGGATCAAAAATAGGTGTACTGGTTTGTTTACTTCGCAGTATCTAGAAAAGTAATGCAAAAAACCAGACGCAGATCGAGCCAATAGTATTATTTTCGAAGTTAATTCATAAAGCTATAGCTATTAAATTCTATACCTTTTTACAGCATTTCTCAGGATTTGGGCATTCACCAGGATGGCATATCTCTGGGCATAGATGTGTACAATTTGGCATCTTTCTGCAAAACCATTGTAACCAATAAGGCGATCATCTAGCTAATTCAATTAGAGAATGAGGAAATGAGAAGAAGGAACATAAGTCTAAAAGATATTTTCAACTCAAATTTGGTTTCGAAGGCTAAACTAGCTTAAAAAACACTTCTATTTAAATTACCTATGACATGGTCCACCGCATGACCGGGCAGTCTCTTGATCCTTTGCAGACAGGCTGTTGTAATAAATGCACTCAAAAGCATGGACCATTGCACCACAATGACATGATCGTTTAATTAGCACCTTGCATGGGGGACAGTCTCCAGGATGGCATCGTCGAGGACAGTGATGTTGACACGTAGGCGTTCGTTCCTGATCAACGCAGTTTACACATCAATAGACTAATTATAAGCTCTGACTTTGGATAGTAAAAGTGAGGTTCTCAACCTTTGCACAGGAAAACAATTGAGAAACTCCATTGATTCGGTTAAGACCAGAGATAAATGATAAAATAAAACAAATTAATGAAATTATGAAAGATTCAAAACCTTTTGGCAAGAAAGCGAACAAGCTTCACAAGCCTCATTTAGCGGTAACTGGTTCATGGAAGATCGGTTCTCCAAGGCATGGCAGGTTTTAGTACAATAATGATTACCACATCTTAGAGGATTACCACATAAATTATCACAGGAAAACTGTGATTTATTAGAGCAGACCATCTGATGAGAAGGTGGAAAAGAAAACAGAAACCACATTAAAAGCAGTTAAAGTGAATTGCTTTTGGACAAAATCATATAAAAGAATATTGCATTTCATAGTTCGTATGCAGCTTTTAAGATAAGCAAGACAAACCATTCTCTCTGCTCCAATGTGATTCCCTACACATGGTCTCCATTCTAGTTCTGGGCAAGGAGGGCATGGAGTGCCGGGAACACTTTCACTTTGTTGTATAATCTTCTTTTTCTTTGGTTTGAGAGTAAACTCAGGTTTAGGCGGAGGCTTAGCACCATGACACCTTCACATAGAAAAATGTGTGTTAAGGAAAGATATTAACTAAAATTCGAACGTACAGTCTCATGTGGCTTAATTCAACTATATGTCAATACTTGAGACATGAGTAGAAACATCTGTTTTAGGACCTTCCATTCACACCTAAATGCTAGAAAGTTCAAAAGTCTTAAACATGTAAAGCAATTTCTGCAAAATAATGCATAGTAACATCTCAATCTATCATATATAGAGGGGAAAATTTCTCAAACCTTAATTTGCATGCATGACCACATTGGTACTCTTCTGCACAAGATAGGCGACAAGGAGGGCAGGCTCCATAGTGGCATTTGTGAGGCTAAACAACAGAAATGTGTTAATAATATTATAAAAAAGAAAAAGAAAAAAAGATACATTATCAGCAATGAAGCATACACCTTTAAAATTAAGGAGCATCAAAGTATCCGATGACACCCATTGAGAGATATGAATATTCCCTTTTTAAAAAAATTATTGCTTTATGCAATCATATCATCCAATTTCAAATTTAATTGTACGCACCACTGAAGGAGTTCAATTTTAGGATGTAATATAAAGTTTGAATCATAATCTATGCACCCACAAAATATATTTTATGGAAAAGACTACAAAACACCATTACAATTTGAAACTATAGACATGAATACAATTAAAAGACCTGGAGGTGTTGGGGGAAAGAGGGCAATGATTCAAGTTCATTTTACGCCAACCATATATAAAACAAGTATTTTGTTGTGTACTGTAGATTACTTACTCATGCATTTAAAAAAAATCTGATTTTAATAATTTACATAACCTAGTTTTAAAATAAACATATCCGCAAAATATCATTGGAATAAAAAAAGGCTAAGGTACAACTGGGAGCTGGATAAAAGAGGCTCAAAAGGCCTAAAGTTGTTAATTAACAAGTTTCACAGTAGCAGTAAAAATAAGAGAAAACAACATAATAAACAAAGGCAGTTAGCTTATCCTATAAATAGTCACACACACAAACAAAATGAAAAGACTGAATAACCTAAATCTATCCCAAACTCATTAAAAATATTCTTCATGCGACAGGCTTCTGTTCAAAAACATGGACTTCCTTGAAATATTTTAAATTTAGCTACAACATGCATAATAAGACTCACTTTCATGATTATGGTAAAAATAATATTCTTTACACAAAATTATTTTAAAAGTCAATGTACATACAGAGTACACACTACTTAAAATTTAGACCACACATGTAAATATCACAAAACACATGTAAATATTTGTCAAAGAAATGAATAAGCATTGAGCGGGAAAATAATTACTGGGAGTTTGACCCGTGTCCGTGTCTACGTTGGCTCATTGTTTTATATTTAATAAAAAAGATACATGTCTACAATTATATAAAAGAGTATTTGATCATTAGATCAACAGCATAACCAGGTACTAGGAAATCATGGATTGACTTCAAAACCCAAAAGAGAAACTTCAATTAGCTGATATCAAATCTCAAAATGTTAGAGTCATTGATACTTTTGGAGATGTTATTACCAATTTTGTTACAAATGCTATCACCATTTATTAAAAAAAGAAACATGAGTGAGAGTTTTTCTCTCTAAATATTATCCTCTATCACAGCTTCACACAAGTACAAAATTATAATATATCTCTGCTTGGGAATGTAAATACTTGCAGCAGTAACAAATAGTACCTTGGAGATTGATGCATGCCGGCACAAAGGCTGAATAGGACATTGTTTACGACATTTAGGTGGCTTTTGATCCATTTCCGTACCACAAGGAACCTGTTACAAAACTCATCACTAAGCAAATATAATTTAAGCAAGTGCTGCAAAATTTGATGAAATCCAAGTATACATCATCAAGATCAAGAAGATTATACAAGACAATAGTGGCATATTGACTAAATGAAAATAGACAACCCAAAATAATAAAAGATGTGCACTCGCAAAGAAACAACGGAGAATATCTATATCAATACCTGGTGTGTGTGTGTGTGTGTGTGTGTGAAATTATTGACATTAATTTACCATCATCAAGATTAAGTAAATTTACCAATTTCTTCAAATCAAAATAAAAAAAGTAACAGAAATAAGCAACTAGATATTTACCTAGTCTCTGAACTGCTAATTTATTTAGTGAAAATGCTATGAAATTAGTAGAGTAGCAACTCACGAGTAATATCAAAATGGGTATATCACAGACTGAAAATGAATGTTATACAAAATGACAATAACAACCCTTCTTGATTTCATATAGCACATTTAGCTTTGTTGTTCCCAAGAATATGTTCAAATGACTTTGCTTTAAAATAAATCAGCAGACAGTGTAATGCAATGTGCTTATATTATGCTACATAATTTATGCAAGAAAAAAAAAATGATATGCTGCTGATCACTACCAAAATTTCTCCCTTCTTCCAATCAACTGAAACCCGGAAAAAAGCATTAAGGTGCTAGGAAATGAGTGAGACATATGTGAAAGAAAAAGTTTGTTCACTGGAAATTCCATCCATAAGTTATCAAACTAATTACTATTTAGTATGTCCAACATTATATTGCCATTAACTTCTACGAACTTGGCAGTCAATGGTGTTGTTTTACATAACTATATATATTCACACAACAATTTGCATACACGAAATACAATTATAAAATGGGGATTCACAGTAAGCACAACACATGCACAGTTGGAAAAGAAAAATCATGCAACATAAGACTAGATGTAAACAGAATTCTGATACCTCAAAATGTGTCTCCCCACATGCACAAGCAATTGTCACCATTATAGGACAAGGAGCACAGGGACCTCTGCAAGAGAAAATTTAGCTATCATCAATCTATATAATCTGCCTGTCTTGCACTATAGGCTTTACAAGTTAAAGGATGAAAGACTATTTTATCGTGTATGCATAAGATATGAAAATATTGGTCCCTATGTTTTTAATTAAACAGATCAATGGAAACAGATCAACTACTTCTTGAAGATGTTGATATGTTTCTTCTCCATCTAGATTCTAGTCCATTCATTGTGATCAAATTTTTAATAGCTAAAGGCATAATATTTAAACATCAGAGACAATATTTCAACTATTCCCCATTGTTGCAGTCTTGCAGTTGCCTAATGGACTACAGGCCAAGATCACGTGTATACCGAAAAACAACATACCTATGGCATGGAGATTGGCATTTATGGTTCCTACAGCGAAGCCTCCTGCCACATATCTAATAATTGTTGACAAACAAAAGAAACCGGTAAATAACAATTACAAGCTTACAAGTCTACTATCAAAATGAGGTAATAACATTATCAATTTTAATATCTACTACAAAACAAGCACACACACCTCTGAGCATGGAGGGCAATCTCCATCACAGCAGCGGCGCTTACACGGGTGCTTACCACAGTCGCGCAATGTCTGGCACTTCCTCTCACATGTCAAATCTTGATAGCAAGGTACCTACTTTAAGTTCAATTAAATTTGCCTACTATGGTGAGTATTTCACAAATGCATCCAAATTTCAAACAAAAGAAAATCACAACCACTTACATCTTTCCTAAGGCTTCCACAACGACAAGATTTCTTCACAACAATCCTACAAGTCTCCATACACTGTCCACGATGGCATCGTTCATGACACCTATGATACCCACACGGCAACGTTTTCTCACAAGTTGCACCACAAACCTGCAAAGGAGCATCACAAGGCATTCCTTCATACACCCTTTTCCCACAAGGACATGTTCTCTTCCCTTGTAAAGGACATCCACCACACTCCCCAGAATGACACCCTTTCTCACAAACATGCTTCCCACAACTAAGCTTCTTCTCACAAGGATCACTACATTGAAAAACACGTTCACAACACTCCCTCTCCTCTTTCACCTTCCCACATTGACATCTATAAACACCACGCGCCCGACACGGTGGACAATCGCCACAGTGACAAATCTCAACACACCTATGAACACCACAATCCAATTTTTTCTCACAACGTGCTTCACAAGAAAACTCCTTGAAACCACATCTACGTACATCTTGATGGGACCCACAAAAGCAACTAACTTTAACCAATTGTGGACAAGATGGACATGGCCCAGGATGACAAAGAAGCAAACAATAATGCCCACAGTCATTTTTCAACGATCTACCACAAACTTCACCACATGAATGTGGTAAAACCCAAGGATCATCACTGGGTGGATTCTCCAATTTACCACAGAAACAAAGGTAAATTTTTGGGATTAAACTTTTGGGATATTCAACTCTACATTTAGGACAATTCCAGAGAGATGTTTCGGCAGCATGTTCCGCAGAAACGGAGAGGCGCGTGACTGCGCGTGCGGCGGCGAGATCAGAAGCTTGACGAGACCAACTTTGAATACAGAAAAGATGAAAGACGGCGAAGCAGAGGGAGGTGCAGGACCAAGTTGGATCGGAAGGTTTGATGCGTTCGAGGCAGATGAGGCAGGAGAGAGCGCCGGAGGAGGAAGAGGTGAGGAAGGATTGGATCTTGGAGAGGTCGGCGGTGGTGGCATTGGTTGAGGAGTGGCCGGAGAAGTTGAAGTAGGATTTGAATATTGATTCGGAGAGGTCTGAGTGGCGGAGGAGTGTGGTGGTAGAGGAGCCACCGCCGTCGGAATCGGAGTCGGAAAGTAGTTGTGGCAGTGGCGGACGGTGGTAATGTGATGCCGCCATCTATGGTTTGATATGTTCGAACACCTCACACCTGTTTGTATAACATAATTAGTTGGTTCCTTGTTTGTGTCTGAAAATTGTTTTTTAGTTCATTTTTTATCTGTTTTTTTTTTCTTTACTAATAAAAATTAGATATTGTAATTTTTTTAAGAAGAATTGATAATGTAATATTCTGTATTTTTTTTGACAAATGTAATAATATTCTGTATATTATTAGGATGAATTTCAGCACTAATAAATTTTATAATACAAAATATCTTTTCTTTAGAATGTATTTCTTTTGGGGTACACTTAAAGAAAACTAAACATTTTCTAATACTTATTTAACCATTTTAAACAAACACAAAATTGTTTATATAAGCTTTTTTGAAAACTATCTAAAGAATAATATCTAATTATTTAATAAATTATGTCAAAATTATTTTTGTTTTAACTTATAACGGGCCATAAAATATTTTTACGTGACTAAAAATAAAATAAAAAAATTGTAGTATAAATAACATATTTAAACCTTATATTTAATTTTAGAAATTGGAATTTTTTAGTCTTTACTTTTTTTACGTGCTTCAACGAAAGATAATGGAAATTTTGGATCAAGTGGTTTTGTAAAATAAATCTTAGATAAAAAGTATACTTAAGGTGTAATTGGTTGAAAATATGTGAATCAATTTTGTCTTATACCAAACAATATCATTTTAATTGATCACATCTTTCTCTCTTCTAACATATATGTATGTAATCATAAGGGTTTTACAACTAAATAATATTAGAGGCCACATTTGCGGTATTGATAAAGCCTCAGGGAGATAAGTAGATCTCATCCCACTTTTATTTTCTTTTTAAATAGATAGATGAAGTTGTTGTAATCTTGAAGTTTTGCTCTTGAAGACTAGACTTCAAAACTATTCTGTTAAAATTTTAGATGTAACAAATAAATTAAATCATTAATTTAAACTATGAGAAATGTGTCTTGCACTTATGTTAAGGCAATGATTTAATTTCCTCTAAAATTCGACTCAGTTATTTTAGTTATCAAATATCAGATATTAACGTCTTCTATAACATTCCATAAAATTAAATCAGGGTATTATATTTGGTATACAAGCTAGGGTATAACCTATAGCGGTTGCTAGCATTAAACTTTCTAAGGTCAAGCATCTAATCGGAGCCATCAAACTGCAATGTTGGTAACTCCAATCACCTTTGAACTTTCTTATTTATTTATCTCTTCTCACTTTCTCCTCACAACTAGGGTTAAGAATAGATCAGGCCGATCGATAAAGACCTTTAACACTCTAGCCTATGTCAGATTTAGGCCGCACTAGACTTCTTTAAATAGACTAAGATTTGTTTAAAAGACTATTTTAGCTAAAAATTAATACTATGCTCCATACTATTTTATAATTATAATGGTTATAATAAATTTTGTACTTCGGGATTTAATCATAAATTTATTAACTATAAATTTGTTAACTATTTCAGTAATTGAATCTTATTAGTCGGTCGGGGGGAGGCAGAGTTGTTCTTTGTGATGGGGAGATTGTGAGAATCCGGTACGGGATAGGAGGTAGTGGTGATGGGTGGTTTGCGGAGTGTGCGTCGAGGAAGGTAGAGGACGGGGTGGCCACTTATTTCTGGCGTGATTGTTGGTGTGGTGGCATTCCTTTCCGCGATCGCTTTCGCTGTCTTTACGATTTGGCAGACAACAAAGCGATCACGGTTAAGGAGACAACATCTTCATCAATCACCAACAGATTATTTTCACATCCTTTGATATTCATGTAAATACTATAAAGGGAAAAAATCATCCAAAATAAACAATATATGATACAAAATATATAGCAGAGGAAGCAATAAAATCAGATGAATTCAAAGGGTATGGGAATAAGGAAATCACGAAGTTGTTAGAATCAAGTCTAGAGACACTTGAATCATGGGCATAGCCCTTGTATAAGTCACTACTCAAATCTCAAGGTAGTAAAAGCCTCACCTTCGAAGTAGTTTTTAATGGTAAATGGGCTTTTTATAGGATTAAAAACCTTAGTGAGAAGTTTTTTAAGTTTCTCTGCTTGATGGACGACGATATTGTTGGTGTTGGGAATATGAAATAATGCATATTGGTGGTGTAATATCAGAGGTTGTGTCAGTGTGCCTTTCTTCTATAATATGAAGTGATGAACATTTAGTTATTTTTTTCGTTCTTAACTCGCAGCTTGATTGTTGATTGATCATTCTTGGGAAGAATATGCATGTTGCATCATATTTCGAAACTAAACACACTCTTTAGTACAGACGATATCTTATGAGCCATACTCAACAAATATGGTACTACACACCTTCATGTTTGCCCACCAAAATCATCCTTCGCGGACATGTTATACTCATGAACTTCTATGCAAAGCAGCAGTGCCAACTCCGGAACTCGAATACCTCATTCCAAGATGGCAGTCAATTATCATATATTGACTTAGTTGAAATGATAGAAACACTCAAATCTTCAGGCAGTAATGTCCTAACTTTTAAGTAGTTTTCAATTGCAAATGAGCTTTAGGCATCAACCAAAGTGATATCCCATAACCATCTTCACTCCTCCATTTTTTGTTCTCTTGCTATGGAAACCACCCACTGCAAAAACAGGCTAGTGAAAATCTTTCATGATCTCAATATGACCAAATTAAATCATAAGTAAATAATAGATTCAATGAGGTTGAACTTGAATGTATGTATTATTAACAATGTCTTGATACTACTGAAAAGGTGTAAATCAAATCTCACATCCTCGCCACAATGAAAGTCAAGACAAAAACACATATGCACTCAATAGACAACGATTATAAATCATCCTTAAAAGTATTGCCCTGAATTTTCAATCAGTAACAATTCTAGACCTCACAGGTTCTTGCTAAAAAAATATACACTTGCATGCTAAATGCAACCATCTGAGCTCCATGTTTCCATCCAGTTAACAGATTATAATGTGTGTACCTTTCAGATAACCTCTCTGTTGGAGATTGATATTTTTCTGTCATTATAATTAATTGTGTGTTGTTGTTTTTCTGTCATAATTAAATGTTGCTTGTTTAAGTTAGTGTCATAATTATATTGTTTCTTATTAAGTAAGTAAAGCAGTCCCTAGGTAATGATGTTTAGTATTCTTAGGTAATGATGACTAGTGCTTAAGAGTAGATCTAGTGCAGATTTTATGTTGAGTCTTACAAGCAAGCTTATGGCTTGACTTTATATATTTGTTATGTATGATTCAACTTAATGTATCAAAGTATCTTAACTTTTAGTACTTTGTTCTCAAAACTTTATTGTCTTTTGATATTTTCTGGTTTTTTCTTCTTTCTTCTCCACCATTTTGAACCTTAATTTTTTGTCTTGAGCTTATTGCTTCTGCTGTCTTTGCAAAAGCTAACAGTGGTATCAAGAGCCCCATTGATCTTAACGGGTCTGTGAGGTTAGATGTAACACCCCGTTTTCCCAACATAAAAATTTCTTAAAAACATTAACAGAGTATGCAACACAACAACGGGATGTCACATAAAAACTTAACCCGAAAAACAGTTAATTAATAAATTAACTAAATAACTTCAAAATATTGCAGCGGAAAATATTTATAAATCATAAACGTTTGGCACGCAGGCCCCATAAAAATATCTCAAAAGAGTTAGTTTCATTA
>Ga0209282_1000650_pt1 | contig 17152 bp, 4 predicted proteins | sample Mtrugardesep15_FD_187529 | JGI IMG/M metagenome (GOLD analysis project Ga0209282, IMG submission 187529) | Root nodule microbial communities of legume samples collected from California, USA - M. trunc garden sep15 (SPAdes) (version 2) | ecosystem: Host-associated > Plants > Roots > Nodule...
CTTTATCTTAGAGACAAACTAAGGGTTAGTGACACCTTCGGTTTGAAGGGGGACTGTTAGAATAAGCTTGATTAATGACTTAGTGGAGATATTGAAAAGCTGTGACTGTTTAGTTTAACTCCACTAGTCATTGTATTGATTGTATTGATTAATCTTCCTTAATAATTAGGGGTTAACTAGGAGACTCCTACTACCTATATAAATGTACATTCTCATCACATAATATGATATAATAAACATATTTTCAATTCTAATAGCCATATTAAGACATTTTTGACACAAGATTGATTCACTGGAAAATAATCATAAAATATACAAAATTTATACTCAAATTCACAGCAAAGAAATGTTATTTATCTATGCAATTATGAAAGGTACTCGGTAATTGCACATGCATTGTATTTTTAAAAAAATTTACAGAACATATAACAACAATTCAACCAAAAACCATGGAAAGGCTACATATCAGGCATATGCAGTATCACAGAAAGCACCTCAATACATATGTGCCAGATGTCCCCTGTTTTGTTTAAATGAGGATCCAAAGCCAGTTCTATCATACCACCATCCAGCGTGTCAATGCTTCCCCTAAAATACATTATAAAAAAACAAAGGAAAATTGTGTGAAACAAAAGTGGACCAATAATTTTTACGGAAATATTATTCAGGGGGAAAATAGAATCAAAGCATAAATTTTATAGCAGGACAATTCCGGAAATAGTGCAATCAAGAAAGTACATAAACACAAAGTATATTCATGATGCAAAATACTTTGCATCCCATCTACAAATTCCAACATGTGTCATGCCGCAGAAGAGAACTCGAATTCATTGAACATATGTTGCATGCAAAAGATATATTGGTTTTAAAGTTAAAAATGGCTAGAAGATGTAAAGTATTAGAAAGATGAAGCAGCCTGCACCCTCTTCAAAATTGTATCAGGGCCTTTTTTGACATAGAATTCTTAAAAAATTAACTCAGACAAAGAGCCAAAGTCTTAATTTGGTAAGCAGCAAGAAATATTGAACTGTAAATCGTTTTTCCATTAAATTACCCATAAGCTTAAGTACATAAGACAGGGAAAAGAATGATTACTATAAATATATAACCTTAGCATCCATAAGCCAAAGATACAATAAAAACTTATATAATACATATGTTAAAATTCCCTAGTGTGAATAATATCGATTTTCAGTATCTTTTTAAGTTGTTCCTACACCATAATATCAATTTTTAGTATCTTTTTAGTATCTTAATGCTTCGTAAATCAATCTCAAAATCCTCAATCTTTAAAAATAGAGATCTATCTCTTGACATATAACATTTTTGAGCAAATATACAGAGCTACAAATCATTAAGAGGAGCACAGACTAGGTTAGTTTCATGTTTGGTTCAGCTTATTTTTAGAAGCTTCTGGCGAGCGCTTTCAAAATTGCGGGAAAATGTGATTGTATCTGCCATACAAAAATAAAAGTGTTCCCAACAGTTTTTAGAAACTAAAGACTCATCACGAAAATGTGTATATGTGAATAAATTCAAATATGACCGCAAATATTTCAAACATATACTTCTATATAAAATTTAAGCTAACATACAAAGAGAATATCTAAATTTACCTTTCAGGAAGGACCAAACAAAGTGTGACAGCAGTTGCATGCTGTGAAAATATAGCAAAATTGATCCCATTGTCGACTTGTGATACACCCAACGGAAATGCTTGGCCTGGAGAAGTTTCCCATGATGGTCTGTTCTCCATCACATTGATGCCTTCTTCCTAGAATTGTAAAAGGTAAGACATTGCAACAGACATAGATTAAGTATTTTTGCATTGATGCTCTTTCACAACAGGTATGAAAGTGTCAGTTAAAATAGCAGTAAAAAGCACAAGTGTAAACATAAGCAAGACGGTTGAAGATTAAAGTGATGTTAAAATTTTCAAATATAAACGAGTAAATAGGTTTTTTTGTCCTTGAATTTGTACAAGTCGATCAATTTCATCCCCAGATTAATCGAAATAACTAGAACGTCCCTAAATTTTACAACGTTCAAGCCATTTAGTCCCTTCGTCAATTCTCACCGTTAACGATGCTGGCGTGTCGCATTAACCGCTGACATGGAGTTCCATGTCAACTTCCAGAGTGACGAATTTGATCGAAAATTTGAATTTTTTTTGGACTTTTTTTAAATGAAAGTCATTACAAATTGTTACACACACTGCAAATCAATCGCTCCTTGAATTATTCGTTAAAAATCAAGCTAGTTACTGAATTATGTCACTCACTATCAAATCGATCACTGAGTTATTTATCTTAACTATCAAACTGACTCTGATAAAAAAGTCTAACCGGAGATATGGGATGATTAAAAAATGCCTAGCATGGTGTTCGTTGACGTAAATACCTTAAGGACCTCTTCTTGAGCGCGACCATAAGCATTGGCATTAGCATTAGTTGTCCTAAGCTTGAAACCTTCTCTTGCCTAACCTATGCCAAAATTTTCAATCAAAATTCACAATACCTATTTAAAACTCACTCAGATTACTGAAGTGCATTATTATGATTACGCACCTCACTATAATTCGATTTGCTTCCAGATGTTTGCTTACTAAACTTCAACCTAATCATAAGATCAATTCAATTCAAGTGTCAAACAATTTATACTTACTAATTACCTAAGATTCTTACTTCTTAGTTATTATAAGCAATGGTTGCAAAATTGAAAGTGAAGAATTACCCGAAATTTCCGGCGAGTGAATTGCGACCAGGAACGTTGCCGGCGCCGGAGAAAACCGAAGCGAAGAGTGTAGATTGAGTGGCGGTTCTTGAACCGCAGAGTAATGGCTGGTGAAGCATATCTTGTGTTGGATTATTTGAATTTTTTCTGTTTTGTTCACGTTGAGAGTGTTGTGTTACTGTTGAGTATGAAATGAATCTAGAAGAGATGGTTGAAAGCGCGCGATGCGATAATAACAGGTGCCACGTGAATTTTGTTTGGGAAAAGAGAAATGAGTTGGACAATCGAGTAGACTCCACTATTACCGACTTCTACACGTGCCGCCAAAATATCTTCCCCGCCTGAGTAGTATAGAGTGAGCAATTCTTATACGATCATGATCACATTTTCACAAAAACAATATTAAATTTGTAATAATTAAGTTGTTGGGCTCGAGTCGTAAGGAGCTCCTTTCAAAGACTTATCTGAAAAATATCGGGTTTGATTTCTATGAAAACAACGTTTGGTCAGTGTGCATGCCTCTATACACGAGCTGGATTAATCGTTTATCATTAAGGAGTCGGAAACCGTGAAAAAATTTATTTTTCACTGTTTTCAATCTTTAGAATTAATTTTTTTTCAATCTTTGGAATTTATTTTTATTTTTATTATATTGATGTGGGTAAATTATAAACTTATTTTATAGAAAATTTTGATTTTTATTGAAATAATATATATTTTTCTAATAAAACATTTAGCTGGGTTAACCTTTGGAGGTTCGGTGGAGTCCGATTAAACCTCATGGTTTATGGAGCATATATAAAGGTACTTATAAATCATCTACAAAAGAGATCTTTTAACTAAAAGTAAAGTTAAACTCACAACATTGCGAGTAAGTCAATCATAGTAACTGAACCAATTAGAGCATATATATCAGTAGTTTTCTACAGAGTCTTAACTATGTCAGAGGCAACATGTGTTAAAACAAGCACAACATTTCATATTTTGGAAGTGTCTTTCAATGACAATCGTTGACCTACACATCACCGGTGCTTTGCTGGATTTTAAAGTTAATATAAAATTAAAATTTGACTTTAAAATGTATTATATATTAATGTAAAATATAAATATGGGGTACACCGTAGATTCAATAAAACCTATTTTAGAATGTAGTTAAGTTATTCAAATAATTGAAAAGTATAAAATATTAAGTGGAATATATTTAAACCATCAAGTTGGATATCTTAGTTGTATATGCTCTAAGTCTCTAAATATTCCAGCTGTTTTTTAAGTCAGTCTAAAATTACTTTGTATTTTTTGGTGGGATCTGATCATGGGATTGTAGAGGCTTTAGGCTGCAGCTCTGGAAAATAAATTCAGCTCAGTGCTTGTTCGCGCCAAATTGATTTGACTACATTTTGTGCTTGCCGCATGAAGGAGCTTAGTTCGCGTTCAACCAAACATAACTCTATTGGTATTGGTTAGCATCTGGTTGTGGTTCTGAGTGTCTTATCAGGTTTTATGTGCTCTTGTTTAGGCATTGTGGAAGTTATAATTGTTCGTGGAAGGTTGCTTCAATATATTTATTGATTTCAATAATAAATAATGCATCAAAACAATTATAAAACATTATAATTTTCTTTTCGTGGTTAATTTGAAACAATGGCTGCACTAATGTTAATTAGTTTAGAAAAAAAATTGCTAGTTTGAAATTTTGGGGAACGAAAATGTTATATCCTTACCATTTGTAGGACACAAATGTAATTTGCTCAACTGATACAAGTGTCACGCAGGTAGCAGAAACAATTCACGCAAGAGCATTGGACAACTAGCTAACAGGAATGAGCCTGAATTCGTTAGAGATTCAAGAATCACACAAAGGAGAAAGAGCACAAGGGTAAAATTATCCAACTCTAAATTCAATAATTATGTGTGACACTTATCGAAAAAAGATAATGATAAAATGAATTGGAAAATCTTGAGATACTCCAAACTTTAAAAGGTAACCTACACAAAAATTGCCTTACAGGAGGGCGCGAAGATTTCAACCTTGAGAAGAGAAATCCTTATCCTTGTTACTCTAAAGAAGCTAGTGACACAGGGATGCAAGCTTAGGTCACCATTTCTCTTATTTCTAAAAGTTAACCCATCACACGCAGTATTAATCTTAGATTTAACCTAATTTTTTCGCGTGACTTTACTATATTAACCCTAGATTTAATTTATGCAAAATGTTATCTCTTATCTCTTATCTCTTATTTTTAAAAGTTAACCCGTGACGCAGTATTAACCCTATATTTAACCTAATTTTTTTGCATGACTTTACTATATTGACCCTAGAGTCAAATTTATGCAAAATCTCATCTATAATTTTAACCTAATTTTTCCCTACACATTTTTGCATTTAATGTTTATCTAAAGTAAACTAAAATTATGTTCCTAATTATAAGTTGTTATTTTGGAAAGGAATAATCGTTAACCCGTCTCGCTGTACTTAACATATTATGTTACGTTACTTATAAATGTTAATTCGTCTCGCTATACTTAACCTAATTTTAAATTCATTTTTCCCCACACTTTTGTATTTAATGTTTATCTAAAGTAAAATAAAATTATGTTTTTAATTATATGCTATTTTTTTAAATCTCTTACTTATAAATGTTAGCCCGTCTCGCTAATTTTAACCTAATTTTTTCCTCCACACTTTTGCATTTAATGTTTATCTAAAGTAAAATAAAATTATGTTCCTAATTATATGTTGTTTTTTTAAAGGAATAATCGTTAACCCGTCTCGCTATGCTTAACCCAATCTCTTACTTATAAATGATAACCCGTCTTGATATACTTAACATATTATGTTATGTTACGGTATCGAGGACGATGTCATGGAAAATTATGTTATGGTATTGTACCAACGTCTATGCTTCTTAATATTATAAAATATTATATGACAATCAAGACATTTATATAAACTATTTTGCTACCTATTACCGTCAAATATTACTTTCCATATGACCTGTGCTACGCACGAGTCAATGATCTAGTTGAATTAACAATAAGGGTGATAGGCAATCGGTATAAATGAATTCTTTAAAAAAAAATCCGTATAAATGAATTGATCACATCATTTTTCTTTTATATAATTTTATGGTTGACACAGTTTTTGAAAATACATGTGTGTTTAATTAGTTGTGAGTATTTTATCAACAATTTTCAAAGGCAATATAAATCTCAGAAACGATTTAAGATGCTCCTCATTTATGATCATTTTCATTGAATCTCTCCAAATTATATACTTCATTTATTTTATCAAATGGATAGGATCTTTACTCCCCAATAATTAACTAAGCTCGTTTAAATTCCTAGTTTTAAAAGCATTTTTATCGGCTGTATTATTGAGTTTCATACAAGGTTATAGAAACACATATGCAAGGGTCACATGGATATTTGACTTTGTGATGGGGTTCTGAAGTGTATATGTTTCTCGAAAATTACTCTTCGAACTTTTGAATTTGCTTATTTACTTACCTCAGCGGCAGTTAAATGTCGCTCGACATTTTTTAGCGGGAGTTAATAATAGCTTGCACTTTTAAGATCGGTCGAACCGACTTAAAAAGTTATTGAACCAATCTGAAAAGTATCAGCGGTAGTTAACTGCCGCTGAAGTAAATGAATGAGCAATTTCAAAAATGAGAATAGTAATTTTCATGTTTTTCTCTATGCCTTGCAATTCTCATTATTTTGCAATATTTATATTATGTACTTGTCCAAATTATTTATATTATGTACTTGTCCAAATTATAAGGCAGGTCCAGTCTAGGAGGTCGTCACTAAAGCAATGACTTTCGGCTTCTAAAATTTTAGGCCTTATATTAGACTTTAAATCTTTTTAGCATTGATATTTTTGTATGTTAAATTTTGCAAACATTTTTATTCCAAGCTCATGTGATGGTTAAATGAAGAGTCATAGTTTATGCTGCAAATTTAATCCTAATGGTAGATATTTTATTTGTTATTTGTATCATTTTTTTCTTAATATTTCTATCAATTTAATTTGATGTTAGTTGCTGATAATATATTAAGATAGATAGTTTGTATTCAAAAGTTTGCAAAGGTAAACAAAAATTTATATTTGTGTTAGAATTCAATATTATTTTGATATTTTAAGATCTAACAATAAGTAAATAATATATATATTAAACATTATTTTCAATATATATTAGTGATGAAATTTTTTGTTTTTAAAAGTTCTTACACCAACGGGGTTGACTCTAGTGAAAATGGCTAAACTTTCACAATTTAACGAACCAAATTTTGAATTCTAACCGACAAATAAAGTTGGAAATTGAATTCCAACTGTCAAGATATCCACATTTAACGTCAAACACACATCAAATAGAACGACTTTTAAATCACAGAAAATAATTTCTTATATTTTATGTTATTCTTCTTCTACACACTTAAAAAGCCTCTAATTAAATTTCGTTTTAGGCGTACAAACATATTGGGTTAGTGCTCATATAAGGCATGCATAATATATATTATATATTTTTCCAGCGGTTATTTTTCAAATGTATTTGCTCTTTTTTTAAAGCTATTCTCTAAAAAAATTAAGGCTAATCTCCAACTTTTTTTTGTAAGTAATATGTATATATCATTTCGAAACGACTACGTTTTAATCATTTACCACAAAGGTTGATTTGATCTTGTCGACGCCAACCCGTGTTTACAAATTTAGAATTCTACGCCGCCCACGGAAAAAGGTTTGGTCTTTTCCACATACACATATTATAAGGCATGATCACAACCACCGACTCACTCCACCTGTCTCCATCACCATCGTCCATTTCAACATTCCTCCTAAGAATTCTATGTATATTTATCAACTTGTACAAAACCGTCAAAAAGACCATTTGGAGGAAACTCCCATGAACTATCATGGAAACTCGAACACACCCTCGTACCCCTCTCTCTTTATATATCCAACCAACTTGTTCACATTAACAATGAAACTTAATTTCCAAAATGGCAAACCTACGAAGACCTAAACATTCAAAAGACAAGGACAGCATGTTCAACCTTAATGGTTGTCGTTGTAAGAAACACCCTAAACATGTTCAATCACCTGGTGTATGTTCTCTTTGTTTGAAAGATAAGCTTGATCAATTATCCACATCTTTTAGTTCTAGCTCTCAAAAAACAACCTCTTCTTGTTCTTCTTCTACTTCTTCTTTGTCCTCTTATTATTCTTCCTCTTCAGCTTCTTCTTGTTCTACTCCAATGCACGATGGTTCTTTCTCTACTGAGGGAAAGACTTCTTCTATCTTTTTGTTTCACAAACAAGGCGGACTCGTGAAGAGTAAATCAATGGTTGTTGTTCCAAGAAGAAGAAAAGGAGATAATGAAAGTAGTGATCGTCATAGTAAGAAAAGTGGGTTTTGGTTCAAGTTGTTTCATCCTAATAAGAGCAAGAAAGGGATGGAGGATAAGGGCATTTTTAAGGTGGTTCGTACAAGTTCTGTAAGACAAACCGTGACTGTAGCTAGCTAACACATAGTGATATACGATCGATCAACATTAATTAATTATTCTTCTTTGGTTCATTAGTGATTCTTTCATTCATGGTTCATCTTTCCAATTCTGTGTAATTTTCACAAATTCAAGAAGAAAGAAAATAATAGATATGATATTCTTGTATTTGTATTATATTTATGACATTATTTCCATGCACCTAGAAGCAAACTTTTAGAACATATTCATTCAATCAAATCATGCTAAATAATACTTGTAGATCCTCTAAAAAATTAGATTATTAGAGATTTGAAGGATCGGTCCAACATGTCAAAAAGCCTAAATCAAATTTTATAACGAGGCTTTTCGAAATTAAAAAAAAAAAATAACACAATACTTATCAAAGGCATAATAAATCAAGTTTTGTTAAATCCGAGACTTGAACTTAAGACCAAAAGAATTTGAGACTTTAAAATTGAACAACTAAACTAGATAAATATTGATTACTAATATGTCATATTATATATTTATAACTAATTTGACTTATTTTAAAGTCTTTTTTTTAACCCAAAATCTTGAGGTCTAAAGCCTTTGCTTGGGTAGCTTGGCCCTTGAATCGGCCCTGCTAGAGAAATGTTTGAGAAGTCTTGGGTTTGGTCCCGCTAGTCATGTGTATTTAGAGGGTGATAAATATAAATACATATGTAAATATGTAAGTGTTTTTTTAAACCCGAAAATCTTTTTTATTTTAGTATTTTGGTCATGTTCCTGAAACACTATCAAACATTATGCAACTAGAGTGTTGCACCATCATGTCCTCTAATTTTTGTCAAATGCATTCATAAAAGTGATATATATGTTTTGTGAATTAGATATTTTGGTTTTTGTTATAATACACGTACGGTAACAGTACGAATATAGTATTGAACTATTACTTTAAAGAAAGTATGAAACTGTTGATTATATTAATGGTGGACGGATCTGTATCTCAGAGATTATTCATGTAGATTTGATTCTTAAATTTTATATATGTCACATGTAATGACCTAGCGGTTGTGGATCTAGAATAAGAGTAGAAGTCTCATGGAAATGGAATATCCAGTTAGTATATTACTGGCATGACTTGGCTCCAGCAGTTTTTTTATTAATTTTTTTTTTTAAACAAAGCGAGACTAAGCATTTCATTGCCCATGTTTAATAATAAAGTCAATACATACATATACGAATATCACAGAAAATTAGGTAGTATAGCTTAAATTTGTGGCCATCGACCTAGATAGCGAATAGCAATATCATTTGCTTTTAAATAAACTTGTAGTTTGTAAAGGTATATAAAATACAAATGTCTACATTCTAATAATATATGACACCAAAATTAATAGAGGCATGTTATTTGAATAAGTTTAATATAATTCACCACATGCTTACGTGAATAGAGTTAGAGTCTAACTAAAAGAATCGAACTACCTTAAAATATTAGATATTCAAAGGATACTTTTATAGAAAATGTTAAAGAGTACATTTATGACATAGGTTAAGAGAACAATAATATAAACATCGTATTGGAAAATGGTAAAATATGGTGAATTTAACTTTCTAAAAGTTTAAAAATTGTAGCTTACAATATAAAACTACTATTTTTAGTTTTCTTATTGCCCTGAAGGCACCGATTAATAAAACCCTACTTTTATATATTCTTGGATCAATAACAAAACAAACTCTTTTTTAAAACAGAAGCACAAAACAAACTTTTTTTTTACAAAGAGCATAAAACAAACTTGATCACGCCTAAAGTAACCAATGCATGCCATCACGGCACATTCAACTATTAAAGAAATATTAAGAAATTGTTTTGTAAAAATGTTGTGTATTAAATTAGAATTTAACTTACATGTATACTTTTTTACATGCATTCAATTATATGTTATTACGATGGCTTTCATTTTGTTTGTTTATAAAGTACCCCGTAAAACAAAAGGAATGCACACCGTTTCACATTTGACCTTCCATGTTATATCCAAAGAAAATACGTTTTTTTTTTGGTCGAAATGAAAATTAAGAAACTTGAACAAATTTCAGAAAACTTCTCCATTTGACAGTCTATGTAATTTTCGGAAAACTTCGGAAATTTCTCAACTTCTGTTAATTTCGAGAAACACATAAAACTTCTACAATTGACAATCCCTGTAATTTTCGGAAAACTTCTCAAATTTTGTTAATTTCGTAAAACATGATGATGGGACGAATGAGCGTAGACTTTAAAGAGTTTAAATTGGTATTTTTCATACTACGGAGGTAAGAGTATAATTGTTGGGGTGTAGGATAATTTTTTCTAATTCCAGCCTTATATATGAATATTTTTAGTTAACCTTTCTCAAATGGGCAATGCTATATACACCACCCATGCTTACTACCCTACACCATTCTCGTGTTTATGACAAACTCAATCCTTTCTCTTGGATCTTAATTCATGGAGCAGGAAAAAAACTGATTCAAAAGTTAAAAGGAATTTTTTTTACCATACTCTCTTCTCACACGCTTTATTTATTCTCGAAAATATTCATGTTTAGATTAAATAATCTGGACAATATTTTAGAGATCTTCATATTCGGTAACCCGAAAATGTTTTGACTAGATTTTCAATCAACTTTTAAAAAATTTTAAAAAAAAAATTATGGTGATAAAATGATGGACCAGTCCGATTCAGAACTTGAACTTAAAATCTTAATTTTTATTTTTTTTACCATTAAATCAAACTCTTGCCCTTAATAATGTTAGAGACCATAGATTGGTGTTGTTGGTGCGCCACGCTTATTCCATTCCAAAGCTCAATATAATCTAATTTAATTAATTCGATGTAGATCAACTATAATATTTGTTCAGAACAAACATTATTCGAGGAAAATAAAAATACTCACAGTGGTGGTGTGGTGGATCGACGAAAATAGGTGCTTCGATCGATGATGGCGGTGTTCCAAGGATGTGTAACATGTGTTGGCCGCAAACCCGTTGAGAAAAAAAGGGTGTTGTACCCGTAGGTGCTCCGACGCTCAAACTAGTGTATAAGTAAAAGTGAGGTGAAGTATACAGAGATACATACCTTGTGTGCTCGTCAAGAGCTCTTTATATAGGGTCGAGGAGACCAATATGGAGTAATGGTGGAAGAACCGTTATGAATGGTCTCACGAATGTCCTCCATGATAGCCATCATGAGTCGTCAGGTTATTATATATCTTCATTGAGATAGAGAGGATCCAATGCCTGATGGTAGACTTTTGCTTATTGGACCTCTTAGTAATTGAGTTTAATTTGTAGCGGTTAGGCTTTTGACCGGTACAAAACAATATTTATTTAAAAAAAATATAAGAGGAAATACACGTTTGTGCACTAGTTAATAATAGCCGACAAAACATATATGCATTTCCTCTAAAAAAACAATTTAAATCACTATCACATTGTCACGTGAATTTTATTTGTTTTATGATAAACAATTAGGGTGATATAACGATTCATTAGTCTGATAGAGAACTTGAATTTAGAACCTCATTGTTTATTTTTTTACCATTAAATCAAAACTATTGCTGTTAATAAATGTTAGAGACCATAGGTTGGTGTTGTTGATGTGCCACACTTATTCCATTCCATAGGGACAATAATGATAATGAAGTTCTAACTTAGTGGTTGCTTATACTACCATTAACTTATCGTGCACATTGCATTCACTTTATTCTACAAATTCCCAGTCGTGTTGATCGCTCATTAGCGTTTTCTTCGCCATTATAGATCATATTCAAAATGCTACACCATAACTTAATGTTTGTGACCACATAATTTCGATGCCAAAAAATCGAGAAAATGACAGCGTTTCTAGTTTAACATATCATGATTCATACCTACTACCAAGTCCTTACAGCACCATCAAAATTTATCATAATCGTCATCATTTGGTGTTAAAACTTGGGTTATTGAATCATTAGTTGGACGAAATCATACATATTGTCTGACATTTTCTTTTAAGAAGCATAGTTACAAGTATTTTTTATTTTAAAATTATTTTCCTCGAACATGTCAAGTTAGTAGTATCAATTTTTAATATTGTAGAAGAAGAAAAACAGTTAAGTGTTAACAATACACTTTCTAACTTACAATATTTCAACAAATTATATTTTTGGAAAAAACAAATTATTTTTTATACCATGTTATGCGGGTCTCTCGTAAAATTAGTGAGGCTCATATTCATTTTAACAAATAAAAAAAAGTATGTTAAAGGTTTATACTAAAGAATGTGTTTTTATCATTCAAGGAAAAGTTATTTTTTCAAAAATAATAATTATGAGACAGAAATTTCACCTTCTCTCTAAGTTCCATTTATTCTTCATTTACGGAAGATGGTTTGTTTTGAATTATTTTTTGGCATAGAATCACCCCCCCTAACATCTGTTTCGCTTCTTTTAATCTATATAAGTGGTTTTCACGCATATCAAATATTATTGTTTTTTGTGATTTTATCGTCTGAATGTGACGTTGTGTTGTATGTTGTCTTGTGCGACGTTGTTTGATTTCCCGTCTCATTGCAGTGTTCATTTGCTTCATATTCAATCAATGATTTCAATGTCAATGTTGTAGATACCAAGATATAAGTATTCCAATCACTTTGATTTTATCATATTATTTGTATGTATTTTACCTTTTATGCTATGAGTGTTCTGAGTTTGTTCAGAGATTTATCCTTTTCATTTAGCAATGGTAAATATGAAGTTATATTTGATGTACTCTATCAATCTAAATAAATTATTTTTTGTTAAAACAAAATCATTGAAGAAAACAGGAAGTCCTCATGATGGTTGGACCTCACCAACGAATAACAAACGTAAGGACTTGGATTTCTTGCAGTTACATTAGAACAATGTAACAAATCAGGACCGTTTGATTTGAATCAATGGTCAAGATCATAAAAATTGATGTATTATCTGGATCGTCCGATCTACATCACCAGATTAATTACAATGTAAAACTATGTGCTTTTTTACAACAACAAATTTATATCCCAAATGTATACCGATAAATAAAATGTTGACATTGACACCCAAGACAAAAAAAGAAAAGAAAAAAAGATTAAGATTACAATAATCTTATAAGAAAAAGAAGAGTAACTGTTATGAAACTAAATAAATAGGAACAAGAATAGGGAGGAGAGGAAGAGAGAGAAATATTATATTATTCTCTTGTGATATACAATTATGTTATATGTGATCTCTCTTTATAGAGAAATACACTAATATGACTTAAGAGTTAAATACTAAAGAGATAAGTACAAAGAAGTGTCACTTATGAGATAAATAAAATGATGTCACTTAACAAATAAGTACAAAAGTTTTTCGTACATCTACAGATTATATTCACTAGCGAAAAGATGGGCACTCTCGTGCCCGTCTTTCCGTTATTCTTATTGCACTAACTTTGAAAATTATGAACAATGTTTTTTTTATGAAATTTTGATTTTGATTAAAACTAAAAATATAAATGTTTGTTGTTTCAAGTCATAACAAACCAAACTAACAATGATTATTTATCTATTTCAATGACACCAACAATATAACAAATAAAATATAATCTAATTTTTTTTAATGACTCTAACAACAATCTTTATTATAGAAAAAGTTGTTTAAGGGTATAATTCGGATGATGAAAAAATAAGTATAAATATATTAATCTAGTTTGTTACAGTTTTTAAATGATAAAGAAAAGAAAAAACAAACATATATTCATATCATGTTTGTTACATTTTTTTTAATAATTAAATTTTTTTTATCTATTTATTACATGTGTTATTTGTATTGAAAATTGATGACATTTTTGGAAGAGAAAAGTCATCCCAAAGGAGTTGAAAGGAATTGTTTTCTTTATATATAAAATTAGCGAAAAGACATGCACTCTGTGCCCGTCTTTCCGCTCCTTTTATTGCGCTAACGTTTAAAAATTATGAACGGTGTTTTTTTTTTATGAAATTTTAATTTTGATTAAAAGTAAAAATATAAATATTTTTTGTTTTCAAATTACAACAAATCAAACTAATCGTGATTGTCTGTCTATTTCAATGAAACCAACAATATAACAAAAAAATATATAATCTAAATTCTTATTTTTTTTAATGACACCAACAACAATTTTTATTATAAAAAAAGTTGTTTAAGGGTATATTGGGATAATAAAAAATAAAATATAGATACAATCATTTAGTTTGTTACACTTTTTAAATGTTAAAGGAAAAAACTGAACATTTTTGTTTGTTACACTTTTATTTAAATGTTTAATTTTATTAAAAATAAATGGCATTTTTGGAAGAAAAAAAGATTCAACTCAAAAAAGCTGAAAGGGGTAGTTTTCTTTGTGAGGAGTGATATTTATACATCTAAATTTAGACAACTTTTGTGACAACCATTATTCCTCTCTTTTTATTGGATAAAAACAATAGAGAGATAATGAAGAAGAGAATAAAACGACATGTGAGTATGAGAGAGAATTATTTCAAAAGTTATCAAAAATGATTGTACAAATATCATTTCTCTTTCTTTATATATAGTTTTGATATAGATAACAACAATAAAGAAAACGAAGGTTTTTTCTTTTTTATAGGTTGAGAGGTTAACATAAATAAAATGCAGGAATATATTAATTTAAAATGATTATTTTTTGTTACCTTAATTTAAAATGATTAAGATAACATTGAAGCCCAAAACGAAAACAAAAACAAAAAGATGGAGTATAGTTTATTCAAGTTTATCTTTAATTAATTAAAAAGGAAAGGAAGAATGAGAGAGAAAAATAAGGAAAAGGCCCCGCACAAAATCTTAGAATCTTAGAAGTAGTAGGAACTAGGAAGCATTAAAAGAGGAGTCAGTTATGAAAAGGAATTACTCGACTGAAGTGATCATCGTGAGTAACTCACAAGTATAACATTTCACAAAAACCAAACACCATCAAACAAAACAAAACAAACATCATCGTTTCTTTTAAATACTCATCATCACCCTCGTTCAAAACATGTGCACTCCGAGAGTACGAGGTTCATGTTCTTTTTCTTTATATTATTGTTATTAACAACATTCCCGAACCTAGTACCTGGTTTTGTTCTTTTTTCTGTTATGTTTTGTTTTATATTGTAATTTACTTATAATGCATTTATTATTTATGATGGTTTAGTAGGGAGAAAAACCATAATCGACATAGGTGAATTCAGTGCTTTACCAAAAGGATCAATGCAGAAACGCAGAAAAGTTCCATTGCCCATTCTAATAAGGAGATTCATCGGTGCAATCATTCTTTCATTAACCATCACTTGTTTCTTCTTTGTTCATGTGCACGTGTCACCTTCTCCAACTGATCATAATAACTTCAATGAAAAGATTCACATGGTTAGTATCCTTCTTCTTTTTTCTCATAATTCATCTATATTCTGTCTTTTTTTTTTGTGCCATTAAAACAAAACAAAAAACATTTTTAGGTTTGGTTATTTGGTGTGAGTTTGTTCCTATTGTTTTGGATACTCCGTGGTCTTCTCCAACAATATTTGCTAAGTACCAGATTCTGTTTTTGACTTTTTATTTTAATATTTTTTATTACTTTTCTGGCCTCTCTCAATGACCCTATTTTGTGATTCTTATTGAGAAGCTTCAATTTTAAGTAAAGTATTGACTTGAACAATGTTTTTTTTAAATTTTCCAATTTTGGTTCACGCCTTTTTCTATGCACACAAATCACAAATCAATATTGTTAGACACATCCTCCCATAAAATAAAATAAAAATATTTAGTCACATCAATATTGTGCTCAAATATATATATATATATATATATATATATATATATATATAATTTTTTTTTGGTACAAAAGAGCCATGTGCTCAAATATATTTATTTGGACTTGTACTCCGACAACTATATCTATATGCGTAATTGTATATTTTTTATATTATTGCATTTGGTTCGAAATTTTTAGCATAGTAGCACATTCAAATATTTTTTTTAGCTTCAATTGTTTACTTTTTGAGAAATTTGATATTTCTGCTAGATTAAATATCTTATTAATCGAAATCTTTTGTTAATTTGAAAATGTGACAGTTTCGTAACCTGCAAAGCTGGACCCGAGAGCTAGTTCCACCCCATTTGTCTCCACCCTCTGCTCCCAAGGTCTTGTATTTCCAATCTATACTACCTAAAGAACTGGTTTATTGATATGTTTGTTTAAAACTTAACTGGTTTTGTATTTGGAAAAAAGATAACTCAATTATTTCAATCTTCGTAGAACCGACACTTTATATTGGTGTTGTGACACAGACACATGTAATTACAAAGATATTATGAGTTTTTCAATTTTTTTTTTTTTTTTTTTTTTGTATTTTGACTCCTTTAATTTTGACAGTTGAATGATTCAAGTGGGGATCCAGACTATGAGAAACTGTGGAAGCCACCTCCAAATCATGGGTTTCTACCCTGTACAAAGCCTACTCCTAACTACACTAGTAAGAAACTTTAAACTTCATGTTACAATTTGTAAGTGTGTGTTTGTGTTCATTGTACTTAAATGAAATGTTAAATGTTTCTCCAGCTCCTGAAAATTCGCAAGGTTACCTCCTAGTTCATACAAATGGTGGACTCAACCAAATGCGCGCCGGGGTATGATTTCTCTCTTTATATTACTCTGATATGAAATATCATTGTTTTAATGCCAAAACTTATTTCACATGAATTTTTCTTTCGAATTTTATTTTCATTAGATGTTAAAATGTTTTTTAAATTGTATTTGTTGCTTTTTTTGCAGATATGTGATATGGTAGCTATAGCTCGCATTATAAATGCTACTCTTGTAATTCCAGAACTTGATAAAAAGTCATTTTGGCAAGATAATAGGTAACTTTTAATACTCGAGG
>Ga0209282_1000651_pt1 | contig 17140 bp, 9 predicted proteins | sample Mtrugardesep15_FD_187529 | JGI IMG/M metagenome (GOLD analysis project Ga0209282, IMG submission 187529) | Root nodule microbial communities of legume samples collected from California, USA - M. trunc garden sep15 (SPAdes) (version 2) | ecosystem: Host-associated > Plants > Roots > Nodule...
CATGCACCACCCATCATCATAATTTCTTCTTCTTCTTCATCATCGCAAGACAATGGTGTATTTTTTTTTTTTTTTGGTTTCCGACGTTTGTACCTCAGACGTTGCATATATTATGCATTGTCCTTACCAACTGAGCTAAGCTCGCGGGGACAGACAATGGTGTATTGATTAAAGTCTATGAAGCACGAACACTCCTCGGATTAGGCGTGTCCCGGTGTCAGACATTGACACCGACACGACACCTATGACTACACTAAATTATGACAATTTCTCAAATTATTATCGGTGTCAACTTTTCGGTATCTGTGTCGTGTACGGTGTCATCCGTGCTTCATATATTAAAGTAGATTAAAGTGGAGGGGTCGTAATTCAAGCATCCCATAGAGGGGAGCATAAATATTTTACTTTTCAAGGAAGATGAGTGTATATTTTAACATAAGAAGGGATGCGAGTGCGGTTCAAACTTCTCTTAGGAGAGGAGGGTGTAATTTACTCTATTTTATATAAACGTATGTTTCTCATAACGAGAAACCGGACACTAACTATCTCGAGCAAATGTCATGTTGGGTGTGTTGTCGGGAAAATATTTTCCTATAACAAATGAACTCGATAGGTCAACATAGGATTCGAGTTAGATTCTTAAAAGGGTTTTTAGTCAATAGGTTTAAGGTTACAAGCGCACAATCATGGATCAAAGAAATGCATGGACTTGAAATGGTAAAGTAAAAAGAAAAATGAGAGAAAAATAAAGGCACAAAGTGTGCATAAGAGAATATATATACACACACTAAGATATTTGAGTTTCATACATCGTTCTTTCAACATTAAAGTAAGAATGTTATTATGTGAGGGCGGGTATCTAGTATGTGTTGTTTTGTCTAACAAAGATAAACTCTTTTGCATGAAGTTTGACAATTTCTTAAAAAATTTCTTGGATACCCTTCATAAGACAGTTTTTAGAAGTTGAGCAATTTAAAATATTTCAAGTAACTCTAGACGTAACTTATGAATCTTCAAACAACAGGCAACAAAATAATTACACTCAGAATGTTTGACTAGACGTTTCTTACTAAAGTTTCTTCTAATTGCCTCGCTCTAATTCATAAGAAGAAAAGGGAGAGGATTTGATAGTAAGGAAGAGATAGATTGAACAATACCTTCATTTTTGTGTAACACCCCTCATCTTCACATAGTCCCGGGCAGACCGGATAAATTAGGGACACTAGGGGTGTGTTTGTTTCAAGGTAAGAAATTACATTCCTTGGAATAATATTACAAACCTTAACATTTCTGGGAACAAATTTTCAAAACTTAACAAACATGGGAATATTGCATATCCAATCTCACATTCATGAGAATCATATTGCAAACCTTGAAACAAACTCGTAAAATCAATCATCATAGTTGTAAAATTATGTGTAAAAAGAATACAGTACAAAATGAGCCAGAAAATAGCCACCAAATAAAACCACCACATTCCCTCCCTACTACAATACATTGAATATTCTAGTCCCAATTTTCCAGACTGCATTCTTCTTTCCAATGAAATTTGTAATTGAACTTGGTATATGACCAGCTCGAACATGACCATCGATTTGAACATGTTTCAACTCCCCTTTGGCTTCATTTTTCGGTTGGTTCTTGAATGGTAGGAAAGCTTTTCCACCCATATATGGCCTAAGGACTTCTGGTATCTCTACTCCATCCTCCTTCTGGTTGTTCTCTAGTATGCAGCAAATGGTCCTTTGAGTAGCTGTGAGAGTAGAGTTCAACAAATGAACATATTGCTTCAACTGCTCGTTGCTCTTCTTCGTCTGTCCATATCGAATTTCCAATTTTCTGGCTTGGTAGTCTGTCCCAATTTTCCCTGTATGTTTTAGAAGCTGGAAACCATGCTTCTAGATCATACTTCTTAGCTGCGGCAACATTCAAGGCTCCAGAAACGATAGAAACAATTCGATAGGGAATGTTCAGCGCTTTGTAGAATTGTTCAGCGTTCTTGAGCATTTCCTCATGCATGTCCCATGAATCATTATCATTTGGGGTAGTAATACAAAACTGCTCCACCTTTTCGAATTGGTGAACTCGGAATACTCCTGCAGTGTCCTTACCATGAGATCCATCTTCTTTACGAAAGCAAGATGAAAATCCAGCATACCTACAGCAAGCATGTTCCCCAAGATTAAAAATAACATAAGTTTCCAATTGCAATATTAGACATGTAACTAAATTCAAGTTGCCTTAGGGGTAGCCGGGTAGGGTGGATCCATTCGTATGAATGATATGCACACAGAGCTTGTTCTGATGTTGCATTCAGATACATATCAACTCCATCCCCAGTTACCTAACGAAAATCCTTAGATAAGCTCAAACCAGAGGAAAAAGATTGGGGTGGATATTGGCTTGTTATGTAGTTTTAATTTCAGAAAGTATATTCAATAAATCATTGAATTCATATAAGGACACCCAGATCAATAATGGAATAAACTTGATAATTTTACCTTGCAAAGCTCTTCATCAAATTGGGCTAGTTGAGCACACTTCAACATTATATCTTTCTTGATGAAGAATGGAGTATGTAATTCAGTATATCCCCTTTTCTCCAAAAAATCAAGCCCAAAGAGTATCAGAGCTTGGTTAAGACGAACACCAGCTCCTTTGAGATAGTAACCTCTACCTCCAGCAACATCAGCTCCTATTATGCATCAAACAACATGACAAAAAATATTAGGATACATTCATAATAGGTATATGACCAGAAATGTAGAAACTATTGAAAGCCTTAGTTACTGAAGTTGAAACAAAACAGTGTTCGATAGGTGACTAACATAAAAAGCTTCATCTGGGAAACACAAATACAGTGAAAATGATGGATGATGCACAATTAACTAAAAGAAATTATACTCTTTTACATTATATTATAAGGCATGAAGCAACATGTTAAATCAAATCAAAATACTTGACAGTGTCCAGATTCGGGGTAGTGGCAGAAAGATATCGTACAAATCATGTATCAGTGCAACAGCTAACCTAAAACACACACGAAACAATTAAGGAAGCGGACAACTACAAGAAAAGTGTTCGGTAAAAAAGAACTATGTTTATTATTAACAATTAGTGTGTTTGTTTTTTGAGGTCCCTTAACCCCACCTATAAATTCTAGCTTCTCATGACGCCAAAAAAGACCACGAAAACAAACAGCTGCTGTGATTGCAACATCCTGACCTGTAATCACATTCCAAACCTCACAAAATATTGAAATAAGTAAATAAACAAATGTGACTTGAATATGTGAATAAATTCAAACCTTTCTTCAAATCAGCTATCTCAAGCAAGTCAACTAGATCCACATGATTCTTGAGATTAGGTTCGGCTCTTTTCTCACCCCATGTTCGGATGACAGGATTGTTAGCCTAAAACATAAATTATCTCATGAATTTCAATACAAATATTACATTATCAAAGAAAAAATAAATAGAAATATAAATAAAACAAACCTCGTCATCGCTGATGGGAACAGAATCATGAACGAGGTTTCCAATGGTTTCCAATTTAGAATTCAAGAGGTTTAGAGTTTCCTGAGCCTCAAGCTCTTTCTCAGCGATTTTTTTCTTAATCTCTTCAGATTTAGAAATAAACTCGGTTGCATCTTCACCACCCTAACACACACAGAAGCAAAATCAACAATAATCGAAAAGAAAAAAATCATAAAAGTTAAAATAGTGATATGCTTACTCACTTGAGTTTGGAAACTTCCGTGTAGGTTTTGCTGAATTCTTTACTAAGATTCTCAAACTCAAGTTGACCTGAAATAAACAAAGAGAGATCACGTTAATGACATTGAAATTTGATAAACTGGGAAATGGATCCTCTCCTGCCTTTATTATTCAACCATCTCATGTGTTCCATCCAACGGCTGAGAGTTCATATATCCATGGGAAATGGATCATCTCCTGCCTTAATTATTCAGCCATCTCTCATGACAGAGAGCTGCAGAGAAAGTGCAGGTGAGAATCCAGATACGATAAACTGAAGATATGATTACGTTTTCGCCATTCTTTGTTGAGATTGATAACTTGATCAACTACTTCGACGCTTGCACCACGACGGCGTTGAGATTCACGAATGATTTCAGGGTTGTGACCCTTTTCTACTCGGAAGAGATTAATGTCTAACGTGTTTTCAGGGTTGTGCCACCGTCTAGCGAAGATGAAAACGAGTGAATGAATGTAATCGGAGGGTGGAATATTACAGTGAGATGGATGCAGTATAGTGAAGAGGAAAAGAGGATATATGCAGATTTAGGGTTTTGAACAATGGGCTTGGAAAATGCAATCTTGCACCCAAAGCTACTTCATTTTTGCAACAGTGAAAACATTTGCAACGAAACATTTGCGGTGAAAATTTTAGATTTATAATTTTCGTGGTATGTCTATCTTGAAATTAATAGAACTAAAACTAGAACTTAATTTGACACAATCTTCTGCTATTGTTTCCAAGTATACTGATACAAGGTGCTCGTCTTTGATTGCCATGATCTCATTGCTAGAGTCTGAGTCTGCTTGTATGTTCAAGAACAATATCTCCTTTGCAAATTTGAGATCCTTCAACATTGCCATCGCTTCTGCCACATATGAGTCAGGTAGGCCTGGCAAGCACCTACACGAAGCCTTGGTTGTCTCTTATCACCACAACAAAACCCCCATTTTCCATCATCTGAAGGACCTAAAGCATCAACATTCATTTTATAGGAACCCGCAGACGGGAGACGCTATCTGATATTTGAAACCGGGATTGGACTGGTTCTACGATTGCAGCAAATCATTTTGTACACCGTTAAAAATCGCTTTGATAGCACTTTTATAACAATTAGATGCACTAGGAATTTCAATTCCCTCAAAACATCTCTTATTTCTAATCCACCAGATTTCATAATAAATGGATAACACCACTTGACTCGCATCGGCCCCTTCATTAACCAATTCGAAAAGGACTTAACAGAACTGTTATTACAGCTAAAATTCACGCCTACATGAGATGCAAACCACACAGATCTCACCCACTCACAGTCGTAAATAAATACTGACAGTCTCATTGTGCTCATTACAAAATCAACAAAGAGGACTGCACCGAACACCTCTATTAAAAGGAGCCAATCTAACCGGAATTCAATTATGTAGGATACGCCACCCACATCAGATGAACATGCCTTATAGTCCGCAATTTCCATATAGCTTAGACCGTATTGTGGGATAATGGATTGATTAGATTGTTGCACTGCTTTCCAACGCTGATTGTTGCACTGTTTTAGTCTCGTAATATTTACATTATATGAATTAATCTAAATTAATTTCAATATCCACTTGCATGTTTTTAAATTTAAATCAAATATAAAAATAATTGATAAGGTAATTTACTTAGAAAAACATCTAACTAAAATTGATAAGTATTGTCTTTCTTTTATATTTTAGCATAAATAACACCTTTTTTTTTTATCTCTATAAACTGGTTCTACAAAAATAACACATTTTTCTATTGAAATAAATAACACTCACTATACTCAAATAAATATTGTGTTGCCCAACCAAAAAAGAAGAGTCATGCGCTACAAAATACAATTGAAATGAGAAACAAAACAACTGATACTGCTCCCCAAATTCGATCATGGGTCCAATGAAAAGGTAAATTTGCACTTGTCCAATTAAGTTGTACATAAATCATACAAAATTGTAGCTCACTATTAGTTATGGTAATTTTTATGTGCAAAGGCCTATATGTCTTTTAAAAATGTGTCGCTTTTGGAGAGCTAAAGCACGGGATTCGACCGCCTTATGCTTGGCAGGGTAAGTCCTTCAAAACTTTTGAAACCTAAAAGCAATACAGAAAACAAGACAATTAGGTGATATAAATTGCCATTAAAGCCAAGGTAGGGAAGTTAATCTGTCATATAAAGAAGGAAAATGATAAGGATCTAAAAATAGAATTTAAAAATAAATGTTGCATTGAAAAGATAAGTTTTTAAGTTTTTTAAGATTACGAATGCACAATTTTCAAGAATGAATTTCTACATTTAGTTTCTTATCTTGTGCCCTTGGGGCACAAGTTAGCAAGACCCTATAAAGAAACTACTTACCTCGACAGAATCTCTTGAGACCAACTCAGAAACATCAATAGAAGCCTTTGTATATCTTACTAACCCGTCGGTAAAAGAATCACCTGATTAAATAATGAACACAAAAAAATAGACTTGTCACATTAACATTTGTTGCACCTAGCTTATTTTGTTGGAGGGGAATACCCATAAATTCGTATGAGATTGGATTGTGTTGTGTAATGGGATATAGAACTAGAGTACTGGTTTTTTCACACACAGAAAAAAACCAGATCCCCAATAAAGGACGTTACAAAGGCGAGAATATCCATTACTTGACATGCATAATGATTTCAGTGTTTAACATTTTTTCAGTCATTTTGGCTCCTTTCTTCTTTTTTGGTTTATCTGATGCACTTTACAGTATTTTCCAGCACTCGAATCAAATTTACTCTCCATTAAAAAATATAACATCCACATTTTCAAACAACTTAAACCACCTACAACAGATTCATGAAAAACTCAACCTTACAAAAAAAGAGAGCAATATAGAATTCAAGAAACGTGGCATATGCTTTGAGAGAAGAGAAAAGTAAAACCTGGTGCATTATTGACATCATGTAGAGCAACTATTTCTCCAGCATGAGCCTCCTGAAACGCCTGTCAATGTGGGAGAAGAATCTTCGATCAGAATTTAAAGAGGTATTGCAGAACAATTATACGGAAGTTCTCCAACAACACTCAATAAAATAGAAAGATCCACAAAACAAGGTAAAAATATAAAAACTAACTCCCACCTCATCATCACGCACCCCAATCAAATAAGGAATCTGCATTTGGAGAGAAGAAAAGCTTTAGTCACAATTATGAGTCTCAAAATGGAATAAGTGAAAGCAGAGACATGAAAATGATCTTATGAATGCACACCATTGCATATTTTTTTCAATCATGTTTCATGCCTCATTAAACTAGTAATAGCTAAAATTAGAATTTAATTAGATATGGGCATGGCAGAACACTTATACCAAAGTGGTCCAAAGATATTTGAGTTAATGGGAAGATCAACAAATCATAGTGAAAGTCTAAAAACTAACCCCCAAATCATCCTTTCGATTCTCATATGAATAAGGAAGCTGCATTGGAAGAGAAAAAAGGCTTCAGCCACAAAATCACTAGTCTCAACAAAATAAATGAAAGCAGAGACATGAAAATGATCTTATGAGTGCACCCCACTGCATATTGTTTTCAATCATGTTTCATGCCTCATTAGACTAGTTAAAAGCTAAAATTAGAATTTAACGAGATATGGCGAACAATTATACAAAAGTTCTCCAAAGACATTAAATTTATGGGTCTAGCTATCTTGTGCCCTTAGGGCACAAGTTAAGGAATCCAAAATTAGCAATTTTTCAGAGAAAAGAACAAAAGTTTGACTTTGAAAAGTTGAATGCACAAGATAATTATTTCTATTTTAAATTCCCTAACATATGCCCTTGGGGCACATGTTAGCATTTGCCTAAATTTAATGATAGGATCCACACATCATGGTGAATATGTAAAAACTAATCTCACGTTATTACGCAATCCAATCACATAAGGAACCTGCATTTTCAAAAAAGAAAGGCTTCAGCCACAAAATCACTTGTCTCAAAATGCTATAAATGAAAGCAGAGACATGAAAATGATATTATGAGTTCACACCACTGCATATTGTGTTCAATCACGTTTCATGCCTCATTAAACTAGGAAAAGCTAAAATTACAGTTTAAATAGATATGGAAGAACAATTATGCAAAAGTTCTCCAAAGACATTCGATTTGATGAGAAGATCCACAAATCATACTGAAAATCTAAAAACTAACCCCCATCATATCCTCTCGCACTGCAATCGAATGAGGAACCTACATTTGCAGAGAAGAAGGGCTTCAACCACAATCACTAGTCTCAAAATGCAATAAATGAAAGCAGAGAAATCAAAACGATCTTATGAGTGCACACCACTGGATATTGTTTTCAATCATTTTCCGTGCCTCAATAAACTAGTAAAAGATAAAGTTAGAATCTAAAGAATAATTATACAAAAGTTCTGCAAAGACAATTGATTAATGGGAAGATCCACAAATCATAGTGAAAATCTAAAAACTAACCCCCATTTCATCTATTCGCGGCTCAATCGAATGAGGAACCTGCATTTGGAGAGAAGAAACGCTTCGGTCACAAAATTACTAGTCAGTCTGAAAATGCAATAAATGAAAGCAGAGACATGAAAATGAGCATGTGAGTGCACACCACTGCATATTGCTTTCAATCATTTTTCCTGCCTCATTAAACTAGTAAAAGCTAAAATTAGAATTTAAAAATTGTTGTTGCAGAACAATTACACAAAAGTTCTCCAAAGACATTCGATTTAATGGGAAGATCAACAAATCAATGTGAAAATCTAAAGACTAACCCCAATCTCGTCCTTTCGCACCTCAATTGAATCAGGAACCTGCATTTGCAGAGAACAAAGGCTTAAACAACAAAATCACTAGTCTCAAAATGTAATATTTGAAAGCAGACATAAAAATCATCTTATAAGTGCACACCACTGCATATTGTTTTCAATCATTTTTCATGCCTCATTATGTTGGTAAAAGCTAAAACTAGTACTAGGTTTTGTTGTAGCAATATTTTTAGAAAAGAGTACACAATGAGGTGGTGACAAGACCTGAATATGCAAGAGGATAAATTTAGATGTATGGTTAAATAGATACTTCTATGTTCTGCAAAAAATAGTCAATATTGCTAGTAGGAAGTAGCAAGCAAGAATTTGAATACATGCACTGTTTAGAGACTTGAATCCATGAACTAGTAAGAAATGCATAATATAAGGGTAAATTAATATTAAAAGATGCCATCATCTCGTATATCTTTGTTATTCATTCTTCCGTGGACAGAATTTAATTACAACAACTATGATTGTATATGATCATAAATGCAATTTTGAATTGAGTCATACATTTAAAAAAAATTAACTAATTACGTAACAAAAAACCAAGATTGTAGCAAAAATGAAAAGCATATCCTTCAATCAAAACACCATGTGCACAAGACCAATGCAATAAAAGTAGAACAGTGAAAAGCCTTAAACTTACCTTGAACGTCTTGCCGGTGTTATCATTTGTAATAAAATCTCCCTTCCGAATGACACCCTCATAGATTCTTTACACAATAAACAAAGCAATACATATATGTATAAATTATTAGTCAGGATCCGCCGACACCATGTTTCAAATTTAACTTACTTACACCTTCAATGTCACTTTGTAAAAGGCGAATTAAACCAATCCACTATTTGAAACATATGTCAATATCTGTTATTAAAACATATATACAAACAAATGTCTAGATTGTTTGAATTTTTATATACATGATCATCGACATAATATAAGATGATTGAATAGTTGGATTGATTTAATTCGCCTTCTACAAAGAGTTATTGAAAGTATTAGTATGTTAAGTTCAACACCTGGTTATATATAGACACACACACACAACCACTCCCTCCTACCATTATTATACCAAAAAACAAACCACTTTCATGGTGATTAAGAAATTCAGTTAACTGCAATTAATAATTTCTAGATTACATGTCAAAACATAAGCCAAATTTACTAAAGTGGCACGTGTACAAATGGTGGGTGGCCCGAATCGATAGGCTTTGATACCATGTTGAAATTGGTCCAAACTCATCCTTACAAAACCAGCTTATAAGATGAGGAGTGTCTCCTCTTTATAAACTCTTATCAAGAGTCCAATCTACCTAATGTGGGACTTGAGTTTTTCCCAATAGGTATAATAGGAATAATAACATTAAATAAAAAGTGTAAAAATAGTGAAATTTTACTTATAATAGCAACGAAGATTTGAAATTGTTATTTTTTGCTTGTAATAATGACAGAAGGTAGTATATATATAAAACAAAACAAACAATTTGAAATAGGATTTTAAGCACATGTAAAGGTTACAGTACCTTAGATATGTTATTAGACCATACTTTCTCTTCAATGTAAAAGCCAATGCCACAAATGTATGCTGTTAAAATAGCCAAATAATGTTCTCTTTTAGTAGATTAAAAAATAGCATAACAACCATGTTTATCAAGACTTTGTGGAACAGTGGGGTCTTGGGGTATTCTGTGGTGCGTAGGATTAGAGAGTGAATTAGTTTGAGTGTAGAACTGTGCAGTCCATGTGTTTGGTTCTAAAATGCCGAATCAAATTATGACTCAAAGCGAAAGTACTTTGACTGTCACGATAAAGAATTAGCAAGGAGATGGGAACTTGCAGCTCATGCAGTAAGGATAACACGTTGAAGTGGCTGGAGCTATGAACCACCAAGCAGTTAGGACCAAGACATAAGAATGCCCAGGAAGTCGACCTCCTCACATTATCTACATCAGAGGCTGAATCAACATCACAATATGCCTGCAAACTTGTGGGAGACAAAGGAGAAGCATCTTGCAAAACTAAATCATGATCCAGAGCCCTTCCTTAAGATATCTCAAAATTAGCTTGACTGCAATTCAGTGACTCTGCAGGGTTTGAGCCACAAACTGGCACACTTTATAACAGTATATCCAATTTCTAGTCTAGTAATGGTCACATACTGTGGTGCATTAACTATGGACCTGCAGGTGGCTAGATTTTCTATGTACTCAAACCAAACTGAGACGACTTAGGATTCGTAGGAAAAAGGTAGAGATACCATTGGTAGAGGCCCTGCTATTTTAGAGCAAAGACAACATTATCATGATTTATATTTTAACATATTATAAGTTGTGATTATTATATGCACCAGGATATCACAGGAGGTCCGACGATATCTTATATATGTATATAACAAGTTTGATGCATATGATATACCAGCTTGAGGGGGAGTGTTAAGATATGTATAGATTTGAATTATATTCTGTCGAGAAAATCTCTCTATAAGATTAGGTTTGTTAGTTTATTTATCGCTATAATCAAGGTATTTGACTATAGATTTTAATGTATTCACTTGGTTATAAATAACAAAGGCTGGGATTAATTTTCTCTCAAGCAATTCAAATAATCTCATTCAACTGTTTCTTTGAATTTGGTACCTTTTCCTCCTCCTTAGATTGGACGAGAGCATAATTACTAGATTCAGTTGGACACGGCAAATAATTAAGTACACCATCCAAAAGTAGTTGTAACCCCTGTACCAGAAACATCAAAAAATAAAAAATATAAGACTGATAAATAAAATATTAAGAGTTGGCTTGTATGTATTATTCAAGCCAAAATCAACGTTATCAAATAGTGGCAAAGGCAGATTGCAGCGAAGGATTTTTCGCGAACCGCTATGGCCAATTTGTGAAGGATGGTGGCACCATGGCATTTCAGGGCGGAAATAGCGGATAAACATGGAGGATTTTTTTGCCTTCTTCCATAGTTCACTCTGAAATCGTTATCTCCAGCCAAAATAGCATAAACGCTTACAAAGAAAAGACCCTCAGTAGAGCGGCAAAGCTCCTTTGATTCTTTGTCAACAAACTAATACACAATTATGTCCCTCACTCTCCCCCACTCCTGACTCCCATAGCTAGGTGTAAATAACTGGCCAACTAACCCAACCTAACAACTAATTCTCCTCCCTGGCTCACCCTTCTTCCATCTAGTATATAACTAACATATAATAGGTTTCTTTAGGCTTGAATCCAACATATGATCCAAGTCATGCTCAACCTCATTATCTCTCTTAGGCCTAGAACTTAGGATCGGTGTATCGCATTAGGTTTTTAAAAGAGTTTGTGATAAAATAAAATAAAATAGAAAAAAAATAAAAAACTTGTGGCATTCAATCAAGATTTTTAATTAAGTAAATAAGTCTTGTCTAAATCTAGTAGCATTAAATCAAGATTTTTTTACAAATTACAAAGGGTCGTTTGGTATTTAAAAGCTTTTTAATATCCGCGGATTTTTAATAGGACTATTGTTCTTAATAGGATTAACACTAACAACATGCTCCAGAAGTGCAAACCTCTTGGAGCTTTGTCTCTTAATATACGAATCAGCCTTCTGTAACAAATTATAATAGATGAAAGTTTCCAACTTTTCAAAAAAAATGGGATCATAAATCAGATTTTCCTATACATAACCATAGTAAGGGAATGGAAAAGATTAAAAAGTACTAGTAGCTAGCTTTTAAAACAGCAGGGTTCTAGCTAGATTTTATCAGACAGATATCACTCATTTATTATTTATCAAACAGCAATATTCTAAGTAGATTTATATGACAAAGATTTCTCTTTTATTATATATGTGACATAAGATTAGACCAGGCCCAAATTTTTTGCATAGTGTCGTGTACAACTAGTAGCCATCATCATGCTAAGAATGCTACAAGTGAATTCAATTTCCAAATTGAAATCTCTGGAAGACCCAAATTAAATCATAATCATAGTAAGGAGTCAAGATTAAAGAAAAAGAGTCTACTGAGAAAGAAAGGGGATCAATGAAGGTCAAGACCATACAACAAATAATTCAAGGTAATTTAACAGTTACCTTATATTTGAAAGCACAGCCCATGAATAATGGTATAAATTTCCGTGCTATGGTGGCCCTGCGAACAGCTGCCTACAAACACAATAATAACAAATAGAAAACTATTTACAAGATCGTGGATAAACTTCATTATGTTTTATAATATTGAAAGGAACCAATCGATCCTACAATCAACCAATCGAACACAACACAAGCAAGATGAAGATATAAATAACACTTAAGGAAAATAGGGTACTTTTATTGATTGTAATGAAAATAGTACGATGATAGTAGTAGAGAGTTTCTCTAACTTCTCCCAGAGCAAAACTTCAACACAACTCAAAGAGGAATCCTACTCTAGCCATAAACAGAACACTTATTCTGTCATACTCTAAAACTCCTAAGAATTACTCTTTATATACAAATAAAGAGAACATTCTATTATTTAACCCGGCTTTTTTTTATTTAACCCCTAATGTGCCACTTACTAATAATCTACTTTAACCTACTTAACCACCAGTTAATTACTTATAACACCCTCTCATATTGGATCCTAACAAATATATATTATGTTTTACATACTATATTATGGTATCTATCCGAGACCCATGAAACATTTCTATAACATTACAAAATATGTGCTTTTTTTAGTTGATACACACTTAGAATGTTCAAACTTCAACATCCTCAACACTTCAAGACAATATGTTGATAAACTATTTGTCAAAACAAAATCATATTAATTTTTTTTCTCAATGTAAAACCAAATAATTAGTATTCAAAACTCCATTGAACAAAAAAGACATTGTTAGTCTGTCACCCACACACCTCAAGATCAGCTGCTGATATGGGCTTGTCGCTGCAAAAAGCTTCTGCAAGTTTATCGTCTACCTCTAATACTGTTTTTATGAGTTCATGCCTTTTTTCTGACACCAAGGCTTCCATATCTTCAGGAACTTCTTCAACAGCAACTTTTTCTCTGCAATAAGCAACTATTGAGTAATTTGAAGAATAATCGCGGGATATAACCGATGCAGATGTTACAGAAACAGACCCATGAAAATAGTAGGCCTTTAATTGCACAAGATCAACAAGTCCCTTAAAATCATCTTCCAAGCCTATTGGAACTTGGATTGCAGCACAATGATGTTGAAGCTTGGATCTTGCCTGAAAAATAAAACAACAATTTGAATTTGAATTATAAGTAAAACTGAGACATAATCATAAAAATGTCCAAGGTCAATAATAATTAAATATTAAACGTTTCTAAATCTAAATTGAAGTTAGACTCTTTGTGTATAGAATAGAGACAAACTCACAAAAGATTGTTATTAAAGACAGTTTTACATTTAAAGTAAGTAGCTTTGAAAGAGTTTTGAATACAATTTTTTTCTAAAATGATATTACTGAAGTTATCTTTATAAACTAAGCATAGCAGTATAACTACAAAATCCATGTTATCAATAGAAGTTTGAAGCAGCGTGATTGCACACAAAATAGAATATATCCCTGTTTAAGTTTTCTTTCTATGTACTTCAGGTTATGTTCGTGTTCTTTTTGCTCTGTTTGGTTGGGTTTTCTATGAGAACAATCAACAATGTCCTCATCTTGATTGTCATTTTGATTTTTGACTATGTTCAGAACTTATTTTGAAGTTGAATATAATTATTAAGTGTGACTATCCTTTTAATTTTGTGTATTTTTCTATTTTTTAGTATTCATGTATCTTGTTGAAGTTTTGGTTACTTCATACACTATATTTTAGTCTCCGCAATAGCGGCTATCCCTCTATACGGTTATAGGATTTTATAGGGGACTAACAACATATGAAAATATGATGACCTCAAATCCATTAATCTAAAGTTTACCTGATTTAAAACTCGCCACGGATTTGCTCCCTTTTGATCAAGATTGTTGATATATACAAGTCTTGGAAGTTGATATTTTATCATTTGCTTATCAACAGAAATGGACTGGCTATTCACCCCACCAACACTAGACAGAACAAGAACGGCAGCGTCAAAGGCACGCAGAGCATTCTCAACATCAACAGTAAAATCAACACGATCAGGTGTATCAATTACGCTCATCTGCAGGGACAGACAAATTTTAAAGAAATTCAAAGAATGTATCAGTTTACTACCATTCCATCAAGAAGAATAGAAATGAATTGAGTTGTTGAAAGTGAAAATTGAGACCTTATGGTGTTTCCAATCGAAGAAAGTGACATCTGCAGGGATAAAATCATACGTCTGAGTAGGATATACACTTTTTCTTGTGGAACTCCGACCATAACTAGAATTGAGCCATTGCTCTTCATGAATATCCCACTCAAGTCTCGTATCTCTCCTCTGAATTTTATTTCTAGCCTCCTCCATCTTTTCGATCTGACCAGTGTATAGCATGTACCGCTCTGAAAGGGGTGCTATGGCAGGGTCGAGGAGTCCCGAAATCCAAATGTTGCGTAGCTGTTGCTCCTTGGTGCATGCCGCAGAGAAGTGACGGAGGTGGAAAGTGGAGGAAGATGAAGAATGAGAGGCGGTATAGTGGTGGTAGAAGAGGAGGCGCGGCAAAGAGAAACGAGCCATGGTGGTTTGTAGGGTTTTTGATAGAATAGAATGGGGCTAAAACCCTTTCAGCTAATAGCGTGCGTTATCTCCTCGTCATTCATGACTTTAGCCTCTATATCATGCTAAACGGTGGCGTATCCAACACGCATCACAAATTACTTTGTTTTACTAAATAACATATCATAAATAAATAAAATAGTTTGATCTTTTTTCAACTTCTACAACGAGTAGGACTAGGAGTTGAGTCATTTGATCTTTTCACTAGTGTTGAGAAAAGTGTATAAGTGAGAGGGAAAAGAGAAAAAGAGTTTTATTATCATAAATGAAAGTGAAAGATATTAAATTGAGACCGATTAAATTTATATTAATTATAATGTATAATTGAAAAAAGGGTAATTAGTATTGTAATGAAATTAAAGTGAGACGAAGCATTCATTTTGTAATAATTTTGAAAGAGTATTGCTTAAGTTAAGAGTGTGTTTATGACACTTGTTAAGGAAATTAAAATAGAAACTTTTATTGAAAAATTGTGAGAAAATGTATAGTCAACTTTTTAAATGACTAAGAGTTATTGTTTTCAATGAAAAGTTTATACTTTTTGTTTTTTTAACAAATGTTTTTATAGTATTTTTTTTAAGAAGCTAAATTAACCTTACTCAAATTGGCACACGGAAGAATCAAACTTAAGACCTTGAGGAGGAGCATATTTCCAATCTCAAGTTTCAAGTCAATACTATCATATCAACCCAAGTAGATTTGTTTTGACTGAACAATTTTGAATTCAAAATTAATTTTTTGACAAAGATATGCATTTTTAATTTCATTTTTTTAATCTAAACTAGTGGTTTCACATATATCACATTTTTCTTTTGTGTTTTGATTTTGTTGTTTGAGTGTGACATTATTATAATCTTTGTGTGTTTGCTATATTAATTTGGATGTTTTGAGTTTGATCATAAATCTATCCTTTTTATTTACAGTGATGTTGAATTTTGGTTTGTTTCTTATAATAGACATGTCAAATTCATCAAAAGTGGAGGAAGAAAGAAATAGAGAAACCATGCCCAAATGCCTCAAACCATGACCGAGAATGAGCAACCTACTTAAGTAGACAAAAGACTCCAAATTTTCCCTTTCATATCTTTTATATATATATATATATATATATATATATATATATATATATATATATAGGGGGCATATCACATGAGAATGACCATCTTATGTGAGAATGATAAGAATGAATCTCAATCGTTAGATTAAAATAGATGGCTGAGATTATAAGCCCATAAGTTAGACACGCCCATTCTTTTTCACTCCTAATTCAATTTTCATGCTTTCTTCTCCAGCCTCCAATTCCACTCCCAAAATTCAACCACCAACACCAATAATGTTCATGACTGAATCTCTTATTTTCATTATGCTTCATTGTTATGGTTTTGAGTTTTAATTATTGAAAATCAAAATCTATTCTTTTCATATAACATCAGTTAATTTCTTCATCTACCATGAGATTAAAACAAGAAGGTAGAATCGAATGACAAGAAAGAGGATGTAAACCACCTCTGCCGTCGTGCCGCCGTTAATGGCCTTTGTGCTCGAGGTGACAACCTTTATGGGTGGTGGTTGCCGGAGGCAGAGGTGGATTCAAGAGCGTCAGTGGTCGGCGGCTACCGGAGGCAGAGGTGGCTTCGACGGCGTCGGCGGTCGTCAGCTGCCAGAGGAAAACGTGGATTTGACGGCGAAATAGGTAGTTGCGATGGAGAGGACACAAATGGCAAAGACTGTATTAAAATGAGATCTGGAAGAAAAAAAATGAATTGCTGCAGAAGGGGAAGAAGATGGATTGGAGAAGGTTTGGATGAGATTTGGAGAGGCACACGGGCCATTTAAAATAAAGTTATTAATCTAGACCATCTATTTTAATC
>Ga0209282_1000652_pt1 | contig 17137 bp, 11 predicted proteins | sample Mtrugardesep15_FD_187529 | JGI IMG/M metagenome (GOLD analysis project Ga0209282, IMG submission 187529) | Root nodule microbial communities of legume samples collected from California, USA - M. trunc garden sep15 (SPAdes) (version 2) | ecosystem: Host-associated > Plants > Roots > Nodule...
TTTTTTTTTTTTTTTTTTTTTTTTGTAAAAAAGGGAAATACTTGGAATAGAAATTTCTATCTTATTCTCAACATTGGGAAAAATTAATTGTTTTTTTCTTTTGCTTCTTTCTATCAATCTTCCATCTCAGTATCTTAGGTAGCTAACAATTATTCCGAACAAATAAAGAATTTAGGATTTTGTCTCAGAAGATGTTCATTCTATGATAAGAGTGTTGACAAAATCCCAAATTCTCTATCTGTTCCCATATAATAGATTGACAAAATTATGCACATGACATAAGAGTTGCTCTAGTAGAAAACTGATATGTGAATGAATAGGAAAAGGAATAGGTTAGACCACTCGATATGCTCTATGAATTAATCTATTTAAAAAAAAGTCGGGCTAAAACATTTTAAAGGTTGATTTACTTTAAAAATGTAAGATTTAGGCTAATAAAAAGACCTATTAGACCTTTTGATCTTGGATGTCTTTCTAATAGCAGGTCTATTAGCCTAATTATGATTTTTAATGTTAAATAGTTTTCAAGCTTAGTTAGACCTTAAAAACTATTATTGCCATACCTTAAAAAATAGTTTATGACATATAATAGATTCTTTGATGTTAACCTATGTTTAGTAGCACAATGAGTTTGTCAGAATCACGTTGACCTCTTGTAATTTTTTAAAAGCTATATCTTAGAGCTTCTGCAAAACAACAATGGATCCCTGTAAGGGTTAATAATGTTTTACCTCCTGTAATATAGGTCATTTTTGGTTTTCGCCCATGTAAAATATTTTTTTTGGGATTTCGTCCTTGTAATTTAAAATTTATTTGGTTTTGGACCTTAATGAAAAATTCCACCCCCTGTAATTTGTGGAAATTTCGGTTTACCTCTCCTGTAATTTGAGCAAATTTCGGTTTACCCCCTGCCATATCATCGATTTTGTACAATCAAAATTCATGAAGGTCCAAAACCAAAAAATTTCAAATTACAAGGACGAAATCCTAAAAGAAAATTTTACAGAAGAAAAAACCAAAAATGACTTATATTAGATGAATAAATCAGTGTTAATCCCACTATAATGGTTTGGAACAGGTGTCTATGGGTACAAGATTGTCTTGCCTACACAACACAGTAGTAGTACGATTCATCTTAACAAGTTGGTATCGTGCAGAATGGACACACTGAATAGGGACCAGAGTATGACCTGTTGTTGTCTTTGTTCATATGAACAAGTAAAAAGAACATCTTACCAAAACTTATTTCTAAAACACCCAAAGAAACAAAGAAAAAAATAATCCAAAACTGCATATTGTGATGGTGATTGATTAAGTACTGTTTTTTTATACAAATTATTACTAAATAAGTCATAACGAATACTTCCACTCCCAACTAGAGTTCCAAATTAATAGACCAAATTTATTACTAATTAGACCCAAACCAGAATTAAGATTGTACAATAAAAAGATACAAAGATTAATTTCTTCAATTATGCGCGAAGATATTTTGAATTATAAAAAAAGACAAAAATTACTGCTCTACAACGAAGAGATAGATAGTATAACATTTTTTTTATCACAATAACTGCCATAGGAAAAATATCCTGAAGCTTTTGAGTAAAAAAGAAAGCCGAAATGACAGCCAGAACAATCCTACATTCAAAATGCTAAAGAACCCCTCACTTACTAAATCTAACACCTAAATAAAATACATAACACAATCACTTAGAAAAATAAAACCATAAAATAAACACTAATCTTCATTTACACTATACCTAGATAATGCAAGGAAAACGTTATAATCATGTTATTATTTTCCCTAAACAGCAAGAACTTCCCAAATCAATTCAGGATCAAAAGATGGCATTCTTGCTAAGGAACAATCTTCAAATTCTGTTTCTTCTGTCATCATTGTCGAAACCGAATTCGGCGAATTCTCCCCTTTCCAAATTCCATCCTCAGAAACAGTTGGTGAAAACAATTCATTCACCCAATCATCACAAAAAACCAGTGGTGAAAGCGGTAACGAAGACGAAGAAGAAGAACAAGAAGATGAATTAATAATCTTCTCTGAATTTTTATCACTCTTTGTATCATTACTACTACCTGAATTCTTCTTCATCTTCTTTGCAGCAATCTTTTTAGCTTTTTCCCTTTTCACCTTTTGACAAATAGCTTGAATTTTAGCATCAACAGAATTCTTCAAAGCATTCAATCTAGTAGAATCTCCAAAGCCCAACTTAGTTGGATCTTTCAAATTTGGAAAATTTAAACGCGCGTATTCGCCTCGAAGCTTATAAGCTGCACGATCATAAGCATAAGCTGCAGCTTCAGCAGTTTCATAAGTTCCAAGCCAAACTCTCATTCTATTCTGAGGAAGTCTAATCTCTGCCACCCATTTTCCCCAGTGTCTCTGTCTCACTCCTCTGTATAGCTTTTTCTTACAAGGGTTCACCAATGAAGTGAACGAACTTGTACTTGAATTTGTGGTGTATAATGAAGGGTTTAGTAGAGACTGATTTGAAAATGAAGATGGTACAAATGAACCGTTTAATCGGCTTTCTTCGTAGAATTTTTGTAAAATATCTCTCTGGCGAAGGTAAACAGAGGAACCTAAAGGTTCAAAATTTGAACAGCCCAAGAAGGTTGTGCTGTTTGTGGTGGTATTTGTTGAAGGAATATCTGAGAAAATTGAGTCAAGTGTGTTTGTTGAACTTGATAATATGAGATTTGATAAACATGAACCAATATCTCTGTTTTGCATTCCTTCCATGATTATGGTAAGTGAAAAACAGAGGAAAGATTTGTATTAGGAAGAAGGTTACTGAAAAAAATTGGTGCCTTCTTATGAGTTAGTGAAGGTTAGAACTTAGAAAAAGAAAAAGTTGAGAGAGAAAGAGAAAATGTGTGAATGTATGTATGGGTTGCTGCAATTGTTAGGATAGGTGGGGTGCATTTATAGTTAGCAACAAGAAGAGCATAGTTGCTTATCAGACAACGAATCCCACTCCCTATTCACACGCACAACTGGGAAAATGTCTCAATTGTCTTTTTGGATTGACTTAAATGACTATAGGGTCCTCGATGACGAGTTCGGTTAGTCTGCTTAGAGAAAGATAAATGTAAATATTTTTCGTAAGTTGTTTATGAGTTTGAGCTCTTAGGTATTTCATACCTTAGACTAAAGATCATTTGATTGAAAATTGGTTCTTTAAATTTGATTACCTGGATTTAAAAGCAACGCAAAAATAAAAAATTTATTAACCATTTGAGTCTAACAACTTAATTAGTTTCTCACCAACCGTATGATATATATTATATATGAACATTAATATACTAGGTCGGACATTTAGAAACAAATTGAGGGTGAAAACTCATAATTGAGGAGAGGGGGAGCAGTGTTAAGATTTATTTACTACCAATAAATCCTTGATTAAAACTAGAAAGAATATAAGTAGATATTATTAGTGACAAAGAATTAATTTATTAAAATGAAAAAGGCAGCAAGAATTTTTAATGCATCCTTTTACTTTGGGGTTAAGATTTGACTTTTACGCGTAGGCCATAAAGGGTCGATGTCCTTGCAGTGGTACATCATGAAAAAAGGAAAAAGCTACTTTTAAAATTTATTGCATAGTGATATGGTACAACTGATGGGAAAGCGAGGAGTGGTGTTACGGATCAGAACGTATCATGGAAAGTTTTTGTATGTCCTCTTGTCGACGCGTCTTTTACATACTTACTTTGTCCTTTTTACTCTTCTTTTTTTGTTTAGAAAAAAATACACCAAAAAATAAATTAATCTTTTAAAAAGAACACTTCTAAATCTTCTAAAAGCATATGCAAACATAGCATAGAAAATGTTGTCAAAATTGAGATTTTGTCTCATATCAGAAGGGATATCAAAATCGTAATCATAAGATTTTAGTCCATTACTTTTGTAAGATCGAAAGGGGATAACAATCAGAATAAATATACTCAATTGCTTTAGTTAATTAATATATACAAACACAAAATACCAAGTTCATAAGTTCTCAAGAAAAAAGGAAGCTAAGTTCAAAACAAGTTTCTCATCTCTACTAATTCCCTCTATATTAGTTCAACCAAGTTTCTTGACATCTAGAGGAACCACTTGATAGGGTTGAACATCACTACTAGTTCTAGCCAAATCATGCTTAAAGGATGGCCACATAATTTACATGTCACCCATTTTGATTCTGTATCAAGTGAAACAACGTATTGACATGCTGAATCAGTCTTATTTTCAGTTGCACTTTTTGAAATTACAGCTCTAGCAAGGGCAGAAGAATAATACCCATTGCCGTTTGAAGCCATTAGAAAGGGTAATGTGAAAAATAGAATTGAAGCCAACGACGGCAAACGACTTCGTCATAAGTGGGTCGAGTTAGGATCACCATTTGGTTAGGGATTGTGTTTGGTAAGGCTGAGTGAGAATGAGAAGAACGAGTTTCAATTTTATATATGAAATTACTTTTTAATTTTGACTCGACCCAAATTGACTTGATCCAAAACTACACATAATGGCTCAAAATCGTCCAAAATCCTGCAATTTTGCGGTGATGTTAGGTTCTTCTGCGATTGTACTCCAATCTTACCATGATTTTGCACATTTTTCTATTGTACAATCGATTTTACGATTTTGACAACTGTCGCAGAGGAAATGCATAGGAGAGGCTCATGATCAACGATTTGAGGCTCATGAACAATGATTAAAGGCTTCACTCTATATGATGTACGGTAAAATTCCAATATTTTTTTGCCAAAAAGTCACGAATATCCATCAATTTTTTCTACATTACCCCTTGATGAATTGGGGGTAATGTAGCCCTCACCTATAGGTTTTTTCTTATAATTAGTTATCATTTTCATCTCAAGAGCATCAAACTTCTTCATCTCATTCATTCAACATGTGATCTCCATCTTCTTCATCAAATCCTATTTGTCATTAAGGATAAATTACCTCCAATTCATCAAGGGGTAATGTAGGTCTAACCATGTCGACCATAAGGTTGACATCAAGTGTATTTTGAAAATGTTGCAAGGTATGGTTGTCTCTTGGATCAAACACACTCTTTACCTTGCTATTACATCAAGTGTTGTTTACATTGATAACACAAAAACACTTTCAGATAACTTGAAAGAACACTTCACCAAGGGTGATTATTTTTATTTTCTGATCTTCTTTAAAAAATTCATTTCATTTCATTAAGCAAGGTGAAAGATCTATTTATGACTTTTATACTCTTTTAAGTCACTATGGGAATATATAGAAGATTTACTACATATTGAAGCTTCTTCTTGCACCATCAAATGTTCTTGTGACTTCATTTCAAAGGTTAAGAAACTTTGTGGATCATAATAACATGTCATCTATTTTTTGAAGGGTTTAAATTCTTTTATTACTGCTAAGTCTCAAATCTTATTTATGGAACCTTTACCATCTATTGGCAAAGTTTATTCTTTAGTTTTGCAACAAGAAATTTGTTATTTTGATTCTCGCATCATTGTGCATTGTTTTTTATTATTTTGTTATCAGCCAAAACCCTAGGAAAAAGAAATTAACTAAAGCTCAAACCCATAATTAAGTTTATAACTAAATTCATGATGTGATGATTAAAACTACATTAATTTTTCATTTTCTCGTTTTTCATTTTCTCATGCTTCCCTTTTATGTGATTACAAACATATTCATTGGTGGATAAGCATTGATAAAGGATAAATATAAGCTTTTTGTGTTGACTTTCCAAGCTGCCAGCAATAACAACCATACGTGTCTATGCCAACTATCTTGAGATAGAAACATCTATATCATTGAATGTGATTGAGATACTTTTGAACTATTTGCTGTCGTAGACAATGAGAAGTGAGAATTGGTCAATATTCACAAAATATTTTCCCGCAAAAAGAAACAAATCCTATATTTGTGCAGTGATATATAGTGGTACTACGAAGAAAACCACATGGGGGAGCTAGGTATTTACACTAATGGTTGCCAACTATAAAGTAACTTCTCAATTACTCTTGTACTTGATAGTTGAAACAGTAATATATATTTGACTCTTTCAAAGTTATATTTTTCAATGGTTAAACATTTTATCAAGAAGAAGTATACTTTACAAGGGTAAAAAGTATATTTTTTATATTTTTTTATATTTGAAGTGCAGGGTGAGAAAAATAAGCTCTCAAATCATATTAGTTAGTTACGATATCATATAGATGCCAGTATGGGAGCACATGCCGAATACCGAACCCTATTTTCACTTCATAGAGTACTTACTGTAAAGGGTTGAATGTTCAGGCGTGGAGCTTGTTTTATTTTATTTTTAAAAATTTAGGCGTGGACGTGAGACTGAAATTCGGAGTTGTGTGTAGGGCATTAGACAGTTTCCCCCTTACTTTGAATGAATTTAAGCCATACATAATTTTAAGGATTATTTTATGCATGTGTCAACGCATAGGAGTGGCAAAAATAGAGTTTACAAGCTTTTTGTTATCAAACACCGATATTTTGAACACAAAAATGTGACAAATACTTGACATCGAGGGTACTTTCAACATTTCAACCTTAAAAGTGTGGGTAGAAGTGTACAAACTCTCTCTCTCTCTCTCTCTCTCTCTCTCTCTCTCTCTCTCTCTCTCTCTCTCTCTCTCTCTCTCTCTCTCTCGTCGCTAACCAACATTGCAATCCATCTCATCAACACCAACATCTTTGATTGTCGTAGACATATCATGAGTCTTATAGAGATACGAGGAGAGTGTGAGTGAGGAGGAGGAGAGAGTGGGTTGATAGTGAGGCGGTCAGATAAAAGGCGAAGGAGGGAGCGGTGGAGGTAGATAATGAAAAAATAGGGGAGGTGAATCAGAGGTAGAGAGATGACAGAGCAGAGGGAGAGAGACGAGGATAATGGGTTTGGGTTGATGCCGACGAAGGTTGGGGGTAGCAGAGAGAGTGTCGGTGTAGAAGAGGGGAGAGGAGGGAAATGAAAAAAATACCGTATAAATACGGTGGTGTCATATTTTTGTTCAAAATTTTGTGTGCAAATAACATAATTGTTTTGTTCGTAAGGACTTTTTGCGAAAATGACTTTAGACAGGTGTTTATGAATTGTTGGCCGTGGAGACTCAAGTCATGGTTATCCATGATTCGAATCATGTTAAAAAAAATTAGTGTGTTTGTTCTTCTTCCTTTATCTTTGTTCTTTTGTTATAATTGTGAATTTTTTATACAAATATGTTACTAGATTTTATCTTGGTTGATTACTATTGCTTGGACCATTTGATTGTTGTTTATCGTTATTGTTTGCAACACTTTTGGTTCTTGTTGATTTAAACAAGAAGTTCGAATTCACAACAAGTGACGTTTACTGTGGGGGAATGAGTAAAATTCTTCTAGTGAGCACCATGTGTACCAAATGGGACATCGAGAAATTTTCCAACAACAACGATATTGAGTTATGGAAAGTGAAGTTAAAAGCAATTTTAATTCAACAAAAATGTTTAAAAGCTTTGAATGATGAGGCATTGATGTCGGCTATCTAACGCAATCATACAAGATCGAAATAAGTGTTAAGGCAACGAGTGCCACTATCTTGTGCCTCATAGATAAGGTGTTGAGGAAGGCCCCAAAAGAGAAGACCGCAATGACAATGTCGACCATATAAAACTCTTTGAATAAAAACAAATAATTGGCTCATATACAATCTTAAAACAACAACTTTGTTTGTTTACTAAGGTGGAGTCAAATGCCATTATGGAGCAATTGAAGAATTTAAAAAAAAAAAAAACCATAGATGATTTCATGAACATGAAAGTGAACCTTGAGGATAAGGATAAGACTTTACTTTTATTGCATTCATTAGCTAAATCTTTGGATCACTTCAAGGATACAATGTTTTATGGAAAGGAATGCATTATCACCTTGGATGAGGTCGAATTGGCTCATAAGACCAAAATGAGATATCCAGTTTTAAGGACTTGAAGGTGGAAAGTTTTGTAGAAGACTTGGGTGTGTCAAGAGGAAGAGGAGGATTATGACTTTAATTGTTGAAGTGCTTCAATTGTTAGAAGACTAATCACTTCAAGAAAAATTATCCTAAAGTAGGGGCAATGATGATTTCGTGCAAGTTGCAGTTGACTCCAAGGAGGATTATGACAATGCGGGTACATTAATGGTACCAAGTTGGGAACTTGGGGAGAATTGAGTCATGGAATCGAGATGCTCCATTCACGTGTGCTCAAGGAAGGAATACTTTGAGACTCTGAAGCTAGAAGAAAGTGTGATAGTTCATCTTGGAATTGGAAAGGATTGTAAAGTTCAAGGTATATGTTAGTTCGTCTTATGATGTATGACATTTTCAGATCCTATTGCAAGATGTGAGGTGTGTGCCTGTACTTGGGCGAAATTTATTATCAATATGCATATGTTTGATGAGTTAGGCTATGGCACTAGTATTGAGCGTATGATAATGTAAATTTTGCATGATGAAAATATAATAGGTAGAGGTACCGAAGTGTGTGGATTATATATGTTAGATGATTCTATTATTATTGGTTATGCTTCAGTAGCTAATCAAAACTCACATGGTAATCTTGAGATATGAGACTTTAGGTTGATTCATGTTACTGACATGGGTTTAATTGGACTAGTTGAACATGGTTTGTCAGCTGATGAAACTAAATTGAAAATGCTGGAAGCTAACATCAGTCTTGAGAGGTGGTACTAAGAATACTCAACATTAGTTTAGAGGAACGTTAAACACTCATCGTGAGTCTACATGGATGTAGGGACTAGGGGGCATTTAGAGGCCATGGCTATACCATAAATTTTCAATAATTCTTTTTATATACACTACAACTAACTATATTAATTAAAATGTTTAGTAAAATATGTATTAGGCCATGATGCCCCCAATTAATCAAATTAAAATGGTTATTTGTTTCACCAAACAAATGTAAACTTTTTTGCCATGTTACTAGATTAATTGACAACTAATATCATTAGTTTTATACTTTACGTTTATTTTAAATTATCTCATATTTCTTAAAATATATCGATATGGTCCTCTTCATAACACATTTTAAATGAAATGAACCACAATCATATAACTTTGTAAAATAAAAGACTATTTTTTTTTTAAAAGGAGCAAATTAAAACCTAAAATAAAATTAGGGGATAAAAATATAGTTTAGATCTTAATATATTATCTCTTATATTCTGACAAAAATATTATGTCTTTCACAATTGTATACAAGTTTTTCTATATAGTCAATTGTCATTTTTTTTGTTAACTTTTTGGTTCTTATGGTAACGAGACCATTGTGTTGAGTCGTAGCTCAACTGCCCAAGGTTTGAACCAAGACATCTCAACTTATGCATGAGTTTATATTGACTTTGTCATTGCGTTTATCGACAAAAAAATAAATATAATTAAAATTTTCTTTAACAAACAAAAGAAGAAGAAAAAAAACTAGTTTAGGGTTTCTTATATACACCTTTTGTATTTAAACAATTATTTTTTAATCAAATTATGTTCCTTATACTTGGCTCCTTTAGCTTTGAATTCCCTGCTCCGCCCTTGGTAATGTTGCCAACATCAACCTTGAAAAGTGGTACTCCCTCCGTCCCATAATAACTGAGTCATTTTCTAAAAGAAGTGTCCTAAAATAACTGAGCCATTTCACTTTCCAATACAATATTAATTACTTTTTTCCATTTATAAATCTAATTAATATTATTTTCATCATTCCCAATATTAATGCACCAATACTTAACAAGAACACTTAAAACTACTTTTCTCTCTCTTTTATTTATACATTTGTCTTAATATGTGTGAAATGAGCAAATGATTCAGTTAATCCGGGACGGAGGGAGTACTAAAAATACTCAATATCGGTCTAGAGAGACGTTAAACACTCAACATCAATCTGAAAAGACGGTGGTAAAAATTCTTGGTTCAAATAACTTTAAAAACTCTTCTTTTTTTCACGTTAATTTTTCAGTCCATTCTTCTCTCCATATACCAAAGAAACCAAGCCTAGATCACTAGAAGAGCAAGAGGTTAGGCCACAATTATCCACCGCAATCAAATCATGGAAAGAGTGATATATAATTGAATGGAGAGGAGGAGGTTAGAGATTATTGTCTTCAAATGTACCATGATTTATGAAGAAGTAAGTAACTAAAACAAGAATGAATGAATAGTTCCTTTGCCCATGAAAGTGGGGATAATAGTCATCAATCAATCAGTTGTATATTAAATACATAAAGGTAAATGTGAAAAGGTATGGGAAAATGGTAGGCCTTTTTTTCTGAAATTTGGAGACATTACTCGTGTCCTGAAAACAACCCTTCCTCACTCAGTCTAGTATTTCCAAGGCTCAAAAGCTTTCTCTTTATTTTCCTTTTCTGTATACCCATGTGACCCACTCTACCTAATAACAACAAGAGATGAGAATTAGATACATGCACTGTTTACACACTCAGTCAACGGGGTATCCTAATCCTTCTAAGATTTTTTTATATACATACATATTATTTTAACTAATATAGAATTTCCGTACACGAGTGGTGATACTTATATTTATATATAGTTATAGCATTAGGTTTCACAACTTAATTTTTTATGAAGTAATTAGTCCATTAATTTCTAACTAAAATATGTCTTATACGTAAGTAACGTAAATGAATTATTGACAATGGAGTACTCCATGAGAGAAGGGCAATTATGTAAAAGGGTGAATAGGTGGAGAAGAAGGGTACATAGCAATAATTGAGGACCAAATAAAGTGGTAACGCGTGGAGCTATATCTAGAACGTGGTAATAATAATGATGATTCTGAAAAAGGTGTATTTTGGCAGTATCTGATAATTATGAACAATATCTTAATGGAGTAATAAATGAATAAATGCCAGATGGCTTATACGGCGGATAGTAAATCGCGGCGGGTTACATCCCCACATCTAGGATGTTATGCTCTCTGCATTTGACGCGTGTCCCTTATCTTTAGCCTACCCTAGAAAAAAAGGCCCAATTTCTTGTGAACATTTCACTTTTCGTTATAGGGCCGATATTACTTTTGACCGATCGGCCGATATTTAAAAAGACGATCGGAAGTTACAATTAGATTGCAGTTTTTGTATAAAAAAGTCGAATAAGAGTTACAACTCGATCAATTAAAGGATAGTGATTCAAAGGATCTATTGAGTAACCATTTGTAATCTATACTCTTTGACTTTGTTTTGATCTAATTAGATTAAGCTAGTGTTTGGTTTTGCGTTAAAATTGATATTCTCACGTCCCAATGCCTTTTTGACCACAATTTCGTGAAGTTAAGAATCCAAGCTTTCCCAAAAACACACGGCAACGTCAGGTTAGCCGCTATAACAAACACACACTAAGAAAGTTGGTTGGACTGGTGAACATCCTCCTCCGCTTATAGCAAAAATGAGGGTGTCACATGTAAGCATTCCAACATGTGTAGGTAGAAAGTGGTGTGCATGTGTAGGTAGAAAGTGGTGTACATTTTTGTGTCGTGAATGACATGCATATATGCACAGAGGAGATTCGCGGAGGAGTAATGACGAACCACTACGTACGGCAATTTCCTAACGGGTCTTAGTCGGTAGCCATTGTGGGGATAAAAATACAGTTAAAACTATAAATTAATAATGTCAGGACCAGATAAATTTATTAATTTAGAGAGTTATTAATTTATCGATAAATTAATAATTATTAATTTAAAGAGTTTTTAAGTAATTATACTGTACATGCCAAACAAAAAGACAAATTAGTCTATGTCTCTTAGAATTACGTTGCAGCGAACCTTGGGACTCAACGTAAATTAGTAACTATTGTGTTCATATGCATTGGAAATCAATAATGACTTTTAAAGTACAGACAACTATTGAATCATGTTTCAATAGAGTGTGATATATTTTTTCGGTTTCTATGAATTATTAATTTATGATTTTCTTGGGATTGAAAATTATAAAGGGATCTCCCGAAAATTTATTATCTTATTATTTTATCGAGTTTTTCAATTTTTTACATTGGCCCAAGTCAGGACCGAACAAATTTATTATTTTAGAGAGTTTATTAATTTACTGAGAATTAATTTAAAGAGTTTCTACTGTATGTTATGACAAGGGCATTTCTTGTGCTGGGTTGGATTTTTGTTGGTTACAACAGCACGAGAAACTTTATTTTTATCTTTTTTTTAGACAAATTCTTCTTCTCAGTTTTTCCCTCATGATATCTTTTATTATCAATTAAATAAGTGGTTGTATTCAAGTGGTTAATAAATATTGGTTTAGCCAACTAGATCAGAAATACTCGAGTTTGATCTATGACTGAAGCACTCATCGATCAAACAACATGGCATCTTTTCCTAAAAACCGAAAGGTATAGACCTAAAAGTCTTTCATTATCAAATTTTTACAATCTTAATTAAAACTTCCACGCCTATATATCCTCATTATTAAGTGAAACAATAATCAAAACACAACTTTTCTTTTTGACTCAATCAAAATGCAATCTAACACAATCTTTATTAAATAATTTATTGAATTAAAAAACGAATAATCTAGAAAGAAAATAATTTATTAAATAACATAATCTTATCAATTATTAATAGATCAGATATTTTTAAATAAAAAATATAATTATTGGTAGATTTGATACTATTTTCAATTCGAGGAGTGATTGTCTCATGAGAACAGAAATGAAAGTTGCATCAATCATCATCCTATTTTGTTAGGGAAAGGAATTTCAAAATGTTGGTGCCGATAGGAGAGTGAAAGCATGGCACGTCGAAATTGAAGGATAAGAAAAAGAAATGGCATTGTAATGATAAGGGACCTTAGAAAAAGATAAAAAAAAAATAAAAAAAATAAGAGACGTGAGTGAGCCCCTCACATGGACATTAATTGGATAGATAGGACCCATTTTATAAGACATTTTGGGACAGTGTAGGTGACTTGGTCACAAGATTTCGACCACAAAAACTTCTGTTGTTGCCACTCTGCTTGATTGGTATTACGTTAGCAAATACATCACTGTTTCAATTATACATGATACATACATGCATGCCTTTCAAAAATCTGTACTTGAACTAATAATCTAAAATATTATTAAAACTGACTTAATTTTGTACAACATTGATTTCGTCTCTCTACATTTTGAAATATTTTTCGAAGATCATACACCTACAAAATTTCCACGAGACTGATCTGTGTATATCTATCTGTATTGATTAAGTTTGCTGGAATCACATTGTATACTACTTCTGCTTTGAGGAAATTCCCACTTTTTTTTAATAAAGGAAATTCCCACTTTAAATTTTCATTATAATCAAGGTGTCACAATTATTTTGTCAAATCCACCGTAATTTCGATGTGTATGTTTTTTTTTTTATACTATGCAAAATTTAGATGAAATGGATTGAGAGATTCACAGAATATGTCGTATTTGTATATATATTGTTTCAGGAGTCTCAATTATAATTATTTGTTCCTTCAATCACTATAATACGCAAATTTTCATTTTTTTAATGTATTAAATAATTGATATATTTGATTTATGATATAGTTCAAATACATCAATCATTAAATAAATATAAAAAATAAATATTTATTTATAATATTGATCGGATGAAAGTTTTAACAAAGCCTTCCCTACGTGGTAGAAGTTGATGTCATATTTGTTTTTTAACAACTAAACCTGTATCAGTTGGCAATTCGTATCTGTTCATTGGTTACTGTAATTGATTAGTTAATGCAACTTTATTTTTGCTTCTTTTATATATGACTCAACACCCAAATTTTAACAAAATATAAAAACACAGTGTGCAATACATGGATTGCTATATAGTTTGCATGTCACGCATTGCTTATCTTTATAAATGTTTAAGGAATAACTCTTGTCTCTTAACAATAACAAATTAAAATCACTTAAGCACACACAAATGTACCATTGTTTAATTATTTCAATAAAAATTGAATTTTTTTCTATCTTTTTTCATTTGTGTATCTAAATAAATATAAACTCGTGTTTATGACTACAAAAGAATTCCTCATATTTAAAAGCAATTATAGTTCAACATCTTTCTTATTCGCTTAAACAATACAATAGATATATATTTCACATTTTTATTTGAATATTAATCTGATTTGATTTGATATAAATGTTAAAAAGTTTTACATTGTCGATAAAAATTGATGCATAAAAATAATTTAAATTTGACATAATATTGTAAAGATCATCAGTAGAGATCGAATCGTTGACTTTCATATCACCCTGTTCCTTAACTCTCACCCCAACCACGAAGTCAACTTTATATCTCCACCTTGAAAACCACATGGTAATGGCAAATCAACCAAAATTGCATTGATTCAAAATCCCTAACTGAAAATGCTCTAATACCTAGGTTGAAATCCTTGCTTGAAACTAGTAAAATTTCATCGTACTTGCCTTTGATCGCTGACTAAAATAGCATTTAATTTGCTACGGTAGGAAGTAGGGCAAAACCTAAGACTCTTTCAAGAGAGCCGATATTATATGTGGGATTAATTAAGTTGACCATGCAAGCCATAATGGCTTCTAATCTATTCTCTCAACTAAATACTATAATTTGACTCATTCCTTTGAAACAGAAATTTAACGATAGTAACATCTATTGTCAAGTTGATGTATAACTAACGAGTGGCCCTTGGCGGTTTGACCTATGTCTCACGAGGTTCACCATGTCTTGAATCGAATGAGCTGTGTTTCTACAATTTGGTCTCCTTACCGAATTTCTTTAACATTTTTTCTCAGATGCTATGTTTCTAAATTTAGTCCAAGTCGGTTTGACAATTTGTGCTGTATTATTCTGATTCTTTCTGTTCATATAACTTACGAATATTGTTATCAAATGATCATTTTAATTTGGTGAGGCTTAGGCTACCCCTTAAACAACAATAAAAATCACATAAGTTAATTTGAAAGTGGTATCCACAAATTAATTTTTACTCAACTTGCAAATTTACTAAGGTGGTTCGTTTTTATTAGTTGTTTGGTAAATTGCTCACAATTTATAATGAGATAACCTAGAGAAAGAGTTTTTATTTTTATTTTTTCCTATTTATGATTTTAACAAATAACAAAAAAAAAATGCTACTATGAAATAATTTTTTAGAAGTATTTATTTTCATTATTTGTTGTATAAATTTTGAAAATAAAAATAGAATATAAAACTCTTATTTTATGTTTGGTTTTAACTTCCAGTTATTATAAAATTATCATGTTTTTTGTATTTTAATTCTAATTTTTCAAATTTGTGAATAAAATAAAATACATTTTTAATAGCTATTAACAGTGTAAAGTTTTTTTTATACAAACATTCAAGTTTTCTTTGGATAGATGGAATTAGAGTAGTTATTGAAAAATGAAAACCCATGCACATAAGTGAATGAGTCGGGGTTTGAACCTCGATCACAACATATCATCGATGATCATTCAAATTTCTTTTGGCATAAAGAGGTTCATTAAATGTCAATCTATTTTCTCGGCGTTTGTTACGTAATCGTTAACCAACTACATATAACATAATCAAGCGAATGATGCTTCAACCAAATGCTACGTTCGGGCAACAGTGACAATGAGGGGGGATATCAACCATTTTTATTTTTATTTTGTCTTGTGACTTCTTTGAAAAAGTTTGGTCTGCTATCTATAATTGGTTAGATTTAATTGTTGTTCATCCGGCTCATGTTTCCGATTATTTATTTCAATTTGGCTCGATTGGTGGCTTCTCAAATAGAGTTTGTTCAGCTCTTCATTTAATTTGGCTTACTTGTTTTGGATCATTTGACACGAAATAAATTCAAAACAAAAGGGGAATCTATCCAACATCTTCATGAGATAATAAAGCTACAATCTTTTTGGTGTCTAAAGGCAAATCATCTAAATTTTGCTTTTAACTATCACAAATTGTGGCTTTACCTTTTTTTTTTTGTTTGAGTGTAACTATATAGTCTTATCCTATGTTCCTTTTAGAGAGCTTGCTTTTTGGCTCTTTTTTATTTTGTGCACTATTAAATCTTTGATGTAACAGTTGTTTTTTCCTCTTAATCTTTTTTAGCACTCCTTATACGAAATCGAGTAGAAAATTCAATTTATATATCTCATTTTAACTTCTTTAAAAGAATATAATTTTTGTAAAATTTCATACGGTGTTTTATGCAGTGATAATTATATCCGCATTTTCTCTCTCAATAAAGTGCATTAATTCAAATCTAAATTATAATTTATGGAATTAAATAATCATTGCTGGAGATATACTAACAACCACAGAAGAATTTTTTTGTAAATCAAAATTTGGATTTTGCGTTGAAAGATTTTATAAATTATTAACTAATTTAATATCATATGTTGTGACCTTATTGCATCCCCATATGGGGGCAAGCTGACTTTTGAAGTATGAACAAGTCATCCATATGGCCCATGGCCAACGCCGACGTCACATGGGTTGTTACTTGTTCTTGAGAACGATTACTTCCTAACTGCAGTTTCCGCAAAGATAATATATTCGCTTTTGAAGAAAAATAATATTCGCTCCGTCTTTTAATAGATGACTTAGTTGACAATATACATTATTGATTTAATAAATTTTGACCATATTTTTCTACTAGTTCACAAAGATAAATAATATTATGTAAGATGTTGTTGGATTCGTCTCGATGAATATTTTTAAAATATTAAATTTTCATAATTTTTTTTAATAAAAATTGAAGATATCAAAGATAAAACATATGCATTGGTACGTGTGTCAGAGTATGGGAGGGAGGAAGTGGTACTTTCTAGGGCAGAACAAGAGAAAAAGTTGTTTATCAAAAGTTATCATTTAAAAACTCGACAAAAAACAAAAAGTAATAATGTGTTTATATATTACACGTTCTTCTCATGTGTAGTAGTAAAAATATAATAAATAGTCTTGAACGACATTGGTTTGTGCTCGTGATTTTCGGGTGTCAATCCATTTATTGGTTTTGATCCGTCAATCTTTGAACTCTCAATTTTTATCCGCGGGAAGGGAAAAAACGAGTAAAAAACCCTTAAAGAGATTAAGGTCCGGGGGTTGGTTTCGATTAGGGAAG
>Ga0209282_1000653_pt1 | contig 17136 bp, 12 predicted proteins | sample Mtrugardesep15_FD_187529 | JGI IMG/M metagenome (GOLD analysis project Ga0209282, IMG submission 187529) | Root nodule microbial communities of legume samples collected from California, USA - M. trunc garden sep15 (SPAdes) (version 2) | ecosystem: Host-associated > Plants > Roots > Nodule...
ATAGAAACTCCAATAATGAGCTTAATGAACGGTGGTTTTATTTTATATAAATGCTCATTAAAATATAAGAACCATCACTGATCACTTGTCAACAAAATCATAATTATTCCTTCAAAAACAAAAAATCATAAATAAGCATTTATTTTATTTTATTTAACCAATAACAAGCTTTTATTATTCCCAGTATGTAAGGCACGAATCGGGTCGAAAACGGGTCGCATGAGTCAAAAGGTGTGAAAACGGGTCACATGGGTCGAAAACACAGTCGTTTTGGCTCTGTTTCTCTCGTTTTGTGCTTTGACCCGCTTCGCGTCACCGGAAAGCGGCCGCGAAACCCGCTTTTCCCAAACGCTCCGCCTCGCGCAACCATAACGCGGCTGGTTGATTTTGGCCGCTCCGCGCCGTGATAGCGCCGGTAGTGGCCGCAATCGACAACAGAGATCTATATAAACAAGTGCAAATGGTTCCCATTCCTAACATAAACATGCATAACAGTATAAATAACACAATATAAATAAGTGAAATGCACATAACCTATGAAGTACAAAACGACACTGAGATACTAACACATGTGTTGGTGTCGTACGAGTGTTGGGGACCAATATGTGTCATACACTAGGACACACTTTCAACAGGAAGTGTTGGTGTGATCCTCAAAGTTGTCATATTGTCAAACTTTGTAGCAACGACACTTCTGATTGAATGCATGTCCAATGACCGACACATGTCAATGGCCGACACCGACACAACACTGAGAGATGTGATTATCATATCATTTTCTGAGATTACTACACCTATCAATGTTAGTGTCGGTGTCGTGTGTGATGCATGTGCCAAAACTACATAGAATAAAACACGTGTGATGAATTTAATTTTTAAATAGGATAAAATCAAGAAGTTGTATTTCTGTTATTCTTACTTTTGAGTGCTCCGGAAGTAATGTGAGGAGGGACATTGAAAGCAATGCGAGTGCCCAAATCTGTATCGGCAAAGACAGCAACTTCAGCCACCGTTCATTTCATCATCCTCCGCTGCCAAGTTGCTGTTCCAGAATCACAGAGGGAATATGAATGGAGGCAAACAGAGTGGCTGAGAAGATGAGGCAGCAGTAGAGTAGCTTAGCGTTTGGCACATAACAATTGGCAACTCCACCAATCATCCTTGAGATGTGTTTTATTCAATCTGATGCTAAAAGATTTCTACCTCCAATCATTAAATGCTATCAACATCAGAATGACTGGTTCGTCACTTAGTGTTGAAAGGTTCTTGTTAAGAAACACTTCTATATCTGGATCGGGTTTAATCCCGGGAGGAGGATATACAAACATATTTGTCCTCTCGTGAAAGATTTTCCCCTGCAATCCTCACTATTTCCTGCTTCCACAAATTTTCTTCCAACTTCAACTTCAACATCCGGGATGCTTCCTCATTTATTCTACCATCTGTAGCAGCACATGTTTCCTCAGTGACATTTGCAGTTATTTCTCCGACACTTAATCTTCTCTTAGCACTGTTTACAACCTTATTCTTAGAACAAGGTCTTTGTTCATGTGATGTCAACCTGAAGCAGAGCAATAAAAAAATTAATTAGTTTGAATGGATATCAATTACTACAACTAAATTAAGAATCAAGGGTGCAAGATACTGTACAAGAAACAAAATACATGTGACTAGATGAATAAAATGCAAACCAGATCAGTTATATTAGCTGAGGAACAATACTGCTGTCTCAGCATCATCTGCCAATTCACATTTCTGGAAAAGGAGAAAGCATCCTGTGTTTAACCATATTTTCTTTTTGTTTTGTACCTCGTATGAATTAACTCTTTCCTTGCAATCGTCAATAATTCCTTTAGTATTTCAATGCCTCCACGTAAATCCAAAGACATCAATTCCCTGGTCTGTAAATCCCTCAATAGCTTTTCACTTTCAACGTTATAGTTTCCAGTACACAAAAATGAATCAATAAGAACTATGTATATAGAGGTATTAGGCCAAATATCTCTTTGTTCCATCTCTTCATAAAGTTTAAAAGCAGCTTGAATATCACCATCGGCACAAAGGCCAGATATAAGAACGTTGTATGCAGCAACATCAAGCTTCACATGACATTGTTCCATTACACTCCTCAATTCCAATGCCTTGGCAACATTACCTTCTTTGCAATAGATGTGCATTAATGTCGTGAAAGTAGCAACAGTTGGAATGATTTGCATCTCCAGCATGATATCAAGAATGCGAGTAGCATCGTCAGTCTTTCTTGAACGTGCAAGCCCTCTGATGATAGCACTCATAGCAACACCTTGGGAGCTGACCCCAAGTATTTTCATCTCATCTTGAAGCTCCATTGCTCCTTTTACATTTCCCATTCTGCTCATGCCCTTAATTAACGTGGTAAATTGTTTACATGTAGGAGCATAACCATTTTCCGACAAGGCATGCAGAATACAACGGGCTTCATCAAAAGAACAAGTTCTAATAAATCCATTAAAAAGGGCATTGTACGTATCTACATTAGGAGTAACTCCTAACATATTCAGTTGTTTTACCAGATCAAAGGCCATTTTTATCTCATTCCGTTCACAGAGCTTATTAACAAGCACATTCAACGTAAAACAATCAACTTTGAAACCTTCAACTGTTATCTTTCTTAAAAATTTCACGGCAACATCCAATGATCCAGACTTGCAATTTCCAAGAATTAGAGAGTGCCATGTTAACCTATCAGGTGCAAAACCGTGTATGATCATTTCATTGTATAACTTAGAACATCTTGCCATGTCATGCCTCTTTGAATATCCATGCAAGAGAATGTTGTAAGTAGTCAAGTTGAAGCATAAATTTCTACTCCTCATTGTTGAAAGGATATCATTTACCTTTGACATTTTTCCCTTCCTTGAGTATCGATCCAAAAGAACATTGAATGCAATAGCATCAGGTTGAACACCTTCGTTTAACATATCTTCAAACATATATAAAGCAGCTTTTGAATGTCCTTCCTTAAGAAGACCATCAACTAAACTAGTGTACATAGCAGGATTTGGAGATAATAATCCTTTTTCAATTGCCCTTCCTGACAAAAGGAGAGCAAGGACCATTTTACCCTTCCTGCATAGTCCTGCAATAAGACTAGTGTATGTAAAGCTGTCAGGCACAAAATTATTCATAACCATCTCATCAAGAAGGGCAACCGCATTCGATAAATTTCCTGATCTTGATGTCAAAGTAAGCATTGTGTTGTAGAAAGTACTACCAATGGCATAAGGAATGCTACTAGGTCTATGCATAAATATTTTGGCTTCATTAATATGTCCGCCAATAAGAAGTCCTTTCAATAGACCCTCGTATGTGAACTGGCTTGGTAAATGGCCTAAACTATTCATTTTATCAAACACAGAGAACGCTTTTAATGTGTCCCCAGAATTTCCGTAGCTATCTATAATGCTATCAAAAGTAACAGAGCTAGGATCAAGACCCATCCTCATCATGTGGTCTATAAAATACTCGGCTTCTTCAAGTCTTTTGCATCTACAAAAAGTGGCAACCAACACATTACAAGCAAAGTGATCTGAATCATAACCACAGTGGTTCATAACTGTATAAGCATTCAACGCCTCTTTTAGGTTTCCCATCTTGCAGTAGCTGTAGATTAATGTTGAATACAAAATTCTGTTTGGAACAAGCCCGGTCTTGTACATTTTACACATCATCTCCTTTGCATTTTTTATCTTCCCTGCCTTAAGAAATCCACTAACTAGTACCGAAAATGTAACAATATCAGGACTAACAGAAACTTTTAACATATCATCCAGCAACTGTACAGCTTCTTCAAGAAGGCCATTCTTACACAATCCATCAATCATTGTTGTATAACTAATATGACCGACTCTCACGCCATCCATCCTCATTCTCTCAAGAACACTGGAAACCAAACCAAATTGAGCATGCTTGGATATCCCATTCAAAAGAGCCCCATACGTCACTTCATTAGGTCTCAAACCATGTGAAACCATCACATCACAAAGTCTCAACCCTTCCTCAATGTTGCCATTGCTACAGTGCCCAAAAATCAATGTATTGTAAGTAACACTGTTTGGTAACAAGTTACATGAAGACATCTCCTCAAAAAATTTTGTAGCAACTCCAATCTTCCCCTCCTTAACAAATCCATTAATAAGAGTATTATAAGTTATCTCATTAGGATATACCATATTCTTCCTCATCCTTTTCAATATCAAATAACCTTTTGCACTTCTACTTTTCCTACACAAATCATCTATCAACACATTATATGTACAAACATCTGCCGCAATACCCTTAGATGCCATGGCGTCAATAAGCTCAGACGCTGCCTTATACCTTCCTTTCTTACAATACCAATTAAGCAAAGTATTATAAGTAACCGCAGTTGGAAAATGACCTGTTTCTTCCATTTTCCTCAATAAAATCCCAGCACTTTTAAACTTGCCACGCTCACACAAAGCATTCAACAATATATTAAACGTAGCAACATTCGGCGAAACCCTATTAGCAATCATTTCTTTAAAAAAAGACCAAAACAAATCAACCTCACGATCCTTCACCAACGAACCTAACACCATGTTACAAGTAAACACAGACGGACTAAAACCTCGAAAACCCATCAAACGAAAAGCCTCAACAGCATCACCAACCATATTCTCTCTTAAACAAACCCTAATAAGTAAATCAAAAACAGCTGGATTTGAATTACAAAAAGGGTATGTCTCCATCAAAGCACCAAACACATTATTAAAACCAACATCCATATGTAACATATGGGACAATGTTGTTTTAGCATAACCATACATTCTAGCCTTAACAAGGATATGGGTTGTTGTGGAAATGATGTGAGTCAAATGATTGATCTCTAAATTAGGTTTTTTGATGACCCAATTGAGGAATTTCAATGCTAACATTCCATGAATAGGTCTAAGTGAACCTAACCTATAATTCATGCGGTTGAGTGACTCCCAACGGTGTATGGTTAAGAAGGTGTAAATACTCTTTTCCATGTCAAAAACCATAGATTTGATTGTAAAGGTTTGTTTTTTTTTGAACAAGCAAGATTTGATTGTAAAGGTGCAAACTTTATAATGAAAATGAGAAATTAAAGGTGGGTTTAGAGAGGGGTAAGAAAAGGGTTACCTTGAATGTTGAAAAAGTGAAAACAATGTATATAGATTCTGCATATTCTAGATTTTGAGCGAAGAAATTGCAGAAAGAAATTTGTACTCTGTACTCTGTAGTGGCAAAGAAGCTCGTCTTTTCCTTTGAAGAAAATGGAATATAAGTAGTGTAGTATAACCGAAAGTTGTGAACTTCGATTACACCACATTTATATATTGAAGAAATTATTGTTTTGGCATACTCAATCCAATGGATAAAAAATAGAAAATATACTTTTTAAATTGAATTTAGTAAGTTGTAGAGTTTAATCGGTATACGATTATTTTACACATGTATGTAATAATATGTTGTTTGTTACATCAATTAGTGTGTATGAAAACATGTGAATAGATACGTGTAAAATAAATTATACACTAACACATTATACTAATTAAACTCAACATGTATACACCAATAATGTAAAAAAAAAAAATTAGAAATGCATTCAATCAAATCATTTTATAACGTCACATTATTTACGGAAAAAGGCGAGATTCAATTGGTTAATGAGAGATTTGTGAGGTCTTCGTGATGAAATTTGTCGCTAAAAATAGCAGTGCTCTTTTAAGTTTGTTCCTAAAGTATCTTTAAAATATATATTTTGCCTCTAGAAATTAATCTCTACAATTGTGTTCACATAATTGTCGGTTGACACAAAAAATATTATCCCTTTTAAATTTTGTAAGCAGAGACACACTCTTCTGTAAGACCAAACAAAATCACCAATATTAAAGAAAATTTACAATAAAATTATCTTGATTCTACATTAATTCACAATAACAAAATACATTAATCAGTGAGAAATGTAATATATCATTTGTTTCTTTACAAGACAATGAGGTTTGAAATATGCATCCAAACGCAACTAATTTATTGAGCAAACATGAGCTTGACATTGTCCTTGAATTTGTTTTTGAGGTATTGAGGACTGTGTTGAAACATAATACAAAGAAGATAGAAGCTTTGCTATTGGAAGATAAACAATAGAAACACAATGCACCATAGTTGTTTGTGCCACAAGTTACAAAAACTTAGAACTAGTTTTGTGTTAGTTACTTAGAATAACTAACTCCCTAGATTATAGGGATGCTAAGATATGTTGTAATAAAGCTAGTGCACATTAGAGTACAATGTATATGCAGCTAACTACCTATAAAAGGAATTTATGTAACTAACTTTCATTCCATGAAAAACTCTACACTTTATTCTACTTTTTCTCTTCTCTCTTCTCTCTTTTGCTTCAATGTTCTTGTTACTCAACATGGTATCTAGAGCCTTTTGATCCTTCTTCCGCAAACTTTATCAAGCTCCATCAATGGCGCCTCGCAATAACGATGTTCTCACTGATCAATCTAGTGCTTCCTTCGTTCATCCAAGTGATGGACCTTCCTCTGTTACAGTTTCTCCAGTTTTGGATGGTTCAAACTATCATTCCAGGGCTCGTTTGATGCGAAGAGTGTTGGGCGGTAAAATGAACTATGAATTTGTTGATGGAACAATCGAACCAATCACTGATGATTTTGATCCTCTGTTTCGACCCTGGAATCGCTGCAACAATTTAGTTCATTCATGGATCGTGAATTATGTGTCTCCTTCAATTGCACAATCCATTATCTTCATGGAAAACGCTTGTGATGTTTGGAACAATCTGAAAGAACGATTCTCTCAAGGTGATTTGGTACGAATTTCCGAACTCATGCAAGAAATCTATGCTTTGCAGCAAGATTCTAAAACTGTAACTGGTTTTTATTTTGAATTAAAGATTTTGTGGGAGGAACTTGAGATTTATCTCCCTGTTCTCAATTGTGTATGTAGAATTCGTTGTTCTTGTGAATTCATGCGCAATGCTAGACAAAATCACAATTTACTCTATGCAATAAGGTTTCTCACTGGTTTGAATGAGAATTTTGTTATGGTTAAGTCTCAGATTCTGTTAATGGAACCTTTACCCCCTATGAACAAAATCTTCTCTATGGTTTTACAACATGAAAGACAAGGCAATTTTGCTTCTCCTAGTGAAGATTCAGTTTTGATTAACTATGTTGATTCCAGAAAGTTCAAAGGAAATTCTTCTGGAAAATCATATAATCAAGGTTTCAATTCCAAGAATAGTGCACGTGTGTGTACTTTCTGTGGAAGAAGTAATCACACTGTAGAAACCTATTGGAAGAAGCATGGTGTTCCACCACATCTTCAGAAGACTTTTGGTTCTTCTTCATCTGTTAATCATATTGCAAAGGAGGAAGTTGCTAATGATGAGAAACCTCCATCATGTGTTGATAATAAAGTTGCATCTCCAGTTATTAAACATGAACTATATGAAAAGTTAATGTCTTTACTTCAGACTTCATCTCCTAACCAAGGTTCAAAAACTGCTCATGCTTCTAATCAGGTTTCTTCTTCCATGTCTCTTGGTCATTCACCAATTGTCAGGCAAGGTACAAGTTTTTGTTCTTCTTTAACTTGTCATAATTTTACTCTAAGTTCTTGGATCATTGATTCAGGAGCTAGTGATCATATTTGTGGCAATCTAAAATGGTTTCATTCTTATAATGAAATCATTCCCACTCACATCAAATTACCTACAAGCCATTTTACTATAGCCAAACAATCTGGAACCATTAAATTTTCTGATGATTTTATCATTCATGATGTTTTCTATGTTCCTGAATTTCATTTTAATCTCATTTCTGTATCAAAATTAACAAAATTTTTAAGTATTGTGATTTTTGATGGTTTCCAGTGTTGTATTCAGGACAAGAAAACCAAGAAGATGATTGGTTATGGTCATAAGAGAGAAGAGTTATACTATTTGAATCTTTCAAACAAGCTGACTTGTTCTGCAAGCAAGACTGTTCCCAGCTATGTACCTCTACCAGACAGTGTCCTCTGGCATTTTAGCAGGGTCGGGCCATAGCCCGTTGTGGCTGGGCTATGGCACCGGGCCTCCAATTTTTTGGGGCCCAAATTTTTTTTTTAAAAAATATTTAAGACACTAAATAATGGTTATATATTTGTTAAAAGCGAATATTTATGATCTGTTTAGCGGGCTTCAGTGGCTAGGTTAATTTTTTTTGACTGAGAGGGGTAATGGGTTCAAGCCCCACCAAAGTGTAAATTTTAATAATTTTGTTTAAAATGACTTAAATTTTTTTTTTCGGGCCCATAATTTAATTTTTTTTATTTGCATCCTATATAAAATTAAAACTGGGCCTATGAATTTGTTAAGACGGCCCTGCATTTTAGATTAGGACACCTTTCATTTTCTAGAATGAAGTCTTTACAATCTCTATTTCCTTTTGTTCATGTAGATTCTAAAGCAACTTGTGATGTCTGTCACTTTGCTAAACATAGAAAGTTACCTTTTCCTGAGAGTTGTAAAAAAGCTAAAAAGCCCTTTAAATTGATACATTTTGATATTTGGGGTCCTATTTCAATTTCCTCTATTCATAATCGTTCATATTTTTTGAATGTTGTTGATGATTTTAGTAGATATACCTGAATAACTTTGATGAAATCAAAAGGTGAAACCAGACAACATGTCATTGATTTTATTACTTTGATTGAAAATCAACATGACTGTCATGTTAAAATAGTTAGAAGTGATAATGGACCTGAATTTAACATGCCTCAATTTTATGCATCTAAAGGTATTTTGCACCAAACAAGTTGTGTTGAGACACCTCAACAAAATGCAAGGGTAGAAAGAAAGCACCAACACATTTTGAACATCACTAGAGCACTTCTTTTTCAATCTCATTTACCTAAAAAATTCTGGTCTTATGATGTTATTCATGTTGTTTTCATCATGAATAGAGTCCCTAGTTCTGTTTTAAACAACAAAACTCCTTATTTTTTATTACATAATCAAAATCCTGATTTGCATCAATTGAAAGTTTTTGGCTCTTTAGCTTATGCATCAACTCTTCAAGCCAACAAAATTAAACTTGCTTCTAGAGCAAGGAAGTGTGTTTTTCTTGGTTATAAGACTGGTATGAAATAGGTCATTCTTCTTGACACTCATTCAAAAGAGATATTTGTTTCTAGAAATGTGACACATCATGAATGCATTTTTCCCTATAAACATAACCCTTCAACTGTTTCATGGAAATATCATACCCATATAGCTCAAGACTATGATTCTGACCCTGTCATAGATCTTTCTTCTTCTTCTGACACTGTAGTTGACCCTCCTCCACCTATTTTACCTTCTTCAACTTCCACTATTATTCCTCCTCCACCTACATTGCCTACCATTCATAGATCCACTAGAGTTAAATCTGCCTCCAGTTATTTGAAAGATTACATTTGCCATAACTTTTCCACTACATCACCAAAATCAATCAATTCAGGTATTTCTTATCCCATTACTCATTTTCATTCTTTTGATCACCTTTCTAAATCACATAAAGCTTTTTCCATTTCCATCACTCAAAGTACTGAGCCTAAAACCTATAAAGAAGCATGTCAGTCTGAACACTGGTTACAGGCTATGAATGATGAATTAAAGGCTTTTAACTGATAATGGTACCTGGTCCATTGTGGATTTACCACCTCATGTGAAGCCAATTGGCAGTAAATGGGTGTCTAGAGTGAAACACAAGGAAGATGGCTCCATTGAAAGGTACAAAGCCAGACTGGTAGCTAAAGGCTACAATCAAATTGAGGGTTTGGATTTCTTTGATACTCTATCTCCTGTTGCTAAGCTTACCACAGTTAGAACTCTTTTAGCTATTGCTTCTATTCAGAATTGGCATTTACATCAACTAGATGTAAACAATGCATTCCTTCATGGAGATTTGCAAGAAGATGTTTTCATGAGTATACTAGAAGGAGTTTTAAGTTTTCCTGGCAAAGTGTGAAAATTCCAGAAGAGTCTTTATGGTTTGAAGCAAGCCAGCGGGAAATGGTATGAAAAGTTGACTGCTTTATTACTTCATGAAGGTTACTCACAATCCACATCTGACTATTCATTATTCACTCTTCAACATAACACTGATTTCACAGCTGTCTTAGTGTAGGTTGATGACATCATATTAGTTGGTACCTCTCTCACTGAATTTCAAAGAATCAAATCCATTTTAGATGCTCACTTCAAAATCAAGGATTTAGGTATCCTTAAATACTTTTTAGTGTTGGAGGTTGCTCACTCAAAAGCAGGTATTTTAGTCTCACAAAGGAAGTATTGTCTAGATTTACTTGACACTTCTGGCCTTTTAGGTTCCAAGCCTGCATCAACATCTCTGGACACTTCTATTAAGTTGCATCAAGACACAAGTGCTCCTTTTGAAGATGTGTCTTGCTACAGGAGGCTGATTGGCATATTGTTGTACCTAAACACCACCAGACCAAATATTTCTTTAGCTACTCAACAACTGAGCTAGTTTCTAAATGCTCCAACTATCACACGCTACAAAACTGCTTGTAGAAGATTGAGGTACCTAAAGAACAACCATGGTCTTGGTCTTTTCTTCCCTAGAAGTTAAGAAGCTCAATTACTTGGCTATGTTGATGTAGATTGGGCAGGTTGTGTAGATTCGAGAAGATCAACAACTGGTTTATGCTTCTTTTTAGGTTCTTCACTCATATCTTGGAGAGTTAAAAGCAAGTAACCATTTCAAGATCCTCTTCAGAAGCTGAATACAGGGCTATCTCCACTGCTACTTGTGAGCTAGTGGCTACTCTACCTTATGAAAGACTTGAAATTCAATTGCAGCAAGCAACCTGTTATATACTATGATAGTCAAAGTGCTATTCATATAGCTTTCAATCCAGTTTTTCATGAGCGAACAAAGCATTTGGAAATAGAATGTCATTTAGTTAGAGAAAAAATCCAAAAGGGAATGCTCAGACTTCTTCCTATCTGAACACATGAACAATTGACAGATTTCTTAACAAAGCCTTTAGCACCTCCAAAGTTCAATCAATTCATTTCCAAGCTTGGCATGATAAACATCTACCATGGTCAAGCTTGTGGGAGGCTGTTGAAACATAATACAAAGAAGATAGAAGCTTTGCTATTGGAAGATAAACAACAATGTACTTGCAAAAAAAGTACGAGTAAGGATACTATGGTTGGTATCGCTATTAGGGTTTTTACTATTGATTGAATGAATTGAGAATGCTCTCAAGTGAGGTATTTATAGCCTGTTATGGGCTTGGGTCACGGTTACTTAACCTCAAAGTAATAGGGGAATTTGTGGTATTTAGGCGGTTTCTAGATGGTTCTAGAAGCTAAGTAAGGCGGCGCCCTAGAGGGGGCGCGCCTAGGCCTTGGAACCCTTTTGGAGGGCGCCCAAGTCCTTCTTGAGGGCGTTTGGGCCCTTTTGGAGGGCTCTTAGGCCTTTAGGAATAGTATGACGGTCCAAACAGGAACACAATGCACCACAGTTGCTTGTGCCACAAGTTACAGAAACTTAGAACTAGTTTTGTGTTAGTTACTTAGAATAAATAACTCCCTAGATTATAGGGATGCTAGGCTATGTTGTAATAAAGTTAGTGCACATTAGAGTACAGTGTACATGCAACTAAAAACCTATAAAAGGAATTTCTGTAACTAACTTTCATTCCATGAAAAACTCTACACTTTATTCTCCTTTTTCTCTTCTCTCTTCTCTCTTTTGCTTCAATGTTCTTGTTACTCAACAGATTGTATTGAGGATTCTTTCGATTTTTATTTACAATTAAACATTAGCACTATTAATGTCTGTACTTTCAAACAAAAACAAAAATCCTAAAAAAATACATATGAGAAAAAGGAATGCAAGTACTTTAAAGCAAATAAAACAATAAAAATGAGTACTAGTTTCCTATTGCCATGAAGAGTATTGACGTAACAATCACAATCCAGAAAACGAAACAATTCAAAATCACAACCATTTCTCATTATTTTGCACCAAGGTTTAGGAAAATAACTATAGTACTCTACCCTGCATGTTTGGACAAGCATTTGAGAGCTAATAAAATTAGCTTTGCTACACTTGTAACAAAACAGACTTGGAGAATATTCATATTGCCAACAAAATAGTAACAAACTGCTAAACAATTGCTGATCTGCTTGCTTTCTTGATCAATAAGTTAATATTACAACTTTTCCTACAAATGCCCCCATGGTAACGTTAAATCAGGAAGTCTACTATTTCCAAAGTGGTTGCCAAAATAAACAGATCAAAACAACTGATCACATCACCTATTTACACCCTTTTGATGGTCTACACTATAGTAATGTCAATCATCACTGTCACTAATAGAAAATATTGAACCATTATGTTGAGATTTTTCCTCTAGTAGCTTTTTATTTTTGGATTTACTAAGAGAAAGTGCAGGACTATGCTTAGTGTTATAAACCCCGAGACTCTTTGAAGCTGAAAGAAAAAACTTCCCCAGTTTGGATGTTCTGTTTTCGCTACATTTCCTAGATTTGGGTTTTCTAGTTTTGCTACATTTCTTAACTTTGGATCTCCTACTTTTGCTACCTGAACTTTTGGAAACAAAGTCAACGTGCAATGGAACATGTGGAGGTGTTTGGGGAGAGAACTGTGGTAATGGCTCAATTTGTCTCTTTGAGCAACTTTGTGCACTGGTGCTTGATTGAACTTCAAACTCACTACGAACAGCTTTTGATGTAACATCAGAGTTTGAAGAGCAGCTGAAATTGTCATTGTCAATGCCATTGAAACCTAAAAAATATTTATTAATTATACCGGAGACCGATATCACTTGAGTTGACATCTTACTCGGACTTTCTTGCCTTGAGTTAGCACGCAACTCAACCAAATTTTCATCTTTATTCTCTGGTATCGGACATCGACTCTTACTGACCGGGCTGGTAGGTTTGTCTCCAAATCCGCAGGAGTGTCTTTCTGGCATTCCACTGGCTGTATGTTGCTTGTAATTTTCATGAGAGTTTCCCTTTTCCTTCAAAACTTGATTAATAGCTTCATTCTCTTCTGATAGATAGGCACAGGGATGGAGTCCTTCCTGTCTCTTTACCTCACTGTTGCATCTTGTCTTATTTTCACGGTCATAAGTCATTAAGTCTTGATGATTGGAAAGAATAGCCGCATCACAGGGTAAACTTGGAAGTCGCAATTTTAAATCCCCTACTTCCACATGAAGAAACCATGTTCCTCTCATCTTTGGGAAAACATACTTTATAGGAAGCGAATCAGGCAGGTAGTAGAAGCATGATCTTCGCTTCACCTAGCAGAATATGCAATCATATGATCAACGCAAACTTTTTTTAGCAGAAACTCACAAATGGCACATACTTAAACAGAAAGCACATACCATTAGTCCATGAACTTGGATCTCTCCTATGTCTGGTAAACAAGTGAAGTGCACTTTCTCAAAATCTCCTGCACAACAATAATTCCATCCCATTAGCTGAACTCACAAAAGACACATATTAAAGCAGAAAGCATATACAATTAAGCCATAAGAAACTAACCACAATTGGAAGGTGAGGGACTTGGGGCTTGTTTGGATTGGCTTATTTAAGCTTATCTATTGACATAAGTTTTGTGAGACTGTTTGATAGAATTTTTGACAACAACTTATGGCAATTTTCACAAGTTTTTTTCAACTTATTTTCATAAGTTCTCCAATATAGCTTATAAAAACAACTTACATACAAAAACAATTCAACATTATTTTATCTTTTGGTATAAAAATAGCTTATGCAAGCTTATACACAAGCACTTATCAATTATCATGATAAGCGCTTGTGCTATAAGTTGCAGATAAGCTGTATATCTAAACAGGGCCTTAAGGGTAGCATTCCACCTTAATTAGCTAAACCCTTACAAATTTAGAACAATCTTGGTAGAATACCATCTGGAGGATGCATGATAAATCTAGATAAAAGTTACGAAGGAATCTACGGAAAATTAACTGAAAATACAGATTATGATAGCAGCTGAACTATTCATACAACTATTAGGCTTGCCCTGAAAGCTAACAGAATCTTATAACTACTTTAATAGAATTAGTCTTTAACAGAAGGCTGTTACATACAGACTGACCAAAGAAAATTTCTTAAGTATTTGATTCAGTTGGATAGTTAGATGCATGATACCATGTCAAAACCACTCTTCTACGATGATGATAACATGGAAAGATTAAATAGAGGATTTAATAACAACCTATGTCATCTTCCATACCCCCTTAATCCTCAAAATTCTTCCACATATAGGAAAAGAAGGCGTGTTTCGTATTACCTGAGGCTGAGGAAGATCGATAACATTAAAAGGAAATAAAAATCCCCAGTAAAGCCATAGTACAGTAAAGAGAACTGAATAACATAAAGTTTAAATAGGATCGGAATTCTTGGAGTGACTTTGCAAATTGCAATATCAATAGGATCGGAATTCATGGAGTGACTTTGCAAACAATAACAAGTCATTTAATACGATTTATGATAACAAAAACTTACCATCTACGAAAACATGTTTATCACATTACTCTCCATTACGTACTAAAGCATTACAACCTACAAGTACACAAATACATCCAAGATATATGGAAAGTGTGTCTATACATTAGCAAAATCTGCATCAATCTCTATGTACGCTATTAGGCACAACTACATTGATCTAAACTTTACATAACTATAATATTTGAAATAATGTAAATAGGGGTCACATGTTTTTTAGCCTTATCAAACCTTTTTCTTGAGAGTGAAATCTTAACATCTAAATCCATATTAAATTCAATAAGATTACCTCTCCTTAGACAACCCCATATTAAAAATTGATTAAAATAAAACTTTGGCACTGTTGACTAGTAGATGAACCAAGTATGAGTTGAAACTATTGTAGATCCTTCATCGCTAAAAGTTTGAAAATACAGTCACGCAGTGCTAATCTCCAAAACACATGAAACTTCCAAATTAAGACTTATTGACCCAAATGCAAGACATTCTCCAATCTCCACTAAAATGTTACATTAATCATTAAGCACAGCACACTAGATTTTATCTTTTATTTTCTAATTCAAAAATAGTTACAGCTTCGTTGTACTTGAAAAAGTACAGTAATGCAGCATATATTTTAATCACTGAAACCTGCTACACCATATTGATAGAGCTGAAAATGCAGTATATAGAGGTGAAAGTCAATACTCTTATCCTACGGCTAATATCGGAAGAATGAATAAATGGTTATGAGATACAATCAAAGTGCAGAAGATTATCATTCCTAACATAGATAAGTAGAAGCAAACAAACACATAATCTATGAAGCACATACAGAGACACAACATAACACCAGTATTAAATGTAGATACATGTATTAATAATTTGCGAAAAGGAAAGTGATTGAGTGCAACCACATGTGTAGGTGTTGTAGACACCTTTCAACATGAAGTCTGTGCGGGTGTGTATTCTAGAGTCATCATATTCATACTATTGCTTTCAAACTTTGTATCACTCGGGTTCCACTTGCGTGGCTTTGTCTTTATCTCTCATAACCAATCATTCTCTCTCGTCAAAATAAGTTATTTTAATTATTTATCCATCAATAAATCACCTTATCATATACACTTATAAAAAATGTATCATGTGTCTGACAAAAGTACAATTTATAAACGAGTAAACTAGGTAAAAGCAAGAGAATAAAATCGAAAGGTTGTTATTACTTTTGAGTGTTCCGGCTGTAATGTGGGAAGGTGCATTGAATGCGATGCGAGTGCCCAAATTTGTGTCGGCGAATACAGCAACTTCGGCCGCCGTTCCGTTCATTCTCCGCCGCCGTGGTGGTGTTGTCCCGTAATCACAGAGAGGGAAGATGGATGGACGCGGTGACGACGGCGAATGAAGTAGAGTAGTGTAGTGTTTGGGGGAAATCAATCGGGTCGTTTTCACAAAACACTTTCCAGTAAATTTACATAAAAGCCCGCAACACACATTTTTCAAAACACTTTTGATTGATCTAAACTCACATGACTCCCACCAAATCACGTGATCCCATATTAATTTGGTGGGTCCCATATTAATTTCAAAAAATCAAAAAAATGTGTTGAAAAGTGTCTGTTAGAAGATATGTTGTTGGCATTACTTTTTTACCTAAAAACAAAAAAAAGACTTATTTCATTTTATTTTTGCCACTAATTTTTTTTCAACTCAACTAAGTTATATACATAACCCAATACTCAAAAACGGGTGCATTTAGTTTGGACCACTTGAAGTTTAGGTCCAAGTTGAACAAGTTTTTTGTACTATGGATTAAATCATCTCATCAAATTTAATGGTAGTCTATCCACACCAAATCTCTCCCTTCTCTCATTCCTATCTCTATCAGAACTTAGAAATGGAAGTGAGAGAAAGTAGAAAATCATCAACACATTTTTTTTTTACCTGAATAAAGATTTGTTGAATTTGTGTCACCGTTCACACCACATTCAACTTTGTTCAAAAACTCATCTTTCACCATAATAGTAAACTACTTACACTAGTCACCGAAAATTTTATTACACCGACACTACCAGCTCAAGTGTGGTTTTGTTTTTTGTATTATCTTTACTATGAAAGAACGTTTTGATGTAAATTTGTTTTGATCTAATTTGTGTATGCATTCTGGCTTCTGCTTGGGTTAGTGTTACTATTTTTTTTATTTTTTTTCTAAAAAAAATAACTATTCAACAAACACTAATCACTTCTTTGCCAAACAGAAGAGTATGATAATTAATCAAAACTCATGTTAAAATAAAGATTAATTAAGTTAGTTAAATCCTAATTGAACTAACAGACTTGATAAAAATTAATAAAAGTTCTTTTTTTCTTTCAAACTCTTTTCACCCATTCAGTTTTTTTCACATTAATGTTTTAAATAAATTACATTGGGTTAAATATGTTTTTGGTCCCTATAAAATTGCGACCTTCTAAGTTTAGTCCTTACTTAATTTTAATAGTTTTTTTAATCCCTACAAAAAAAATGTACTTCTAATTTTAGT
>Ga0209282_1000654_pt1 | contig 17120 bp, 13 predicted proteins | sample Mtrugardesep15_FD_187529 | JGI IMG/M metagenome (GOLD analysis project Ga0209282, IMG submission 187529) | Root nodule microbial communities of legume samples collected from California, USA - M. trunc garden sep15 (SPAdes) (version 2) | ecosystem: Host-associated > Plants > Roots > Nodule...
AGTGATACACTACAATTAATGCAAGAAGGATTAAGACACAAGCAATAACCAAATTTGGAAAACTTTCTTTCCTCATCTTTCACTGTAAATTGCTTAAATACATATATGTATATATAAAATATATATATGACACCTTATTCCTCAAGGTTCTGTTGAAGTGAGATAACAGTGAAAAGACGCTGAATTGGGTTGATCATTGTGACAAGGTGAGGAACCAGAAGGAGGAACAAAACCCTTTGGAAGCATAACAGAGAAAGGTCTTGACTTCACCATGTTCTCGACAATCTTCTTCTTGTGTTTCCTGTGTTTCTTCTGCTTCATCATGTTCTTGTTCTTGTTTCTGTTCATTTTCCTCTTCTTGATACGTTCTTGTATGCTCAAAAACATTGGAGGGTCAGCGTTCTTGAGGTAGAACACTTGATGGTAATGAGATAATTCAGTGTTGGTTGAAGAAGGTTTTTGGGATTGAATCTCTTGATTATTGTTGGAGGAAGGAGAAGAAGCAGTGTGAGGGATCATGAGGAAGAAGAGAAAGAACAGTGTTATGAGTATGCAGTTGAAGGTTTGATTGAGATTGTCCATGAGAATGAAGAGGGTAAGTTTTGTGGTGCATTTGTGTGGTAAATGAAGAAAGTTATGGAAGTGAGGTAGCTCTTAGATTGAGGATTAATGGGAATTCCAATGAGTTGTTGTGGCTTTTTAGATGAAAAAAGTAAAAGTAAACAAGTTTAAGATTGTTGAAACAAATGGTCAACTTGTGTGGGATCTTCTTCAATATGAAAAGTTGAAGTTTTTTTTTCCTATACATGGGGATATGGAATAAAAAAAATGCTTTTTCCTCTACGTATCATCTATTCAAAACCAAGGACTTAATTGGGATCAAGATAGTTAGAGTTGAATTGAATTGGTGTACATTTGGTTTATGCAACCTTCAAATATGCTAGCTCAAGATCCTAACAAAAATTGGTTTATGCAAATCAAGAAGAAAAATAAAACTAATGCTTACAGTTGGGAGATACATTAAACTTGGTGTCACAAATTAATTGATGAATTGGATAAATTGCTGTTTAGATTTCAATTGGGGATTAAAATAATGTATTAATTCATTTATGATTTATTAAAAATCGATTAAAAAAGTCTAATGCATGTTGGATCCATTTGATAAAATTCATCAAACTCTTCCATTAAAAATAGTAACAAATTGGCTCCTTGACTACTAATTCCAATAGTCTCTAAATTACTTGACAAGAAGCAAAGTTAACATCTAGCTTTTTCTATACAAGAGTGCATTTGAATCCATGACCAAACTCAAAGTCTCCAAAAGCAATATGAGAAGAAAGTTTGCTTGATCCCAACAAATTTGTCACAATGTCAATAATACAATTTTTTTTGGCACCAAAAGTTAAAGGCCGCTAGCTACTTGTAATATTTTTGAATGTGGAGAAACAGACTTTAATTTTTAGGTCCATCTTCACGAAATAATATTCCACTTCTCTTTTGAGTCTTCAAGTACCAAAGTGGGACTTCACATTAGTGACACCATATGACCATACTCGATATTTGATAATACCAATAACAAACCACTTGAGGAAAATGATGAGAAACATCAAAGGTACATATATGCTGTAATTTTTTCTAGAATTATTCGTGAAGGTAATAGCTTTTAGTCTGTTAAAAAAAATTATCCAGTAACAATGATGGCAAAAAGTGACACATTTGAAAGCTAATTACAAAATAAACAAAATTTTGAATGTCTTCACTCTACCAAACTGGACTAGCACTAACATGCACTTGATTGAGCTCCCTAATAAAGGAAAACCCTAAACTGGACTACCTTGAATAACTCTGTCCATTTGAACATCTTTCATTCAAATTAATCTCAAAGTTTAAAGGGTCATTGTGGTGTTTGTGATTAGTTTGGTGCTAGAATTTGTTTCTTGATTAACCCTTTTTTTTGCCTTAATAATGTTATTGGCTAAACCTAATATCTAGGTCCATTTCTTTAATGTAAGAAGACAAATTCTATGGTACACAAAATCATTAAATGAGTAGTTTTTTTTTTTAAGAAAAATAATTATTTTCTATCATTGACAATTATAAAAATTAAATCTTATTTACCAAAAGCATCGACGAAAAAAAAATTAATTTTTATTACTCATAAAGAAGAACATTGATTATTTTTATGACAAAATGTTAAAAATTTAATATGATTCTTATAAACAACGAAATTATGTTTTTTTTTATAAAATGATATTTTTTAAAATATAAACATTGACAAATAGTTTTTTACTTCTTAAAATGATAGTTAATTTATCAATTTATGAAAGAAGAATACTGATACACCTCAATTTGTGAGGTGTACCGTAAAAGTTCCCACATAAGAAAGCCAAATTTAATATGATGTTGCTAAATCGTTCCCCCCTAAATGACTCATAATTGCCACTCTTTTCCTTTTCCACCTTGATCCAATCATCATGTAAAGAAATAGGGATGTCATTACTCATTGTAAAGAGCATTAAATCCTCATTTATAGTTTCTTTTGTAACTTTGCTATTGAGATCTATTTTACTTACCCATTGAAAAGTTTGACCGGTCTACTAGGTTTGCTAGCTGGTTTGCTGGATTTGATTCCTGGTTTGTTGGTCGGTTCACTAGGTTTTGAACGAATTCATTTTTTTGTTGGTTCAACATCCTTATCATCTTCTGGTACCACGACGACTTATGGTTTCTTTTTTGAAAGAGCCCAATCTTTCATCACATGGTCATAGCATCTGCAATTCGTATAATTATGTCTTGTATCGTACTTTGTATCACTCTCTATTTATCCCTGCAGGATCAACAACCAACTTTGTGAGGTCAACTTCCATGCAAATTCATGAAAACCTTCCATGAGTTACCTTTTAAGGTTTCAATCAACTTTAACATGCAAATTCTTGTATTGTCAACTGATGACATGTTGTCATTACATAATTTTTATGTAAATATTATCACATTTTGGAGTTCACAAGGCGACTTAAGCAGCAAGAAAAACAAGAGAACTGAAGAAAAAGACAAAGACAAAATCGTGGCACGTTTGGTCAAAAACGTGACACGATTTGACAAGGCAGAATGCATTGTTTCGACATTAAGGAAAACGTGTCACGATGGCAAAAACGTGACACGATTTGGTGAAACCCTAATTCAGTTTCTTGTTACACAAGGTGAAAACGTGTCACGATTTACTTAAAACGTGACACGATTTTGGCGAAATTTTGTGCCTATTTAAGCTGAAGACCATTCTGAAAATAGGGGTTACGATTTGAGAAGAGAAAAGTGTGATTTTGAGACTAAGGACGGGTAGGAGGGCGATTTCTTCAACCTTCTTTCAGTTCATGTATGTTTTGATTCCACTATCGATTATGCTAGTTGTAAGTTTCATTATAAGTAGCTAAATCTCTTAGAGATTAGGTCTGAGATGATTTTATGTAACCCTAATTGATACATGTTGTTGTGATGAAACTCTATTTATTGTGAATGACAATTTAGTTTTTATTCAATTCAATTGTGTTAATTCTTTTATATCTTGTTCACATATAAACTCGTGAGTATGAATGACTACTGACCCTAGCTTTCAACTTATACCCATTGAATTGTTCTAATAAACATGGTTAGTCTACGAATGGATAATCGTTTGTTAGTGATATTAGGTTAACGTGTTTAAACCTTCAAGGATTATTAGACCACCTAAGGAATTAGGGGTTGTAGTTTAAGAGGAGGGTCCTAACTCAAGGGATTGATTAGGGCTAATTTGTTAACTATCGTGGAACTAAAGAACCATTCACAAGAATAAAGTGCAGTATACCAATTAGGGGAACATAGATGATTCGAAAGACCTGATCTCATTTGTCTCTCTTCATATTTTCTAACCGAATCTATATTTTCTGTTATTTAATTTTATACAATCAAATCAAATATACTTTTACAAAATAATTTATACATCCTAAATATTTACTTTATCGCCAAATTGAGATTAACACAATCCTCGTGGATACGAACTTATTTTATTACTTCGATGCATTTTTAGTACACTTGCTAAAAGTCTATCAAGTTTTTGCGTCGTTGCCGGAGACTGTTGAATTATTTCAATAAGGCAATTTCGTTATAATTTAGGATTTCTGTCATTTATATTTTTGTATATATTTATATAAAAAAAATGATTTATGCTCTTCGTTTTCTTCTCATTGTGCGGTGCTACTAAAAAGTAGCCAAACTTTGCCAAAATTTTCCCAGAAGCCTAACCCTCGAAATTCTTAACCTACCACACCAAAAATCTTCATCTTTTCATCTTCAATTCACCAAACCAACCCCATAAACCATCATCATCATCATCAACCTACCCAAATTCATCATCTCCGCCACAAACCTCAAACCTAACTTTCACCAACCCATTCCTCAAACCCTAACCATGGTGGACACACGTAAAAAAGGCAAAGCCCCACAAAACAAAAAAGCCAAAACCGCCTCTAAACGTAAACCATCGGTCAAACCGACAGCCCCACTGGCACAACCACCATTAGTTAACCACCGTTTCCTAACCACCCCGCCCCAAGACCGTTTTAAGGGAATTAGAAGTTATAGGGTGATTCAAGAGCGAGGGTTCTTGCTTGAGAAACTATTTGGAAACCCTGAGTTTGAACAGATCATCACTGCCCGGGGGTGGTATGGGCTTAATGATATGGTCTTCAAGGAGGCCAACAAGACTATGGCACTTGAGTTTTATGTCAATGCTCGGTTCTCCGGGAGAAGGTATGCATCCTATGTGCGGGGAAAGGATATCGATTTCTCCCCTCAGACGATCAATGATTTGCTTAACATTGTTCCACCGGAGCAATGTGACGTGTAAAGGAGGAGGGACACATGTGGGGGCTGGAATGAGGAGCAATGAGACGAGGTAATGTCTCTGTTATGTGTTGAGGGGGCGCAATGGCAAGGAAGCAAGCAGATGTTGTTGACGTCTGATTTCAAGCCGGTTGCAAAGGCTTGGGCCTCATTTGTGGTGCAGACATTGGAGGACACCTCGTGTACTTCTGAGATTCCATTGACTCGAGTACACACCATGGCAGCTATTACGGATGGCAGCCCTATTAATGTTGATGAGTTGATTGCCAACAACATTGTTGATTTTGTTGTAGGTACCAAGAAGGCTATTCCTCATATGAGTCTCATCAACTGGCTTTGTGAGGAAGCTGACTGTGAGCTCTATGTGAACGACCTCGAAGCAAAAATGATGAAGCCAATTACAGACAAATACATGGAGGTCTTCCTGGCAGACTATTTGGAGCGTATGCAGCAGCTGGGCGCTGAGGAGGAAGCAGGCAACCATTGATGCTAGATCCCATAAAACACTTTCTTCATTAAAAAACAAGCTTTGTGCTCAAAATTCTTATCAACAACATGATTTTATCGATCTTTGTCGTAGACACATTGATTGATATCCATTAACTCATCTCTCGATCTCCTGAGTTTCCTTACACTCTATAACTTTTTGATGTTATACCCAAGGTTTTTCCCAAAGAGTTTGAAGACTAGTGCATCTATCTAGTGGACAGTTAAATCTTCCAAGATTGCTTCACAAGGAGCATAGGCGTAAAATGACTACCTTGCCCTCAATTTGATGTGTCTCATCTTGTTTGCAAAGAGATCAACTCTTTCTTTGGCTTCAAAAATCGACAATCCTAGAACGTTGTCTCATAACGATACCTTCATCACTCTTTTTTGACCACATGGTGATTTTGGTGGTTTTTGCGGTGGCAACGGACATACTAATAAACTCAAACATACTAAAATGGATCACATCAAATTTGATTTTTCCTAGAAAACAATTCAAACCAAAATGAATTACATACATATTAATATAATCGTTGAATCAAACAAATTTTTATCTGAAAATTAACCAAAATAACCGTCCTAATAACCACTTTATGTACACTTTAACTATATAAACAATGTATTTAATCATCTTTTAAAATATATAAAAATGAGTGAAAATAAATAAAAGATTAACCGGAAGCGTGAAAGTGAAAATGGGAAATAAAAATGTAATGTAAATGGTGATCTTGTTGTCGCGTTACATTCGATTATTATCGAATTCTCACCTAAGTTGTTGTTGGTAATTTGGATCTGATCGGATTCAGCTATGTCCAAGTCTCTACCCTACTCCAGAAAAGATGTTGACTACGATAACGCTAAGTTTCGCCCCCGTTCTTTCTTCAAGGTTCCTTCAATTCTCTTGTTATAGATGAATCTATTTTGTTGTTTTTCTGTTTTGAGAATTTCTTAGCTAAATTACTTGCTTGCTATGTTCTCGAATACATACTCCCAGATAGATATACTTGTGTCCTCCTTGAACTTTTAAATTGTACCGAATGTTGATGTCTTGTGTCAGTTTGAGATGTGATTTATTCAGAGTATTAAATATGTTTTATGTCGTTTACTTCTTTATTTTTCAGGTTATTACCCAGAGCTTCCTCACCAGTAACCGAAGGCGTGATTGTATTAGCTGCAGTACGGGGAAGTTTCTGTTCTTGATATTGATCTTTGGTGTTGCATACCTTGTGCTGACACATAACCCAAGTCCAAGTCGTGTAATTTCTCGAGATCAAGTATTTGGAATTCAAAATAATGAAACAGATAACAGCAGTAATAGTGGTGCTGGAAGATTAAAGAAATTTTGGAGACGGGCGCCAAGACTTCCTCCGCAATTACCACCTGATACTAAAGTGAGTAATAATAACCATGTACCTGCAACACTAGACGACAAATCGTTGTGGATTACTAGGCAACAAAAAGTCACGGAAGCTTTTACTCACGCATGGTCAGGCTACAAAAAATATGCCATGGGTTATGATGAGCTTATGCCAGTTAGCCAACATGGAACTGACGGATTGGGGGGATTAGGTGCTACGGTAGTAGATGCTCTCGATACAGCTATGATAATGGGTATTGATGAAGTTGTTGCTGAAGCGGGATCATGGGTTGAAGAACACCTTTCCGAGAGAATTAGCAAAAAAGGTCAAGTAAATTTATTCGAAACTACAATACGGGTTTTGGGAGGTCTTTTAAGTGCGTATCATCTAAGTGGCGGGGAACAAGGAACGAACATAACTCACGCAGGACCTAAACCGTCTGTTTATCTAGAAATGGCTAAAAATTTGGGCGACCGTCTTCTATCTGCTTTCACATCCAGTCCAACTCCTATTCCATTTAGCGATGTTGTTCTGCATGACTCGTCAGCACATAACGCTCCCGGTGGACTGAGTAGCACATCAGAAGTTTCCACATTGCAGCTCGAGTTCAACTATCTCAGTTCTGTATCTGGTGATCAGAAATATGGTTTGGAGGCAATGAAAGTCATGGAGCACATAAAGACTCTTCCAAAGGTCGAAGGACTAGTTCCTATCTACATTAGGTATGAAATTAGATATATTTTAACTAGTGCATTAGTATCTGGACATTAATTTACATTTGAAATAATTCTTGATAAATAAATCTTTGAATTTGTTTGTGTTCAATTGCTTCTTTTATTGCCCTTTTATTTTCTAGTCGCTTTCAGACGTGGATCTTCTTTTCCTTTCTTAGTAGATTTCTACTAACATTTGGATATTTCTATTAACTAAATGCAGCCCTGATTCTGGTCAGTTTAGTGGAGAAAATATTAGACTGGGATCTCGTGGTGACAGTTATTATGAGTACTTACTTAAAGTATGGCTTCAGAGTGGAACTAGTAGAGATAGCAATTCATCATATTTATATGACATGTATAAGGAAGCAATGAATGGTGTTAGGCATCTTCTTGTTAAGAAAACAGTTCCAAATGGACTAGTTTTTGTTGGAGAATTGCCTTCTGGATCAAATGGTGGTTTCAGCCCAAAAATGGATCATCTGGTAGGCTATATTTCCTAATTTTTAAGTTTTTAATTGCATGAAAGTTGTTTAGTTCTTTAGTTGATTGAAAATATCATGGAGTAGAAATAAAGCAAAAGTACTGCAGTTGCTATGTATCTGTCTGATTATCTGAACTATGGATGGTTTTTCTTTGACGTTATCGACTTGTATTTATATTCATGAAGTATCAGATTTGATTTGTTATTGTCTCTGATATTATGAAATTCCCAACCTATGGGATGACTTTTAAACCACAGACATTGCAGAGACCTGTGTCAATGTACTGTAGTTTATTATATGTTCTTATATACTGCTAACTCATGCACTTATGTGGTTTAAAATTCAATCCATAAACACTTAAAATGTCTCAATAATATGTTTGACGCGCGACGAACTTGATTTTATAGTTATAGGAAACCATTTTAGTTTTTTACAAATTGAGCACAAAGTCGTATTACATTTTGCCACCTGAGGGTGTCATGATTGTTCTAAAAATCGTAATTGAATAAAAATTGAGCTGATTTTCCATGGTCGGTGTTACAAAAGAATGGTTGGAAAATAAATAGTACTACCATCATGTACTGAAAGTGTGATACTGTGATTGGTCCGGATTATTTACATTTGCAATATCAGCATTTTTAGATGACATTCTACTGGCAGTTTTGTCTAATAGAAAGGGATGTTTACCTCCTGCATTTTAACAGATTATAAATGTTAGTTTGTTACCGCTCTCATTTTTATCTCACCAAATTTTAGTTCTGCACTTTGATCATAACAGTTAGAATATATGAATTTTTTTAGAATATCTTGATATTAAGTCAGAATACTGGATCTTGCAACATCTTAGATTTTTTTAGAAGATTAGTCTCTATAATCCTTATTTATAAACTTGATATTTCTTGATTTTCCTATTTATTAAGGATTTGGAGTCTTTTATTAGTATAAATATGGGTTAGTGCCAAGTCTTCTGCATCAAATTATTATTGATCATTTTCAATCATTATCATATTTCAAGTCTTTTTTCTTTTTCTTCTCCCTCTTTCATCTAAAACTCAGAACTTCAACAATAACTAAGAGGTATCTGGTTAATGTTATCATTCAGGTATGTTTCTTATCTGGAACTCTTGCACTTGGTGCCACTAAAGGTCTTACAAAGAAACAAGCAATGGAAAACAATATGCTTAACTTTGAAGACCTAGAAAATTTGAAGCTTGCAGAAGAGTTGGCTAAAACATGCTTTGAGATGTACTCAGTGACTTCAACTGGCCTGGCTCCTGAAATTGCTTACTTTCATACTGAGGTTAGTAGGACTTCTATGACATTTTGAACTCATCAAATGATACTCCCGCTGTCCTTTTTTTATAAGCCCCTTTTAACGTATTTACATTTTGTATATTTATATATTTTTTTGAGAGGCTGTATATTTATATGTATATAGTTAACCTCAACTTCTCATGTTCCAAGAGACTTAGTGGTATTAATTAGAGGTTTATTGGGGAAAATGCAATAGATGTATCTAGTGATTTGAAAAGGTCTTATATTTTGAGACAATTTTTTCTTAAAAGAAGCTTATATCTCCTTCAAAAGCAGCAATGAATTTCATTATCTACTTATGCCCTCTTTTCTACCAAGCTTCTCGAAAAAAGAAAAAAAAAATCATTTTTCTTGTGCAGCATATGTGAAGTATTTTTTTACTCGGTTTATATGTAATTAAGATGGAGAAATAACATGTAGCCTTCGATGTATGCTTTTGATACCCAGGAATTTTCTGAACAAGGTCATGATGGAGGAAATAAGAGCTCAGAATATATTAATGACATCATAATAAGACCTGCTGATCGACATAATCTCTTGAGACCTGAGACTGTGGAGTCATTCTTTGTTTTGTACCGCATTACAGAAGATCTAAAGTATGCTTTCCCCTTCTTTAAGTATAAGATTACTTAATATTTTTATTTCTTGTCACCACCATACTCAAGAAACAGTGAATATGGGCTTAATTTTTCTTTTTGGGATTTTTCTAAAATAATCATTTATGTATATATTTTCTTACAGATATCGTGAATGGGGTTGGAAAATCTTTGAAGCCTTTGAAAAGTACACAAAGATTGGTACTGGTGGCTATAGTTCTTTGGACGACGTAACTGTTATTCCTCCTCCTAGAAGAGATAAAATGGAGACTTTCTTTCTAGGAGAAACACTCAAGTATTTATACTTGCTTTTTGGGGATAGCTCCCATATTCCATTGGACAAATTTGTTTTTAACACAGAAGCACATCCTATACCAATCAATTTGAAGAAATGAGTTTTGTTCATTAAAGGCATTCAATAGACGGTTTTTAGAAATCCCCATTGTATTGGCAGAGTGTGAGATGCTTCTTTGAAGTTACTCTGGCATCTCTGAATCTAAGCAAGAGCGCTTCTGGTTGTAAAGGAATTAATTAGCTTGGTTCTCGGGGAAAATAGAAACTATCCAATATTATTTGAAACATACAGTACATCAGCAAAATGCTGCAGAGGCTGTCACTCAATTATATGACCTTTTTTTTCTTCTTGGATTTACAACCAGACTTCTTGATGCGACTGTAAATTTTGTTTCAACAATCATAAACCAAGAGCAGCTTTTGTAATTAAATTGTATGATTTTCCAATATCTTGCTGGATGCTTGGCATTTTCAAAAGTTATTATACTATTGCCATTAAGTTCCTAAAGGTTCTACTTATCTTCCTATCTAGATTGTTAACATCATGAGTTCAAATTGTCACTATCACCGCCAAGAACAAAGAGATGATCACCATCTCTAATGACATCAATGTCGTCTATCTCTGCATTCTCTTTATTAATTACTTTTGTGGCGTTGAAGCCGCCAAATTTTTCACCTGCAATTTTGCAAGTTAATAGTTAGAAGTAGAATGTAATAGCAGTACAAAGTTCTACTGTTATGTGTTCAGATTATTGCATTTGATTTTGGCACTATCTCTGTTTCCTTCCCTCAGCAAAAACCATAAAGAGAAAGGGGAAACAAACTGATATCGCTCTCTTCACTCTCTCCCATGTGTGTGTATTCGTGTGTCAAACTAATGTTCCTCAGTTATGAGGTTCAATGCTTACCAGCAATTTTGAGCAGCTCTTCTAGTGAATCAGGTAGGATTATCAGTTTTCCGTGTTGTCCATGTGAGCTACTTCTCCATCCACTTGGCGAATGAATTGTTACCCTCTTCTTGGTGAAACTTGCCATTTCTATGTCCCTTGGACAATTGGAATTTCTTGAATTGGTGTCTGTGTACACTTCCTCTAATGGGAAGTTGATAGCTCTAATACCATCCTGTCTACTGTTTCTGGTTGAGCCATTCTTGCCAAAGTTATGGATTTGTGGCTCAACAATCTCTATTCTATGTTCATCTGATTTCTTCTCGCTTTCACAATACACTGTATGGTCAGAAATGCTCTTATTTTTTAACTGTTGTACTAGAGCTTTTTGTGTCCACCCTATGGTATTTGGGTTCTTTGCTTTTGCATCTCTTTCAATCAAAATTTCAACAATGTCTAGTTTCCCCTTATGCGCAGGCAGCACAGCAGCATGGATATCTCGTTTGCCATCATCAGGTATCATGTTATTAGGGACTGAATAAACATCATTAGTCACAATATGCACATTATTCTGTGAGTCTCTGAAATTTATGTTCTCTCCATGCATTAAGGAATGGCCATGTAAATTATTTGTAGACTCTTTAGAAGAGCTTTCTTTTGTGTTACCTTGCAATTTATATAGAACCAATCCATGATCTGTGTGTGGATATTTAGAGTCGAATCCTTCACGCTCCTTTAATCTCTGTCAAATATAGATCACAAATGATTAGGATTAGAAACCTGATTGGTAAATATAATTTATACAATATATTCCCCATGTTTTGAGTTTAGAAGCTTTGAGTATCTTAATTACCATTAAAAGGTTATTCATCACAATCTGTGCATCTCCTGGATTTGCCTGTAAAATATTCATTAGGGATGTTCTGTTGATTCTTAAAATCTGAGAAAGCTCCGTGGTTCGAACTGTGAAAGGCTGTGGTACATGATATAAAACTCCAATCTCTCCAAATGCTTCTACTGCAGTTGCTTTATCAAAAATTACCTGAATTGTTAATGTAAGGATAGGAAGTTAGATTCAGTTGCTTCATTGCATAATTTGAATAAAGAAAAAACATGTTCTGTTTGAGTATTATGACATACTTGATCATTCCCGTCAATGCAGTGAACGAGATTCTGCAACAAAGTAATCATTTGAAAAGATTTTACGAAAATTATTAGTAGACATTCTTTAAGATTCATTTATAGTTACCATCCATGCTATAGTCAACTCACCACTGCGCCCGAAGCCAGTACATAAAGGTCTGTAGGAGACTCATTTTGCAGTATCACATCTTCCTTTGGTGGGAAATACTCAGCTTCCATTTCTGAAACCTATATTATCAGAGTTACTTGGGGTCAGATGTTGAAACTTTAGGTCTTCATATTCTTGCTTTTCACTTAGCCAGATAAGAGACAAAAAGTGAAAAAAATAAAATCAAAAGACATGTAGGGTATTACCAGTTGGAAAAGGAAGTCATTGGAGACTCCTTGGAAGAGGTAGGCCTTCTGCACGACAGGAGAAAAGAGATGGTGTGCGATGCTTGACCGAATCGCCTTTGGAAGATCATTTAATGCTTCTTGCTGCTTCAGTCCTTCTGTTTTAAACTTCAAACAAATGTGTGCCAACATTTGATTGTGTACGCGACGTGGCAGATGATTTCTTGAAGCAAACTCAGAAGCTGCTTTGACTGTATCCCTCTGTGACCAAAATGAATCCTCTCTTATTTAGAGGGAAGAAATAAATTTCCTCTTATCTGAACGAGTTTTTGTTTTAGAAAAGACACAATTAGCTAAAAAAAATAACTTATGGTTAACTTAACATGAAACTCGGAAGGATTGTACTAGGTGTGCTATTTCAGATATACTTGTCAATTGTGGGGCCTAGTCCTACACAGTATTTGAAACTTACTTTTTGAACATTGGTTTGGATAATAGTTTTGAAGGGCATTGCTGAATGATGATAAGAGTTTAGTCCAACACATGTATAATATATAACTATTATAGCATGTGGCTGGCACAGGAAAATTGAGCAGCAGTAGAAGAAGCTTAAGATTGAAAGTACTTACAAAATTTTGGGTGCGGCTGGTCCAGTGAACTACAAGGTTAGTCATGTTTCCAATGATGTATGCTGTTAAACCCAAGTTGAAAAGCATGTAAGTGATATCAAACAACATCTCTATGGTGTTTTCTGCATGTAAATCTCCATAGCCAGTGGTAGTAAGTGTGACGATAGACCAGTATATTGAAGTTACATATCTGTCCCAAAGACTTTGTTCTTTAAAATTTGGGTACATAGCACCTATCCAAGTTCTTTTGGAATCAGGGTACATATCTGCAATTAGATAGTTAAAGCATCCTGCACAGTGCACTGCAAACAAGGTTACCTGAAATTTTTTGAAAGAAGAAATTCAGTTCTTGGATGCGCCTTTAAATTGTATAGGAAGTAGGGGAGTTTTTGAGGTTTAATGGCTTACAGCAGTGAGCTTTGTGCACCTAACCCAGAAGTAATTGAAGCGAATGTCCTTTTCGAGTCTGAAACAAAGCAAAGGTGCAACTAAGGAAGCAAGCACTGGCATATTCTAGTAAATAGAAGAACTGATGAAACATGAAGTTAAATATGATATGCTGGCAAACCTTGCAAACAGAGAACTGACTCGTCTCAGGCGCCATAATCGCAACATGTTAAGAAGTTTGAAACCAAGCTCACTGTCATAAGTAGTGAAGAGGAGACTAATGGGCTCAAGTGGTGCTGTTGAGCAGATATCCAAAACAAACCAGGTGGACATGTAACTACATGTTAAGTAGAAATTTGAAAAGTAAGTAGGGATTTTCGACATTCATTTTAGTTTCTAAGGAAGAAAAGTTTATATCTATATATCACCTGGTTGCAATTTTCTTTGGATCATCAATGAGAAGAGAAGAATGACTATCTTGGTATGCAACGAAGAACGTAAGCACGATGTCGATGGCGAAGAAGCCATTGACAATGTTGTCTATGATGAATAGTCCATTTTGCTTATATGTCAGAAATGCAAACTCAAAGGGGCATATCCAAGCTGAGTATATGACTAGAACAATCAGTAACAACTCCCAAAGCCTGTAATAAGTAATACATGAAAAGTTCAGAAGATGCAGGGACAATATTCGTAAGAGTTATGTTATATTGTGACTATGTAAAGGGTCATCACCTATACTGAGGATTGAATGGGGAGATTATGTATTTTCGGAGTCTGGTTTCCTGGTTTGTTCGGGCGCCAAGAGATGGTAGAAGATCACTAGACAAAAAGCTGCTATGTGTATAACTTCCCATTTCCATTTCGTCCAACCAGAACCTCTGGAAGAAGTTTTTGAGACTGGAAAATGACATGTTATGAGTTTTGAAATTGAATCCTCAAAGCTTCAAAAGAGGTATAGTAGTTAAGTTTTTCAATTCATGAGGTAGAATTCTATGGACTTGGCCATATTTATAGCCAGACTTTCAAACCACTTTTTCATGTCTTTTCCTTGCAAAGCTGAAATAAAGGAATAAACAAGAAGCTTATGTGTCTAATCTAGTGACAAATTAAGTTTATGAATGAGTGGTAAAAACGTGGAGGGGAAACCCTCCACTTTGTCTCAACAAATAAAGCTTGTGAAGAAATGGAAGGAAAGAAGATGGAATGGTACTATGGTAGAGTCTTGCTAGTGGCAGACAGAAGATTTTCTGATATATGCATTTGGAGACATTTTTGTATTTCAAAGAGAAGGTACAAAGAAGTTGCAAATGGTGTTTCTTGTTCTATATAGGTTGTTCTGATGGTGGTTTTGGTGGTAATTCGATCAAGTGAAGATTATATATAAAGAATTTAAATATGGGCCCTTACTTTGAAGGAACAAATTCAGTATGAAACGTATTGGTGAGTGTTTACATTTGAAATCTTAAGATAGACCAGACAACTATAGCAGAATTAATATGGATTTTTTGTTAGTATCACATGTGGACCAATGAGGTTTTTTTAGGGGTTGCAATACACTAACACTTGTCTAAAACCCACTAACAGAAAATTACAATCATTAAGCTGCTGATTATCTTAATCCACATTCATATATTGATTAATCTCTCTCATGTTTTTCTCCTGACTTGAATAGGTCGACATGAAAACGCAACTAATTAGTAACGACCTTTCACACGTGATTAGAGAGTTTCTTTTCTCACCCCTTATAGTCACTTTAAAAGTATACTTCCGAAAAACGGTGTTTTTACCCTCTAAAAGCTTACTTACAAACAAAAAAAATAGTTTTTTTTCTCGTCTGAAAGTATACTTCCGAACACGTGTGTGGTTTTTTTTTAAAAACATAGCACCATTCAATTAAGGCCCATGTGGCCCACATATGATTAGTTGATAAATAATATGGAATTACAAGGTTAAGATAACAATGTGTAATCAAGAATTGATTGAAATGGAATTACAAGGTTAAGATAACAATGTGTAATCAAGAATTTTTTTCTATTCTCCATTCATTTGTTGTTGCCTTCAAGCCACATGTTGATGAAAAGGAATTATATATAGTTTGTCTGATGTTTGAAGTATTTGATTGAAAGGAATAAAGCACACAAAAAATTCTAACTTTTGATTGGAGAAATTCCAAGTAATGAGGTATTAAAGTTAGTATAAAATACAAATGTTGAATAAGAATTCCTTAAGATCTTTCACTTGTTAATTTAGCATGTGAAAGTTGGCAATTATATCTGGTCCCGTATGAATATCTCACCAGAATCTTTCCAAAAGATAATGGATTGGAGAGCTAAACCCACTTGCTTGGGGTACAATACAGAGGTTGTGCCAAAAGAGAATTATTTCAAAAAGCAGAAAATCTGCAGCCAAACAGGATTGTTACTCATGGATAGGGTAAACCCGATAAAGTCCTTTCGGATGAGTCCAACTATCCTTGGTCCAAAGTCGAGACTTATCCCTCAACATACTGAGATTCATTTAAATGGTTGACCTCTTCCAACCGATGTTCTTTCAAGCTCTCGTACAATGAACATAATGTTTGTCTCGAGTCTTCTTTTACTAATCATGCAACACAATGTTGGTCTCAAGAGTCTTTTTTGAAAGAAAGTTGCAGATACTATTGAGCATAATTTGTATTTGATATCCTGGAACCGGAAAGAATGCATAATTACTTACATATTACCTACCAACGAGGTCCTCACATCGGCAGTAGAATTCGAACTCAAGTCAAACTTTATAGGATGTGAGCTGAATCCTTACCAATTCAATTAACCTAAGTTGGCATACAAATCGGTATTTAGCAACGAAAATAGCAAGTAATCAGTGATAATAAGTTATGATTGAGGTATTAATTGTGCAAAAGATGAAAGTGGGGTTGTGGCAGTGTACTGTTGTTTCTTATGGTTGCACCAATATTATGCATTGAAGCCCCACCTCGTGGGAAGCATGTTATGAAGGTATACAATAAAAGGTACAACAATGTCTAAGATCACATGGACTAACTAATCAAAGGAGTGATTTTCAAGGTTGTTTGTTTGATTAGCAAGGAATAATATAAAATCTTGATAACATTGTGTGGTTAAGGATTACTGTGTGGAACTCTCGAGTGTGGTTTAGTTCTGTGAAGGCTACCCCATGAATCATGATGAAAAATACAATCTGCAAAAGGTTCAGAAGATGTTGACATGCAGGGCCAAATCTCTCATCAATAATATGTCATATTAGCAGATTAGTATTTCTCACCAACTCTCTAGCATATACTGTATTATTGGTCACAAAATGTGGTTTAGCTTTTTTCATTAGGAGTTCCACTAGGGCAAAGGTACATTTTGGACATTTTTCATTTTAGATATCTTCTGCATGCAACTACAAATACTATTTATGTTAAAATTTCGAACAAATGTAAAGTTTTTTCTCTTAAATGGTGGACTTTAATACATATTTGTCAAACACTGATTTCAAAGTCAAACCCATTTTTGTAATATCTTCGTGAATATTCAACATTTCTTGTGAAAACTAGCATTAGAAACAAGCATAGAGCATAGGTAATTCATGGCTTTTTTATCAAAATG
>Ga0209282_1000655_pt1 | contig 17111 bp, 12 predicted proteins | sample Mtrugardesep15_FD_187529 | JGI IMG/M metagenome (GOLD analysis project Ga0209282, IMG submission 187529) | Root nodule microbial communities of legume samples collected from California, USA - M. trunc garden sep15 (SPAdes) (version 2) | ecosystem: Host-associated > Plants > Roots > Nodule...
AATTTTTTACTCAACCTCTATAAATTCTTGGCTCCGTCATTGAGTTGGAGTAACTGTGATTGATTAAGTTCGGATGTTGTGACTTGACGTGGATGATCAATTTAGTATGTTATACTCTGGTAACAGATTCATGGAATTTTGTTGAGCATTTATCAGTCATCTAATTATTTAATGTCATGTTATTTTTTTTATATTTAATCATTTTAGAATAAATTTAAATTTTGAATAATTTTACATACAAGGTACGGATATCTAACAAAACTCAAAAGTATCAAATTATTTTCTATTTTTTAATTGAAGTGTATGTCATGTTTATTTTTCTATTTTTTATCATCTTTTAACTTAATTTTAGATAACGATTTCGTCCTTTATATTTGTTCACGTCCTTTTAATCTAGTTGCATATGGATTTTCAAATATCAAATTTAAAATTGAAATGAAAACATGAATGAAGAACAATAGATTTGAACAATAAGAGCTCATATCAAAATAAAATCATAGATTTTAATCTTAAAAATCATGAATAAATTGATCAAAAGGACGAAAATGACATGAAAAAAGAAAGATAAAGAAAGAAACTATTATAGGAAATAAAATTAAGTGACGATGGGAGTAATTTTGTTAAGAGAAAAACATGATTTTATTTGAAGTTTTCCCTAGTAGTTTGATATAGAACAAACCCATTCAATCAATGAAAACTTTGCTCTTAATAAATAGTAGTTTTAACAATTGATTCAGATTGAATCCATTTAGATTGGTCTGGTGGTGTTGACTTAGGACCATAAAGTATACTCCTCCTATATCTTAGATTTGTTTCTTTCCGGTGCCAATTTGGATGTGTTAGTCTTGTTGCTTAAAAACACAATTAATTCAGACTACTTCCATTAACTTGCTGATATGGTTTACCAAAATGCTTGTTTAGTAAGATTGCTTTATTTCTCTGCTTACAATGGCACATGACTAATTTATATTTTGATCAACCTTCCCTTCTCAGAAGCCAATAATAAACACACAATTCCCCTAAAAAAAACAAAATTACACACAATTATTCCCACGCAAGCCCATTACTTGTCGTGCTATCGTGAATGTATGTCAATTGTGTGTGACTAGCTTGTTATAATTTTTAATTAGAAATAACATTACCCACATTTTTTAAATTGATATTGAATTATTCCAACTAATTGCAAGGATATGGAAACTAATTTGCATATATGATGTTGCTTTAGTTTCTAAAAGACTCCTAAAAATAGTGTGTTAGATTTATGGCAAGACAACATGCAGCTATAGTTTTTAATTTTTGTTTCTTCTTTTAAAATAATGTTCATTGATATTCATACGGTTGTGTTTACTTCTTCTAAAATACTCTTATCGTAATTTATTTACTTTAATTCTTCCAATGGCTTCTTATATAAATGTGTGGGCGTGGGAGCTAACAAGCATACTCGTCAAAAGAATGCTAAAGATGAAAAGAAATCAAATTTTATTGATACTAACATTTTACTCTCTCTTCATTCTTGAAGAGTTAAAATCATCTTTAGCTACTCAACCAGGAAATGACAATCAAGTTTATATTGTGTACATGGGAGGTGCAGATTCAACTAATGGTTCCCTTCGTAAAGATCATGCTCATGTTTTAAATATGGTGTTAAGAAGGTAATTAATTAATTAACACTAATTACACAAACACACACATATATACATGCATGATATTCAATTAGCTAGTATTGTGAAATGTGATTAATTAATTGTTGATGATGTGAATGGTTTAGGAACCAAAAAGCTCTAGTACACAACTATAAATACGGTTTTTCAGGCTTCGCAGCTCGTTTATCAAAAAATGAAGCAAATTCAATTGCTCAACAACCTGGAGTTGTGTCTGTGTTTCCGGATCCCATCCTAAAGCTTCACACGACACGTTCATGGGATTTTCTCAAGTCACAAACTTATGTCGAAATTGACAACACGCTCTCTAGTTCCACTTCGTCATCATCGGACATCGTAATCGGCATGTTAGACTCAGGTTGGCTATTTTTTAATTTTTGATATAAAAGGAGTATGTATGTAATGTACATAACATATGAACAATGAATTATTCAGGGATATGGCCAGAAGCACCAAGTTTTTCAGACAAGGGAATGGGTCCTATTCCAACTGGTTGGAAAGGCACCTGCATGACTTCAAAAGACTTCAACTCATCCAACTGTAACAGGTAAGTAGAAAAAGGCCAATCCCCTTAACCCCAAAAAAATAAAAAATAAGAGAAGCAATTCAAATAAAAATCATTTTAGCACCATAAGAATCAAACAAAGATCTAACAACCAAGTAATTGATCTCAATAAACCGAGACCCTTTATTTTCAGAACGAGGGGATTAAGAAAAAAAAGTTCCAATAAATATGCAAAGTCAGTTCAAACCAATTTATTTATTTGATTTATTTTTTATATTAAGTTCCAAATTGATCTAAAAAAACATGAATTGAATTGGTTTAATTATCGGTTTCACGTTGTTGAAAATCAATCATTAGGGCATGTGTTGAAGATTCTATATATTGGTAGTATTATCTTAAATATTCTATATTATTTATATGTTTTTTAGTCATTAAACATTAATAGCATAAAAAATATACAATGTTAGAAAATATTGCAAAATATTACAAAATGTGTTGATTCATATTTTGTAACAAAATATTCCAAAATACAAACCAAAAAGAACCCGAAAGTTTTAGTTGTTTAGAATTTTTACTCCAAAATCAAATGAATCTTATCTTATCTATGTTTACTTTGTTTGTGGTAAGAGTAACAACCGTCACAATTTTTTTCTTTACTTTTTTTTTCATTTCATGTTTAGGAAGATAATAGGAGCAAGGTATTACCCTAACCTTGATGGAGGTGATGATAAGAATGCGGCGGGCACACCAAGGGATATGCATGGGCATGGAACCCACACAGCATCTACTGTGGCGGGGAACCTCGTGAGTGGTGCATCGTACCTTGGTCTTGCTGCCGGAACGGCTAAAGGTGGATCCCCTGGATCAAGGTTGGCAATTTACAAAGTGTGCAACTTTGGCTGCTCTGGCTCTGCCATCCTTGCAGCTTTCGACGATGCAATTTCCGACGGAGTCGATATACTGTCAATCTCCCTTGGCGGGTCTCCGGACCCCCAACCTGACTTGAAAACGGACGTAATAGCAATTGGAGCTTTCCATGCGGTAGAGCGCGGCATCGTGGTGGTTTGCTCTGCTGGGAATTCTGGACCAGAGCAAAGTACGGTTGTTAACGACGCTCCTTGGATACTAACCGTTGCTGCCACCACTATTGATCGTAACTTTCAATCCAATGTTGTCTTGGGTAATAACAAAGTTGTCAAGGTACACTTTATCGCGCTCACTATGCAATATAATGTTCCTTTTTTACCCCTTTGTCGTGGGTAATAGCATTTTTGGGAGTTTTATTTTTCAAAACATGAATTATGCTCTCTGTGTTTGTTTTACTGTAGGGTCAAGCCATAAACTTCTCCCCTCTTTCAAAATCACCTAATTATCCATTGATAACCGGAGAGTCTGCCAAGAAAACTACTGCTGACTTAACTGAAGCAAGGTACATACACAAAAACCATTATGAAAACGAATAAACATTAAACTTGTTGTACATAATCATAATTCCTCAATTACAAAGTTTGATAGTTATATAAAAAAAATTGTCAAATGTAGGCAATGTTCTCCAAGTTCATTAGACAAGAAAAAAGTCAAAGGAAAGATTGTCATATGTAATGCCATAGATGATAATTATCCAACTGTTAGCAAGATTGACACAGTTCAAGAGGCGGGTGGATTAGGGCTTGTTCATATTAGTGATCAAGATGGAGCTGTTGTAAATAATTATGCAAACTTTCCGGCAACTGTGGTAAGACCAAAAGATGATTCTACACTCATCCAATATGTCAACTCAACAAGGTAAGAATTTTAAAGTTATTATTTTATTATATTAGATAAAGATTATTATTATAATATATTAGTGAAAAGACAGGACTCTTGTGTCCGTCTTTCTGCTCTTTTTATTGCGCTAACGTTTGAAAATTATGAACGATGTTTTTTTATGAATTTTTTATTTTGATTAAAAGTATAAATAAAAATGTTTGTTGTTTTTAAATTATACCAAACCAAACTAATCATGTTTATCTATTTCAATAACACCAACAATATAACAAAAAAATATAATTTAAATTCTTATCTTTTGAATGACAATGACAACAATCATTATTATAGAAAAAAGTTGTTTAAAGGTATAATTGAGATAATAAAAAAGACAGCCTAAAATCTTTTTTTTTTTTATATATATAGTATGGATATCAAGATTAATGGATATGCATGATTGGATTTAGGCTAATTTTACGCTAACATCCAATCACATTTCTTCAATTTGTCACATCAAAAAAAATTTAAATAAAATTAGATATGTAATTATTTGTTATGTCTAATTTTATTATATCTTATAAATCATCTCTAATTACAAAAAACTTAGTATAAGAATTTGATTTTCAATGTTGTTTTAGATTGAAATCAATGGTGGAAACTAGTCACTAGTTAATTTTGTTGTATTTTTGCATATAATCTGAAGCAATCCAATGGGAACAATTCTACCAACGGTTACAATAATCAAATATAAACCTGCACCAATGGTGGCAATCTTTTCAAGTAGAGGGCCTTCAACGCTTTCAAAGAATATTCTCAAGGTAATTATATATAATGACATAGATAGGATTATAAATAATTATCATCAATGCACATCACTACATAAGACCAACAATTCTCTCTTTGTAGCCTGATATTGCAGCACCAGGTGTTAACATTGTTGCAGCAGGGACTTCCTCACCATATAGCATGAAAACTGGGACTTCCATGTCATGCCCACATGTTTCAGGCCTTGCAGGCAGCATCAAATCTAGGAACCCTACTTGGAGTGCCTCTGCAATCAGATCAGCCATCATGACCTCCGGTAAGGATTTTGATTTTTTATTATATTTATCATTCATAAAACTTATATCTAGAGGATCGGTTAATTTTAGGGTCATGATAACTTGTGCCTAAGGGTACAAATTAAGTAGTTTAAAATGGAAATAAAAAGATTCGATCAAGTTATGACCTAGGAAATGTGATCCTATATATAAGTACTCCTATCAACTAATAAATTCCTTTTTTTTTCTTCTAAATGCAGCAACTCAAATTAACAATATGAAAGGTCCCATTACAACAGATTTAGGGTTAATTGCCACACCTTATGACTATGGAGCAGGGGAAATAACAACAACGGAACCACTCCAACCAGGGCTCGTTTATGAAACCAGCACCATGGACTACTTGAACTACTTGTGTTACATAGGATATAACACAACCACCATTAAGGTTATTTCAAAAACTGTCCCTGATAGTTTCAACTGCCCCAAGGATTCGACTCGTGATCATATTTCCAATATCAATTACCCTTCCATCGCAATCTCTAACTTTGGTGGGAAAGGATCGGTGAATGTGAGTAGAATTCTTACAAACGTCGGTGAAGAGGAGGAAATAGTCTACTCAGCCGTCGTTAATGCTCCAAGTGGGGTGAAAGTCCAGTTGATTTCGGACAAACTCCAATTTACAAAAAGCAACAAAAAACAAAGCTATCAAGTTATTTTCTCCTCTAATTTAACCTCACTCAAGGAGGATCTATTTGGATTCATTACTTGGAGAAGTGGTAAGTATAGTGTTCGAAGTCCTTTTGTACTAACTGTGTAGATAAATGAAAAGAAACAATCAATAAATACAAGCTGCATGGGTTCTTGTAGATGCCTTTTAAAGTTTATTATAATTTTCATTTCTCAAAATTTACTTTCTACCTACACTACATAATGAGTTAAGGTCACATGATTTTCATATTTTGCTAGTATAAGCCTACGTTTGTTTCCCTGCAAAAATGTATGTATGTGCAAGTGTTAACAAAATGAAGAAATACTTGCATCTCACGTAACATGGCATTGGGACGCAAACCCATCCATATAAACTCCTATCCAATCAAAGGTTAAGTCATAATCAGACTCATTGATAGCATTTTATGGTCTTAGGTCAAGTTTGAGAAAAGGGTCTCTCTATATAATAAATCATATATATTTCTATAAATGGTAAATGAGATATGCATTAATTATGGCGGTCACCATAATACGATGTTTTGAAATCCCAACTATGTTGACACTCCAAAACATTGTGTGTCAAATGTATCTCGTCCATATTAATAAAAAAACAATAACAAAACAAAAAATAATAATTGGACCAACAAAACTAAGTAAAACGATAGTAGACATACCAAACTTTATATAAGTTTCATTATCAAATTTGATAATTCAATTGATTTAATACCTCTATAGTTTATAAAAGAGATTCATTATCATTCATCACCATAAATCCATAATAGTAAAAAATACACATTCCTCGTACCCAATAACATGAAAACCTTGTATTAATTGTTAATAAAATATGATATGTTACTTATCAAAAATCATATAAGACCAAATTTGACGTCTCAAACATGAAACTTTCATAAATAAAGTCATATTTAATTAAGAAATTTAAATACAAATTCGGGTTAACTTCAATCTGAAACACCAAAAAGCATCATCAAAATAAATAAATAAAACAAATTTGGTCTCTGGAAATGAGTAGATATTTTGTGTTTTACATGTTGCTTATGTGATTTACATTTTACTTCTAAGTATTGTCTTTTGCCAAATGAAATGATGGGGGGTGAAAATGAAAGCACTGGGTTGGGGTGTGAAAATGAAATACTATTGGGCTGTAGAAAAAGGTGAAACGGCTGATGGGTTGAAGTCTTGTAGTTGTTTGAACCCTCTTTACGCTTACTTCTATATATACCCCTTTTGACCAAGTATTTCTATATACGCCCCTCTTCATAATTTTATTGAGCCCCTAAAGGCATGGGCCCTATGCCGCCGCACCCCGGCCTAAGCCTAGGGTCGGCCCTAGTCGTAATTTTAGACAGCTTTTGGTATGAAAATGACAAACAAAAAATGAATCTCAAAATCCATAATACTCATGCATAATTCATTTAATAATATGAAGTAAACATACTTTGAGTCAATGAAAAACAAAATACAACAACAATCAATGATATCTTATCCTTTTAAATAAGGTCGACTATGTGCATCAAACAACATCACAATGTTCAATTAAATACCATATTTCTAGCCAACTCATTAGATAGGAAAAAAAATCACCAAAGTAAAAACTAGATTAAAAAATGAAAACCAAATAGGTATTAAATTAAGCCGTTCTAATGATAAATAATTATAAGTTATCTATACCTTGAGAAAAATAATGAGAATCTGAAAAATACATGGTAAATGATTGGATTCGTTTTCAAAATTTCAACGTCATGGTTTGAGGCTACCCAAAGGAGCAATCAAAAAGGCTATGATGATAGTAATTAGAAGAACAAATTAATCACAATTGACTTATTAGACTGTTATAAGAAATAATATAGGTTTTGAGTCATCAATTAACATCATTTTAGCAGTAGAATAGGAAGTTTATGTTAAATTTTAGTCTACTTTTACAAAAGAAATCATTCAAAAATTCATTAAAGAACAAGAGTGATGACATGTCATCTTATGTTATTCTCATCATGTTTTTCAGTCATTTTCAGTTAGTTTTCATCCATAATAGAGGAGTATTAGAACAATTGACTATGATTTTCGGGACATTTGTAACTATTCCATATTGAGTCGTGTAATTCTAGTTTTTCCCGAAACATAGCAATTCTAGGATGTTTTGATGTAATTCAAGAAGAAATCATGCAAATCGGCAAAACAAAACATTGAAGACTATGGCAAGACCATGAATGAAGATTTAAGAAGCCTCATAAGACATTACTAAGGGAGGAATTTTGTTCCTAAATCCCAAGACATCTTGTATGGAAGCAAACACCCAAAAAGACGAAGAAACAGACGATTACACGCAAAAACACACACTAAGGCGCCTTGAGCACATGACATGCACCTTGTGTGTGTTCCATGCGCCTTGAGCATGGCTCATACGTCTTGATCACATAAAATGGTCTATGCACCCCAGCCATGCACCTTGAGCATGTTGGGAGCGGGTCAAAACTGCTTTTTTCCACTTTTTTAGTGGAAAAAACCCAGTTTTCGACCCAAACTCAGTTGGAAACTTGCCTATAAATACCAAACATCTCACTCATTATTTCTTATTAAGAAGGAAGATGTTCAAGAGGAAGTCAAGCCTAGGAGTTTAAAGGGAGAAGTCTCTCTCCTCACTCTAAGTTTCTAGGGTATGTTTTATTTCTTTTGTAATTTGTGTTTAGTTACCATTAGTAACTAAAACTTATTAGGGTAGAGTTCTAAGATGAACATTTATTTTGTTTATTGGATTATTTAACTTAAGTTCTTCATTCAGTTATTTTATGAATCTTATTTAATTTTACTATTACGTAAGATTTGTCTGCTCTAAAGTGAACCACCCTGAGATAACGGTACTTAGGAAGGGGACATACCTAATATTGGTGTAAACCTACCCGAATCAGGAAGTAACTAAGATAACAGACCACAATAATTAAGGAAACATAGTGACTTCATGATTTAAATTAGCATAGTAACTTTATTCTTTTTACATCTTTGGTAAGGTAGTCGAGATAGAGATGCTTCTTTGTAGAACTACCGAGAGGGGAAATATGTTGATGTCCTTCTAAGATTCAATAGACAATGGTGCATTTAGGATACTGAGAATTTAGGAACCTTAATATCCATCATTGTTTCAAATACCTATGAGAAAGTAAGAACCTACACGTACCTTTACGCACAAAAGTGTATCTCCCTACAGGATTTATGATCCTAAACATTTAACCATGTAGAAACTCTGGTGTAAGTTTGCAACTAACAACTGGAGGACAATGAACCTAAATCTCAGAGAGTAAGACCCCACAAGTACAAACTTGTGTGATAAGTAGGTATATAATAGGTGTACGTATATCATATTAGACTCATCATTGCATTAAGTAGTAGTAACTAGGAAATAATAAGAGTCATAGAAGTCATCATTGCATTATAGGATTAGTTTGCACTAGTATTAGGATTAGCATCTATTAATAACATCATATTAATTAGTAATAAGTCCCTACCAACCGAGGATATTATATGCAGGGTCTGGGGTTCGAACCCCGGACACTCTACTTCTCCACAATTTAATTGTGTGAGCTCTAGCCACTAGGCTACTTGACAAAAAAAATTAGTAATAAGTATAAGTAGTCATGACAGGAAACTTAGGTGGTCATCGTTGCATTAAGTAGCAGTAATTAGGAAATAATAAAAGTCATAGTAGTCTAATAATCAGTTTTTAGACCCCACAACTCTATTGTCCTGAGGGACTATATCATATTTATCACACCGCCCTTTCTATCTCCCTCTCTCTCTCACTCCCTATCATTTTCTCTCAAGATATATAATAGATGTACAAATTTCCAAATAACGTTTTTTCTACTATATTCCTTTTTGGTGTTGATATGAATAAGATTAAAATAAGCCAACAAGGTAAATTCAGTTGGTAAAGAGTTGGATCATATCTCGCAAAGGGTGGTTCAACTCTCACTGTCATGTGTTATAATTTCGTTGGTGGGTAATTTGTAAGTATCTCTATCACATTCTTAGAACATTGAGGTATGCATGATCTTGGTAAACTCCTTAGAGTCCAACTCACCTGAAATTTTGAGAAAAAAATAAAAATAATAATTAAATTATATTGCTCCAACTCTTCGTGATGAATTTAATTCTTATACAATGTCAATGTAAATAATTCATACATTGTCAATCAAAATATTATGTCATTAAAAATGTTGAGTTTATCAAACACTTTTAATGTCATACACAAGATTGATTGTGAAGTGCATCATTGTCATTGCAAAACTTTTTACATTGACAAAGCAAGAAAATTAAACTTTTCAATTATAATCAAAACCAGCTACGTTGAATTGAAAACAAAGATTAATAGTACTTAATCGCCTCACCTCACTTCACCTCTCTCTCTCTTTATCTCTCTCTCTCTATCTCTCTATCTCTCTCATATGGTGTTACATGTGTCATTGTTTCCAACGTGAGCTAGTCTACCTTCTTCTTTCCCCCAACATGACACTACTAGAGAAACTCCATTCTCATAGTCCTATGAGGAAACTATAAATTATGCATAGTCATCATTGTCTTATAACTCTGAGACATTCTCCATTGAAGTGGTTAGCCTTGTGACACTTGAAGCAGTTGTACTTTGACTTGTCACCACCCTTTGAGTTTTCCCAATTTCCTCTGCTCCTTCTTCTTCCTCTTGAGTCATTCAAGCATTAACCACAATCATCAAACTGCAAGTCCTTTAACTTATTAACTCATTTGTTCTCAACGTCGCTTGAACATTGTTCAATATCACAATGCATTCTTTACTATATAGCCTAGTATCATTAATGTGCTCCAAGGAAAATAATTATGCATCGCGCTACCAAATAGAATTCAAATGTTCATTAGTAGTGAATAGTTGAAGTCAAAGCAAGGCAAACACAAGACATAATGAGAGTATGAGAGAGAAAGTTGACACAAAATGATAATACCAATATCATTTATCCTTTTAAATTGTCAACACCATAGTCACATAATTCTCTTAACATGTTGTGAACTACAAATTGATACTCGTGTACTAGTTCATCGTACTTTTGCAAATTGGTCGCACAAATTCACCTATAATTCCTCGAAATCAAAGAACCTGTGAACCAAGATAAGTGAAGATAAAAAAAAAGAATATGATGTTGAGTAAGAGATAATAGATCAAGGAAAATCTCTGATGGTCTAGATAAATTTTGCATAAAATCACTTTGAAGTTTGGAGAAATTGAATCTCACATAGAAAATGATACTGATAAATAAAAAGTGAAAGAAAAGTGAATATTAAAAAAGGTTTGGGTAAATGGGCACTAGTTTGTTGTATTCGACTATTATAATCATTCTATTTTTTCGTACTATTAATTAATTCAACTAATTAAATATTAAGAGATTCGGAGCAGAGTTGAAGAGACTCGCATCAGGTAAAAACATTCTTAGAAAATTATTGATAGTTTACTATACTTAATTAGATAATACTGGTACTACAAATCGACGTGTACGAAAACCCTATATCCTGTATGTATCGAATTCTTCACATATCGCGTACTGTGAACTCATACCGCGTACCAACACAACTTGTAAATTGGTGTAGAGTCTACACCACAAATTGGTGTTCAATTGTTTAATTTAAAAAAAAATGCCCATAAAACATTTGATAAGAAATTTAAAGTGAATATTTTATCTTGAGAGTTATGTCTTCAACACATTAAAACATAAAAAATAACTTTTTCAACATATAATTTATCAATTGTTTTCTTTTTTTAATCCTCACATTGGATGAAGAAAAAATGGATATCTATTAGTTACCATATAAACTATATAAGGACTTTCTCTTCAACAATTAACGAGTCTCACGATTAAAATAAAAAAAATAGATAAAAATTGATCATGTCATCTCAAACTCATGTAATTCTTACTCTTTTCGATTTGTTTTTATTTATTTTCAAAACGAACACAATATAGTGCATATTAGTGAACCTAGTTAGAGACTTTTTTTTTTGTCAAGTAGTTAGAGACTCTTTTTAGTTTAATACTATTTGAGTTATTGACTATTAATTATAAATAAATAACGTGTATACGTGCGATCCACTTAATTACTCTTTTAAGTTTAGTATCATTGTAGATGTTTTAAATAAAGCTAGATTTATTATCCAATACTAATAAGAATTAAATGCAATTTTTCCTCCAATATTTTAAAACATTGCGATTTTGGCCCCCTTTTAAAAAACATGGATATTTTAACCTTTAACTTTAGTCCCTTTTGTAAAAATGTTAACTTATATCTTTGGGGCATAAGTTGAGAACCCAAATATAAAACTTTTGTTTTGTAAATTGTGTATTCAATGTTTAAAAAGTATCAAAAGTTATCTTTTCAATGTAAAATTTACTTCATCCGTATCACAATAATTGTCTCTTTACTACTTTTTTTCCTCAAAATAATTGTTACTTTAAAATACAAATGCAGCATTTTTTTTCTTCCTATTATATACCTTTATTTATTGAATTTCATTCAACTTAACTATTTTACTAACAACAATTAATAAGAGTATTTTAATAAGCAATACTAATTTTACCATCAAAATTAACATAATTAATCATTTCCTTAACGATTATGATAGTAAAGCTAGATTTATTATCCGGTACTAATAATTGTGATGGATGACATCTCGTTCACCCTTTGGATTTCTGAAACTGATTGACAACACATGTTTATGGTCATGTCGATGATGACTGACTGACAGAAAACAACACAACTATGGTCTTTCAGATCTCACAACAATCAATTGCCGTTAAAAGCGTATCATGTCATTCGAGTGACCAATACACATCACTGCTACAAACACAAACTCTTAAGTGTGGTAATAATAATACAAATAAGTACTCTCTCTTTTGTCTTTTCTATAGACTCCTAGTACTTTTCCTACAACACCTACTACACATTCAACTACAATAGTTCCTATACTTTCTAGCTCCATTTTTATGTTGCTCGTAAATTTAGAGTTGTGTTAATAAATTTGTATTATAGGTTCTGTTTTATGCACAAAGATTTTCTCAACAGTTGAAATCAGCTTGTGCATTCATGTGTGAGCAGGTAGCACCACTCCACCAAATTCTTCAATCATCACCAACTTTTCTTTCTCCCAACAAAAATTAAAGAAACAATTTACTAAGCCATGAAAATTAATTAAATAATTTTTTTTTCTTCTTTAATATAATCTTAAATGTATTAAAATTGCAAAACATGCTCAAACATATCATTTTCTATAATTTTGATATATTTAGAGACTACATTAATAATGTCAACATAGACCAAAATAAACTCTTTACTATGAAATTAGATAGAATGAGAAAAAGTCTTCTTGAGCTTAGCTAAGTTGGTACGGACAATGCATAATATATGCAAGGTCTGAGATTCAAACTCCGACCAAAAAAAAAAAATATACAATGAGAAAAAAGAGGGTAAGGAAAAAGATGCATAATAGAAGTAACTTGTAATTGTGTATACTTCATAATTGAATTTAGATAGTGACAAGATGATGAATGTGATATCTCAAGATTGTGATTGAATAACATTTACATTAGAAGATGGAAAAACTTTGCTAAAAACTGTCTTCAAAGAGCAACCAAACAAAGAGGAAGAAGTTTCTGAAACAGAATCACTAACCCTTTCATTATCATTCCCTTGTTCACCTTCTCTAATCTCAGAACTAGAATTTTCATGAACCACAATTTCAACAAAACTAGAATCATCAACATTATTTTCAACAACACTTGAAGAATCATTCTCAAACACAACAATTGAAGCTCTACAAATAGGACAATTAGAATGTGAACTCAACCACATATCAATGCACTCAACATGAAAACCATGACCACATTTTGGTAAACACCTTCCCATTTCACCATCTTCAAAACCACTCAAACAAATCACACATTCAAGTTCTTGTTCAATTTCATCATTACAATCATTCTTCTCAGCATAAATGAACATAGGAATTGAAGCAATGATAGAAGAATCAAGCCCTTTGGTGTGTGAGCTAGAGAGAGGTGAATCTTCAATGTTGAAGGTGTGGAAGTGATGGAACCTTGCAGGTCCAAGGACATCGGAGACAGTGACAGTAGTTCTCCGACGGCGGCGGCGACGAGCTTGTGCTTGAGCATGTGCTTGAGCTAAGAACCATTTAGCATAAAGATGAAGAAGAAGAACAAAGAGAATGACTAGAAGTAAAGAAATGATAGCAGCAAGCATGATGTTACTATTATCTGAGAAAATGTTTTGGAATATTTCTTTGAGTGAGTTCATTGGTTGAATAGGTGAGTTTTGCATTGTGAAGATTTTTAGAAGAAAGATTTGGACTTGATGAAAAGGGTTTTTGATAGGTGGTTTGTGTGGTTGTTATTTTTGTATTATGTGGAAAGTGTTGACGTGAAAGTGAAGTTAGTTTGACGATGGAATAAAATATATGAGACGTCGTAATTAGTAGGACAATGTATTATTATATGTAATGGTCGGGGTTTGAACCTCGGACACCTCACTTATTCACTTTATAAAGTAAATTTTATTATTATATGTAATGGTCGGGGTTCGAACCTTGGGCACCTCACCTATTCACCTTATAAAGTAAATTTTAGCCGTTAGACTACCTAAAAAAAAAATATGAGACTTCAATTAATGAGGTTGAAAACAATCAATCTTTGCACTAGTTGTGACTATTTAAGTAAAAAAATTCTTCTAATCATCGCCCAATTTTGCTATTACTCTTTTAAGGCCTAAATATTAGATAAACTCTAAATTTATCTTAAAATTTAAGTTCGTCTAACTCAATCGTACACAAATATAAACTTTTTTAGGCTATATTTTGAGTATTTCAAAAATATGAAAGAAAATAGTTAAATGGGTTTGTTGCCTCTTGCATACGATACATTTGCGTGTAATGGTTAGCAATTTGTGTTTTCTGATGCATATGTAATTTATTAGTAGAAAGAGTGGGGTTAAAGTCAAAGGAAAACCCTGTGTCCAAGGAGGTAAATGGGGAATAATGCATGGAAATGGGGAGAGTGAAGAGAAAAAGGAGCAGAAATAAAGGACTCGTGAAGGCGACGGCAGCAGAATAAGAGAGTGGTTCAGTTTTTTATTTATTAGATTAGATTCATGTCGAATAGTGGACTGTTTTATTATACACTATAATTTTAAAGGGTCTTATAAACTAATTAAGGAAAAAAATATTTATATTCAAAACAACATATTTTGTACTTTTAAAATTTTAAGCTTCTCTCAAAAAATAAATTTAACCACATAAATTCTAAGATATTCATATATATTTTATTTTCTTAATTAGTGCATCTGAGACATTAGTTAACATTTTTTTTATTTTAACAATAATATTTTGTAGAGTATAAAGTTTCCACTTTCTACTTTGTATATGTTGATTTATCAATTTTTTTTTTAGCAAATCATGTATTGTTAATGAATTGTATTATTTGAACAATTATTTGTATGACAATTTTTTGAACAACCATAAATTTAAAAAAAAAAATGTTGATACAAAAACAAAAGTAATAGAGAGAGAAAGTAAAAACATAATATGAGCATGAGAGTGAAGTTGTCACAAACATAGGCGGAGCCCTTAATGGGCTAGGTTGGGCCACGGCCCACCCGGAAAAATAAAAAAGTTAACGACTATAGGTCTATTTGCGAGATTTTATACAATTTTGTGTTGGTTTTAGGTTTCGGCATATCCAAATCCCTGCAAAGTGGTGTAGTGGCCCACCCGAAAAATTTAAATAATTCAATTATAGGTCTATTTTGCAAGACTTTAAACAATTTTTCAACGGTTTTTGTTTTCGACGGTTTCAAAAGTGGCATACGTGATTTTTGTGATGCTTATAGTTAGCAGAGACTTATAGACCTTCGAATTTGCATGGGTTTTAAATCTCACGTATATTGTCCAGTCAACTGAAAATTTTCAATTAACAGTTGTACCGTACAAAAAAGTTTCATAATTTATAGTAGTCGTAAATTATGTAATTCTTTAAGTATCCACTCTACCTTTTTAGTCAAACTCCATCATTTCAACTTCGTACTTCATGCTTATTACAACTTTTGTGTTTATATATTATAATTTATTTTAGTGGCTCACCCAAGCTTTTTTTTCTAGCTCCACAAAAATTGTAAAAAAAATATTGTACAAATTTCATTTCTCATTGTTAATATATGACTTGTATTTTTACCAAAAAAATAATAATTGTTAAGTCATATAAATATTACTGAATTTTGAATAATTTATCGTCCTTCTGAGCTTAGCCTCAGTTCAGGGTTCAAACATCGGTAAAAAAAAATTTATATATAAATTTCTTTTCATACCAACTGATACTAAAATGCATGTCTCTTTTTTTACCATGTAATCTAATAACTAAATCTATACATTTAAATGTAGAAAAATGATTAATTTAAGATTCGACCTTGGATCTCTACAAGTAATTTCTCTAATAGCTATCAACTGACGGACATGTAGATGTCTTTTTACATAGATTAGAACATTCTATGGAAGTCTTGACAAAAAAATAAAAAACTATGTGGTACTATAAACTGTTTAAGGAGTATTTTATTGCACATATTCATCTTTACAATAAATTGTAGGAACATTATTATCAACATAACCGTTAATGTAACTTGAATATATTTTAAAAAGGGGATCCCAAGGCATGGCCTATCATTCTGAGTCAATATGATTCTTGAGATTTTTGTAGAAAGTTTCACTAAAGCCATGTAAACCGCGGAAAGGGAAGCTTGCTTCCTCATTTTCTGCCTTGTTGTTTTTGTTTAAATATATTTTTGTCTCTATAAAATATTCTCACTTCATTTAATCACATAAATTAAGAAAATTAATAATAAATGAATAAAGTGTACCAATATACATAAGAGCAGAGGTATGTTTGTTACTGCTCGACAAAAAAACAAAAAAAAAGATGTGTTTGTTATATTCATAGATTTTTGGAAATAAAATGATAGATATATGTGTTTATGTTTATTGCAAGTTTACTAAATGTTATTCTCAGATATAAAATGTTCATGAGAACATAATTTTTTTTTTTTTTTAAAAACGGTGGGAATAAAATTCCCAAGAAGAGAGAAATAAATTCATGGTATTTTTAAGGTGGGAATATTCTTCCTATTTTTAAGGTTCCTGGTAATATTATAATGTTAATCAAACATCTTTTTTTTAAATACCTTAAATAAAATTCATATCGTATTGAAAGAAATAAATTTAGAAAACTAGAAACAAACGCACCTTAATACTATGACCTCAATTTATACATGACATTTTTTTTGTATAAGCCAAGAGCAAAATGACATCAAAAAGAACAATGTCTAACTAAGTTGGAACCCAACTATTATCTGTCGTCAATT
>Ga0209282_1000656_pt1 | contig 17111 bp, 17 predicted proteins | sample Mtrugardesep15_FD_187529 | JGI IMG/M metagenome (GOLD analysis project Ga0209282, IMG submission 187529) | Root nodule microbial communities of legume samples collected from California, USA - M. trunc garden sep15 (SPAdes) (version 2) | ecosystem: Host-associated > Plants > Roots > Nodule...
AAAAATATTTTTCTTTATATATATATATATATATATATATATATATATATATATATATATATATATATATATATTTGACTGAATTTTACTTTTGATGTTTGATATTTTATCAAATTTTTGTAAGGAATTTTCGATTTTTATCATATTAACGAAAATTATAATTTTTTATGCAATTCAGTTGCAAGATAGTGAATTTTGACCAAAGAAAATCGTGATTAGTTCTCCCCAACATTAAATGTCAAGCAAAAATATATCAACATTGAAAGCAAATTTCAAAATTTTAACGCCAAAAATCATCATCTATAAGGATAAATATAAAGTTCACCACTGTAAAATTAAATCTAAACACATCTAAATACTTTATAATCAAATTAAACCGACAATCTGCCTTTATGAAACGAAACTAATTAATTTAACTCGGTCTGATAGGACTGGTTTGGTCGAGTTACGGCCATCAGGTGGAGCAGTTAAAGTGCCTGTAATATCCTCCACCGGTTTTCACTCATGGCCCCACTCCCAAACGAGATTGTGCTGTTCAAAAGTTGCAAAAAGCAAAGCAATTCAATTTGTGTACGTAGGGGTCCAAAAGCATTAAAGCCAATGACTCTTATTGGATCACATTACTATAGTCAACTCTAAAGAATGCTGTATATCCATGATATGATATGATATGATATGATGGATATTCATAGTATTACCCATTGAATAAACCCAAACACACCATCACACAAATCACCATCGTTTTTATTTACAACCAACAAAGGTAACAAATCCCACCCAAATCCATCGTTCAACAATCACTTTCATTCTTACCAAATTACCCAAACACCCTTACTTCCATCGCTATCAAGAAGAGACACATATGTACTTAAACGTAATTCCATACGTAATATTTTTCATCATAGCAAATGGGCCTGACATAAGGAAAAAAGAGACGTTTTTACGAACAAGTTTTGAATGGTCACAAGATCAAATATGTAATATCTAGACACACATACAGATAGATACATTCTTTCAATGTAAGATTGTTCATTCTTTCACATGTGTGTCTAAAACATTATATATTTATTCTTGTGACCATCTAAAAATTGCGCGAGTTCCTCCCACCCAATCAAAAGATCTAAATCCGTTGCCTTTAAAGTAAGAAAGTTACGGTAATTTATGTTTATCCATTTTTTAATGTAGTGTTCTCTATGATTTCTACTATTTGATTTTATTTGCTCCTAAAATACACACTAAAGTGACGATAATGGATTGGAAACACCCTTCCCTACTCTCTCCCTTCAATCACTACCCGTGCATAAGTGCGCACGTTAGCTGTCCCCTCTCTCCCTTCGCCACTTCTACACAGTGAAAGAAAGAAACAAAAATACTGAAAACTTGACTAACTCTGAAATCAAAATGAAAGTTCCATAGTTCATTTAAATCGAATGGTAACGTAACGAAAACAATTACTAGACCAGTAACAACAACATTTATTAAAATGCATGATGAGTATAGTATAGTAGAGAGAGAATACAGAGTGGCAGGCAGGCATGTACTACTACTGAGTGAATGAGCATAGTGCCTTAAATGGATGTATGTAGGCAGTGGTTCAGTTCCTTTATAGCCTGCCATAACAACAACAACAACTGTACATCACTTTCTTTCTCATCTTAACTTTAACACTATTTTTATTTCTTTCTTTATTCATCATCCATTCAAATCTCATCTCATTAAAACGCAACCGTTTCGTTTCTTTCAAATCTGAATCTCTGATCAGAGAGTATAACCGTCGCGGATCGGAGATTTTCCGATGAGTGAACAATGAATCCATTATGCTGCATTGCTCCGGTTTCGATCGATCGAGACCGGAGTACTCCGGTGGTGTCCAAATCGAACTCTCAGTGTCAATTAGGGTTAGATTCATCGATCAGAACAGTCAACTGTGCTTCTAAATCGAGTTTTTCAACTCATGATTCATCGTTAGCAGGGGATTCGGTGAAATCCTCTTCAGCAGGTTTGAATCATGATGAAGATGATGTGGTGAATGAAGTTCGTGATTCCAAGGTGTTGAATGGTGGTGGTGTAGCTGGTAGTGTGGCGGGGATATTGTACAAGTGGGTGAATTACGGTAAGGGATGGAGGTCCAGGTGGTTTGTGCTGGAAGATGGTGTGCTTTCTTATTATAAGATTCATGGACCGGATAAGATCTTGATGAGTCCTGCTAAGGATAGGAGTGTTAGGGTGATCGGTGAGGAGTCTGCGAAGTTTGTGAAGAAGGCGAATTGGAACGTGAATCGAGGTAATGGAGCTACCAAGCAATGCAAGCCCTTTGGTGAGATACATTTGAAGGTTTGTTCTTCTTTCAATACTAGATGTTGATTCATAGGGTACTTGATAGAATCTTACAGTGTATGTTTGCTTGAATTGATTATGTAAAATCAGCTTGAAAGTGAGTTAAATTTAAAGTAATTTATGTTTGAATATGTTCATGTAAAAGTGATTTTCAGTGTTGGATCAAACTATTATCCAAGCATGCCGTAGGTCATATATGTATGAAGTGCAATGGGTGAAGGGCTGTGAGGTAAGAGGACTGGGATAATTTCGTTGGTATGCTAATTTATGCAGGGTATTAGATGAACAATCTCTAGACTGACTCGGATACATCGCTTTTGCTATTGTATTTGCATGTAAACATGAACTTTAATTGCTCCTTTTCGTTAGTCAACCATTAGTCAATTTTTAGTCAACCGTTAGTCAATTTTGAGTCAACATGTAATTAAAGATCTAATTACAAAAAATATGATAGTTCAGGGCTTTGATCAAATGTTTTACAATTTTGGGAGGCGAGAAATGGTAGATTTTTTATCCTTTTTTTTGGGAAAGGATGCAAGTATGGAAGATTTAGTAAATGATATTGAAGTTATCTCTTGGAAGTGGTTTCTTGCTAGAAAAAAAGGGGGTCCTTACTTGTATTATGAATGGTTCTCCAACCCTCTTCTTTGTATTAGTTTTTAGTCGGTAGTGTTCGTTGTTTGGTGGGTCGAGTTCCCCTTGCAATTCTCCCCGTTTGGTGGGACAAGTACTAACTGTACTTCTCTCATTCATTCATATAATATTCATTTTGCAGTTAAAAAAATGCATTTACTTTGAAATATGTTTAAAATACATACTCTCTCTGTGGTTGGATGGTCATTTTTTTTACCACAACCAAGTAGTGATGTATTTGAAATATGTATCAAACCATCCTTGCTTGTTTTCCCATATTCTTGATGTTTGTGTTAAATGATTGATCTGGGTTGTTGAAATATTGGGTTCTTCAGTGTCTTCACCAACTGCTGCTGAAACCACATTTGTAGAAATAGTTATGACTTATGAGGATTGTGATTATATCCTTTACACTTGCATTTTATCGTAGATAATATCTACCATGAGTGTGCTTTTGTTTTCTTTCGTTTTTAAATGTAAACTTTCCTTGCTTGTCAATTCCCGTGAGTGCCAAATCTAATTATGTTTGTTTGCAGGTTTCTTCAGTTCGCTTCAGCAAGTCTGATGACAAGCGACTTTCCGTATTTACTGGGACAAAAACTCTTCACTTGAGGTGTGTATCTAGAGAAGACAGAGCCATGTGGATTGAAGCCCTGCAGTCTGCGAAAGATCTTTTTCCCAGGGCTCTGACAAGCAGCGATCTTGCAACTCCTGAAGATATCGTAGTTTCGACAGAGAAGCTGCGATCCAGATTGTCACAGGAAGGCATAAATGAAGAAATCATTAATGACTGCGAGTCTATTATGCTCTCGGAAGTCTCATATCTTCAAGGCAAGTTGAAGTTTCTTCAGCAGAAACATGTTATGTTGTTGGACACCTTAAAACAACTGGAGGTATTGATCTTCCCTTTCTTAACACAACTCGGAACGTTATACTCCAATTCATAATATGCATTTCTGTTGTGGATGGTTATAACAAGATAATGGTTTTCTGACCTGGCTGCAGAATCACTTTTTTTGCGCGTTTGGTTTTTAATTTTCCCTAGCAGTAGCTCACCTAGCCTGGTTTAAGATTTCAAATTTAACTGTGATTACTGATAACCTAATGTTGGAAGCATGGGAGTCTTATACTTTTACCCGACTTTCAATTCTACACGAGCCTTCTAGTCTTTTAGGAAATTCAAGTGTGAAAGGATTTTAAGATGAAGCTGACATTCTTTGCTTCATAAAGAGTATTGTAGGATTATAGTATCTTGTCGGAACCTCCCTAAATAGTGAAAAGTAATGTTTCTTTCGGTGACATTTCATGGATATATATGCTCATCCCTCATCCGGATTACTACCTCTATCCCTAAACGTAGGACTTCGTTGACTAAAAGAACAAGAGTTGAGAAAGCTGATAGCTGTATTAGATTTGTTTATAATTGATATTGTATTGTTTTTGTAACTTTACCCTTCATAGTATTGTTTGCTTACTTATTGGTTAAAAAAAAGATGTAAAATAATTAGGAGTATTTTGGCAAAGAAGCAATTAATGCAGTAGAAAATTTTAAGCGGGTCCTATAAAAAGAGACAAATTTCTTGAGAGGGTCCTATCACTTATGTTTAGTGATAGAGACTGTCTTTTGATTTTTCTTTCCCCTAGGTCAACCATTGTATTGATATTATTACTGAGAGTAAAACAGCACTGAAGTACGCTTTATAGTAATACAAACTAGAATATATTTTTCCCTTTAGCATTCTTGCACTTTGATTTGTGGCCGTTGCTGAATCAGTAAATACTGTTGATATGATATTTTTCATGGAAGTTATTCAATTTATGTCCATTATGATCCTGTATATGTTTGTCGGTGCCTTGTTAAAAGATGAAATTCTTGTCAGCCGAAATTTTGATTTTCTCTTAAAAAATTAATGCAGACGGAGAAAATAGAGTTGGAAACTACTGTAGTAGATGAAACAAAGGAACGTGAGTCATATTGCACACAGGGGAATAGAAGATATAGTGGTGAGTGTGGTGTTAATATTCTGACATGTCTTTTGCCTTGAACTGTCATTAAAATATATCTTTTGCCTTCAACTGTCATTAAAATATATACTTGCATAGAAGTCAATATGAACACCATTTTAGATAGTTGCGTTTATTGTGGTCATGTATTATAAATTCAAGAATTTTCAATATTTATGTCAGTCTGGGATTGAAGTATTTATATTCTAGAAGTTATTTTTCTTCCAAGTTCCTAGATGGCTGACCTCTGGGTTGTTGTAGCCTGTATGAAGCTATCAACTGATTGTTTTGACGTTTCTATGTTGGTGGCAGTCATCTTACTCCTTGATTTGACCACTTGTGTATCAGATTTCTATTCTGTAATGTCGGAAGGCAGTGCTACAGATTCAGTAGTAGATAATGAAAGTCAAGATGGAGCAGATGCTGAAACAGATGATGAAGATGGAACATATTTTGATACAAATGAGACGTTATATTCAGATGCCCTAAGAAGTGCTTCCTATCGAAGTAGAGAAGGTACAGGAAGTGCCAGTATATATGATAGAGATTATATTCTCCATGATGGTTTGCATGGGTTTGAGATGGCAATCAAAGATATAAGTTATCCTTATGTCAAAAGAAGGGACAATTTACCAGAACCAAAAGAGAAAGACAAACCTGTTGGCTTGTGGTCAATTATTAAAGACAATATTGGGAAGGATCTTTCTGGAGTTTGTCTCCCTGTTTATTTTAATGAACCACTCTCTTCATTGCAAAAGTGTTTTGAAGACCTCGAGTACTCAAACCTAGTCGATAGAGCATTGGAATGGGGAAAGCAGGTCAGGTCCTCAGCTGTGCTTTCTTTTGTCACAAAGCAGTTTTAAAAGCATGATCTCCTAGGTTCATTTTGTCAAGGTAGATAATATGTTTGGTTAAACTTAAGGAAATCACTACTCATAAAAATTTCATGTAGCGTGATAGTTTCCATTTGTTCAACATGTTGTAAAGTATTGTTCTGGTAATTTGTCCATCTAGTATTTAGGGCCATCAAATTCGTGCTATTTTTTCCCAATATATTTTCCACTTTTGTCTCTTTTTTTTTCTTTTCTAATAAGCTTGTCTCTTGTGTTTATAAATCTCTCCTCCCCCCCGCTCTCTCTCTCTGATGAATTTCTTTCTGAAACCATTGTCAAGATTTGGCAGTTATATAGATGCTAATATTGAAAAATCTTGAATTTGTCACAAAATTTCAACCACGAGAGTGAAAGTGAAGTGATTGAATGTAATATTCAAGCTTTTTTTAATATTAATGTCAGTATGGAATTAAAATTGATGCTTAGATGAATTTCAACCATGAATTAAAATATACTTCCTTTGTCCCAGAATGAGTGACACATTTGCAAAAGAAATTTGTCACAATAAGATTCACTCATTGTGGGGCAGTGGGAGTACATTTTACTTTGTATTTCTTGTTATTCTTTTTACTGCTCTGAAAGCCTTTCTTGGAGTTGAGTTTTTATTAGATAGATGTCAGTGGTTATAGATTTAAAATACTTCTGGGCTGCTATAAGACAACTGAAACAGTAGGGATTAATGGGTTTGGTTTAAGGTTTTCTTGATGGTTTTTTGATGTCATTACTTAGCTTGTTGGCATGACCAGGGCCTTAGAAATTATGAATTTGGACATGATGGGATTTATGGATAAATTTAAACTAAAAACATAAGGTGTTTCAAATACTGCAACCAAGCTCCCTAGTCACAGATAAACTACTAGTATAATGCTTGGAACTTGGAACTTAACTTTTTTTTTTCTTTCTGACACTGCACCCTGGTTCACACTCATCGAAGTTAATTACAATTAGATGTTATTCCACTTCTAATATTCTCAGACATGTAGAATAAGGGTTTGTTGGTATTATTCAGTTGCATTATGTTAGGTAATCAGTTCCCCAGGTTCGGGAGATTTCATTAATAGGAAAATGAGGCAGGCTTGTAAATGCCGCTGGACTTGCTTGACACTGACACCATGTGCCACATTGAACTTTAGAGGCGTTAGCACACATGGTTCTAGACAGTCTCTTATACTGCTTTTCATAGAATTGTGAGCCCTATTCTTTGCTAAGGACTTTACGATTTAGTTTGATGTCAAATAATGTAGTATCATTTGAAATTCTATAATATTGAAAGGAGAGTATTCAGTTGTCAAGTGAATGTTTGATTTTTTTTTTTTGAAGTGCATGCTTGATTTCCTATAAAAGTAAATGTGGATGCTTGATATGTTTCATTTTTATATGCTTAGCTTGTTTGGGTATGACTTTAATCAAGATTTTGCATGCTGCAGGGGAATGAATTGATGAGAATTCTAAATATTGCAGCTTTTGCTGTGTCCGGCTATGCGTCCACCGAAGGTCGACAGTGTAAACCTTTCAATCCTCTGCTTGGGGAGACTTACGAAGCTGACTATCCAGATAAAGGAGTTAAATTTTTTTCTGAGAAGGTAACCGGATTTTTCTTCAAATTTTCAGGATAACATAGCAATAAGAGAAGTCATAAATTAACTGTTTCATTATTGCCAATCCATTGAATCCAAAATAGCTGTAATTGATGTTTATCTAATGCTGCTAATATCATCTAACAAGAAGCTGGCTGCAGGTTAGTCATCATCCAATGGTTGTTGCTTGTCACTGTGAGGGAAGAGGATGGAAGTTCTGGGCAGACTCCAATTTGAAAGGAAAGTTCTGGGGGCGTTCTATTCAGTTAGATCCTGTGGGTGTTCTCACCCTACAGTTTGAGGATGGTGAAACATTTCAGTGGAGCAAGGTCACTACTTCCATATACAATATTATACTAGGTAAAATTTATTGTGACCACTATGGTACTATGCACATCAAGGGCAGCGGAAACTACTCTTGCAAACTTAAGTTCAAAGAGCAATCTATCATAGACCGTAATCCACATCAGGTAGAATTGTGTATACAACTCGGACAAAGACTACAACTTCCCTTTGATTATCAATAAACTTTATTTTGATTAAACATATTGTTCTTTCCTCCCCTATTTTATCTCCCAACATAGTTCACTAAATTCCTACTGATGTGGCAAATAAAGCAGTGTTTGTTTGATTGGAAAATCATTTTTGTTTTCACTATTACAGATTTGTCACAATGTTTTCACTTTGTTTCTTGTACATAAATGTTTGAAAACAATGAAAAGAGTGAAAGCAAACTACAGCTGTTGTAATTATCAATGTAACCGCAAAATGAAATCTTAAAATTTTTCATCACTAGAATTTGTATTCCTTTTATGGTTTAGCCGTTTAGGTTAGACTTTGTAAGGTAAGGCTGCTTATAATTGATTCAATTATTATGGAAGTTTATACTTTATAGCACCAAAATTTATATTCCTGCTATTTTGTTGTATTGGTTTAAATTAGTTTTGCCTCGTCTCATTTCTTTGTTCTGGGTTTCGTAATTTTAATCATATATCAATCAGGTCCATGGGTTTGTTCAAGACAACAGAACTGGAGAGAAGGTAGCAATGTTAATTGGGAAGTGGGATGAAGCAATGTATTATGTACTCGGGGATCCAACTACAAAGCCCAAAGGTTATGATCCTATGACAGAAGCTGCATTATTGTGGGAAAAGGACAACTATGTCCCCAAGACGAGATACAACCTCTCTCCCTTCGCAATTTCCTTGAATGAAATAATGCCTGGTTTATTGGTGAAGTTGCCTCCAACTGACTCAAGGTTGAGACCAGATCAGAGACATTTGGAAAATGGAGAGTATGAATATGCAAATGCAGAGAAACTAAGGCTTGAACAGTTACAGAGACAGGTAATCGACCTACAACTCAGCTTTTTGTCCTTCAAATCTGTGTTTGGATATGCTATCAATTTTTTTTTTTTCCTATTTCTTTTCTAGGTTGCTGACCAGTTTTCTTTCCCCCCTTAAATTGGCATTTTTGTCGAAATATTTACTAGGTTTTGTATTATTGTTTTCCCCCCTTTTCTGAATGATACAGTTGCCATTTGTTTACAAATAAAATAATCCCGTGCATTTATGATTCGACGTCCTTCAATTTCTTGCCCTCCTGGGTGATTTACTATCATCTCTCCAATCTGTTTGCAGAATTTGGCGACCTAAGCTTTATGCTATTTTGTGCATTATACTTTTTTTTATTGAAGATTCGTGTAACTTATGCTTGATTCATATTCATAATTCAGGCAAGAAAGATGCAAGAAAGAGGATGGCAGCCCAGATGGTTTAAGAAGGATGAAGATGGTTCTTACCGATACATGGGTGGCTATTGGGAGGCAAGAGAAAAGAACAATTGGGATGGAATCTCTGATATATTTGGACAAGGCTGTGATTTGCCTTCATGTTCTGAAGAGATTGTATCCTACTGAACACTGGTTTTCCTTTGTGGCTCTCTTGTTTTTGCTATATGTCCATTTGGATGTAGGTTGTAAGTTATATATATAAAAAAATTCTTCCAGATAGTGTATTGAAATTTCTTCTGGCTGCGCTTTTGGGCAATTTGTCTCGCATCTTCGCATTTTGGGAGAAGTACTTATCAGCCTATGTTGATTTACAATTTATCCAATACATATGGCTCGTTAAGAATGCACCTCTCTACCGGTCACATCTTTCGTTCTGGAACTTGATTTTTAATGATATATATAAGTTTATGATTATCAAGAAAATAGAAAAAAATATTATTGCTTAGATAATCATTTTGTATAGATTTCGACAAGATTTTACTTATTTACTATATAACCAAAAAAGTATAAATTGCCATACCTACCTAGACTTCTGTTGGGATAAATGTTATATAAAAATGTTCAATTTTCATACTGTCAGTGTAAAAAGTAAAATGATTTTGATGATTTTACTATTATGATTGATTGATGACTATGTATATGAATTAAATTTTATGCATAATTTCTTCATAACTAATTTCAATTGTCAAATATTATAATGTATAAGATCCTATGAATAGTTTTGCTCTGTTACTGTTTCTCGGCAAATATCCTTTGGTTGTTTGAATAGTTATATCTCAAATGTATATTAGATAATATAAATTTAATTTAACACTTGATTCTTTGAATGTTTATTTACGAGAAAGATAAATTTTACTTGAATACAAGAAACAAATTTTTTATAATGAACATGACAATGTGATTATTTTGGTTTATCACGAAAAAAGTACAAGATCAAATCTAATTGCACTTTTCGTGGCCAATATAGCCACCCCAACATCCTCATTCCTCCATGCAGAACTTTTTGCTATTTTCTTTAACTTGCATCTTGCTTGGCATAGAGGCTCATAAATGTGATTTGTTATTTTCATTCTTTGAACACCATTTCTTTGATTAATGCTTATGCTCCTAGTCCTATGGTCTCTTTACACCACTTTGCCATATTATTGTGAAGGATGCAAAGCAGCTGCTGAATCAGTTAGAATATCTAGTTGAAACACACTCTTAGAAGTAAATCAACGTACCGGTTTCATTTCCAATTTGGGATTTTCTTCTTGACTCTCCTCCTGTAGAGATATCTCAATTGCGTTTGTAACAGGGTTATGCTTGATAAGTAACCGATTGTAACGGGGATTTTCTTACTGGCTTTCGTTGTTTGTTTTCTTGCCCCATTCCCTTTTCTTATTCGTTAGTTTCTAAAAAAAATTCTACTTGCATTTGAGGCAAAACTAACGTGGAAGTCGAACTTTTAATTCAAACAACGTTTGGAGAAAGTATTACACTACATTCATTTTTAATCAAGTTTACGTTTGTAAAATGTGGATTCAATTGATTCCAAATGTTGTCAAAGTTTTTTTAATCTTTAACTCGAAACAAATATAGTCTCATAGGCCTCGCACTATTTTTATTTTATTTTTTATTTTCATTCCTGGTGGAGTAATCCGTATGCTTGGATTGAAAGTTACAAGATAAATATTTAATAGTGGTACATAAAAAACTTACAAACTTACGTTTATTTTATCAATAAAAGATATTATTAAATATTTCGCTAGTTTTTCAATTGAAACATGTTCAGCTCTTTCCAACAAGAAACCTAAGTATCTCGGACAAACGTGTTTATTATCATTTCTGTTGGTGAGGACGGTAACGTAAGAGCGACAAAGGTAGCATGGTAAAGCAATAACAATCAAATGATGCCAATTAATCAAGTCATTAGACGGTTATTTAACTTAGGTGCATTTCTTAAAATGTTTTTTCGTAAGTTTATTTTTACATAAAATTCTCATTCTATGGTTACGACAAACTTTGAGAAAATTATGGATTTTTTAAACAATCATTGGTAGTTACAAGTAATTTATGTGAAAAACCACGCAAAAAGCACACAAAAAATGCACCCTAGTTTTCTTCTTATTTCAATGTTACCACTACAAATGAAATCTCGTTAACACAAAGATTTCAACGAAGTATGCTTCTTTTGAGGGACTGGATAAATACAAGGTAATTCATTTTGCTTTCTAATTCCCCAACTAAAAGGAATTTATCCCCCTTTCATGCCGTTAACGAAATTCCTCCAACTAAACTGTGTTGCCATTAAATAGAAAGTCTCAGAAAGTAACGAGTGAAGGAAGATTACTGCCGACGAACTAGTCAAAAAATAAATTTCCTTCTGCTGGAATGCAGAATCAAAATCCAATCTAAAGAATTTATATAAATATTACACCATCAAAATTGAATATAAAAATAATAAAGCAGCATCTCGTTGATTGCAGTTTGGCTTAACATAAAAAAGAGGTCCAGAAAAAACAGACTAATGGTACATTTTTAAGAACAAAAAGAATCAGCTTATGATGCAACAACGCCCCGTATTTGTTGCTCCCTATTTCCACGCTTTCCTCCCACGTTGTTGTTTACCAGAACGCTGCTGTTTTATCCTTTTCTCTATCTTAGTTCTTGCCACCTTCTTTCTCTTTGCAACTAGCGGCATTTGTTTCTTGTGTTCCTTTTGTTTGTTACTTAGACCACCCGTCTGTTCAATACAAAAAATACACATCCATTGGATTTGAGTGCAATCATGCAGCAGCAATAAGATCATAGTGTAGACAAATAGTCGTTCTTTCAAAACTTCAAAATCAGACATGACCTACATACTTTATATTTGATAATAAGAAACTTCATTGAATTTAACATTTTGATCAACTGACTGGTTTTAATAGCGTGGCTCTTTGTCGATTTGGTTTTTTTCACGCACATATACATGCACAAGAAAAGTTGCCACACTGTTATATTTGGAGAATCACTGGGTTGTGGAAAAATTCTAGATGTCCATGTTTTGGGTAAATACAATTCAAACTTGTAAAAAATGCATAAGGAAGACAATTAAAAATGCAAAGATGCACAGATTCAAAAAATTTAAAAAATGAGCAAGAGCAACTAACATACCTTTTTCTGTTTTACAGCCGCTCGAGCATGGTACTGTCCTCTTTCCTCCCTCCCTGCTCTAACCATTGCCAACCTCTCCTCCTTGTTAAGCTTTTTCTTTACATGAGCCTAGAAGGTGCGCACATAAATAAGTAAATTTGATTGCCCGTGTTTTCTCTTTTTGTCATTGATTGAAGATAAAGATCATCTAGAGATCAATTTAAACAAGTTAGAGCTACTTACTTCAAGCATGGAACCATCCACTCGCTTTAAACCTAGTTGATCAGAGCTCGGAATCTTATTTGTTGATGACTTTAAAAGCCCGTGCTGCGCTAATGCAGTTCTTGCTTCGTTTTTGGCCTATGAATTAAAGTAAACAAATTCAACATCATAAAAGTTACGAAAGTTATAAATTTAGCTTACTGAATAAGAGGTGAACAAACCTTTAGTTCCTTGATCCTCTGGAAGTCTGCATTGGAAAGAATTCCATCATTTTCTGGCAGGGCATTCTCCATTGTTGTCCCTGCCAACTTCTTCAAAGCCCGGAGACTTGAATCAGCAGCTGTAAGTTGATCATTGAAATCGCTAAACTTCCTCTTTTTTGCTGAGTCTTTCAACGTAGTTTTTGTATCCTCACTTCCAAGAATATGCAGATCACCATCTCCTTCATGTTCCGAAATCCCACCATCCTCTTCATCAGCCTCTTCACTGTCTTCTAGATCATCCCCTTCGTCTTCAACATTATGAGCATCATCACCACTGGTTTCGTAATCAGAACTTCTATCGTTTTCATCGTCTGATACACCATCATGATCTTCGGCTTCATCATCATCACTTCCAGTATTATCACTGCCTAGCTGGTTGTCATCATCAGAATTTAAACTTACCTGATCATCTTCCTGCTCATTGTCTGAACCACAATCATCAGAATGAGAATTCTCCTGCTCAACATCGTCATCAATATTCTGTAACAACTCAGCACCAGGAACGTCAGCCGCAACATTGACTTCTCCATAAGCCTTTGGTCTTGCCGTGGGGTCGGTAGGCCTCCCTCGGTCCTTCTTAATTAGCAGTGAAGGGCAAACCTGCAAACAAACAACATTAATCAGGTGTCGAAAATGAGTATGAGAGTGCTATTGTGCTTTAGCACACCCCCCACACAAAAGAGTTACGGTAATCACCTCTCGGAATAATGTAATCAGAGATCGAGCTGCTATCGAAACTCCTTTCTCATGTGACTTCTTATATAGGGCAAGGTCTTGAAGTAGGTCTTCATTCATTAACTACAGTCCACAATCAAAATATCACCATAGGACGAAAGGAATGAGTTTATGAAGTTGACAGAAAACAAAGTATATAAGTTTTAAGCAAGGGAGTTATCCCATTCCACGGACCACGCCACAAGCATACCGAACAAAGTACTCATAGATGATCTACTAATGAAAGAACACATGTAGGAATCAAACTCAAGACCAGGACTTTTAGTCAGCTTAGTTCAATCCTACTAGTTAAAACCAACCCTTGTTGGATGCGCAAGATATATTTTGTCAGAACATATCTCAGCAAAATGCATATATGTCCAAGGACCAGAAAATTTCAGTAATTACCAGTGGCATACGCAGGCATATCTCCCTGACTGCATTTATTCCAACAGTGATAGCCTAAACATATCAACCAAACTCATCAGCAAATCAAAGTTGAGTACTCCTGTCATAATTAAAAATCCGCAGCACTATATCAAATGATAAGCAGATTCAAATAAAGACCTCTGGACGTGAGCGGTCATGTACAAATTGATTTACAATTTGTTTGAACAAGGGTTCAACTGCATCAGGAGGAACCTGCATCCAAAAATTAACATCTTGAATGAAATAGTTAACAAAGAAAAACAAAAGAAAGCAGCATACTTCAAAATACTTAAAAATCAAATTTTGAAAGAAAAACTACAACTATAAAAACAAATCTGGTTAAGAGAAATCACAGTATGCAGTACCATATCATGGCAAGCTTGAACCGCTGCTGCAATCAAATTTGTAACGTCTCGTTGATGGGGCTGGTTGCAAAATAGATATATTACAACTGTCACACTTCATATATTTATAGAATACCAAAGTTTACCAAATTTAACTAATGATACCTGGATATATTTCTGAAGATAAGGGTAAAAGTTTAACAACATTAACTGGTGAAGCCCAATTGTTCGAGCTATCACTTTCAACATCATCATCTTGACCTACAATTTTGAGAGGGTAATTGTAAAAACCAGTAAGTAAATATGGAGACTTCAACAATCATTAGAAGATTTCAAAAGGAATTAGAAGTTTTCATTCACAATAATATAGGCATGTTGCCTTGGTTTTAACTAATATGTACCTCAAATCGTTCATTGCATTTCTGCAGACGTGAGAACAGCTTCTCCACAAAGCCCTGCAGATCACATGGAATCAAGATGCTGATTGGATAGAGCAAAATGCAAACAGGAAATGTATCTATGATATTATGATACAAAAATTTACAAACCTGTGGATCTTTCAGATGGTTGAGTGGTGAGTAATAGATGTTATTCTTCCTTTCAGATGATCCGCGCTCTTTCTTTTTCATGTTACGTATTATGCGGTCTAATTGCCTTTTCTTTTTCTTTTTGCTAGCTGATGTACCTTGGTGGCTTGCCTATAATTATGTAAGAATGACCCATGTTACTGATAACTAAGTTCAATTTGCAAAATTTATCAATAAAAGTATAAAACAATCTCAAACATATTGCAATGCGCCGAACATCCTTATTTCCTATGAACGAGTGCAAGTACAAAAGGAACTTGAAGCTATACAAAAGGAACTTGAAGCTAAGTTTGGATGGAGGGAGAAGAGCAAGGAGAAATTCAGTCAAGTATGAAAGTCGAAAACGCATAATCTCCATTTGAGGTGAATTCTCTTCCTGTCGAACATTTTTTCCTCATATAAGGGATAGTTGTTGTTAAAAAGCATTTCTTGTTAATTGAAGTTATCTTGTTTGATGTTATCCTGCACTATTGGGTTCAATCTCTATATGTGGGTGATACCGGACTAGAGAACGCAATTTAACAGAAACCCAAAGATAGACCCCAAGGCTTTGTTTGGGAGTATGGAGGCAAGGGGAGGGCTTTGGGAGGTGGGAAATATAGGGGAAATTGGAGAAATCTTTCACAATTTTTGAAAGAGTTTTTTTTTATAGAATCATAAATTAATGTTTATGATTAATATAATTTTAATTTTAAGAATATTATAATAACATAGATTGAATTTGAAAAAACCATATAAACCCTCCAAAATCCTCTTCCAATAGAATTTTTTAGTTCCCCAAAGCCCTCCTCTCCCGAAGTCCTCTATTTCTTCCACGCGCTCCTTCCTTTTTTTCCCAAAGCCATCCCCTCTCTTTTCCTCCAAACTCACAAACAAAGCCTAAGTGAATAGAGCGTAAATTACATAATGCTCATAGTAACATTCAACTCAAATGGATATCTACAAAACTCCAGAGCATATGATATGACTTCAGATGAAGATGGTCCTCTGTCAATCCCCTCAAGAACACTACTCTTTTCCCATATATCTAATCATTCAGCTGAATATTCCCCTATACTACCCAAATGATATAACAGAATGCCACATCTTCCGATATTAACCACCTCCAACTAACACCCCCTCAGCCCCAAATTCTTTATTTATACTCAAATATATTCTCCTAATACTAAAGCTTCTATCAATGCTAACTCGGCACTTGCTTATTTGCTAATTTATCTCAAATATTCATGCATGATTGTGTGCTATGTATTCTATTCACCAAGGCGTTAAAGCATGCTCAGTATACTACACTGCTGTTTCTGTTTATCTGTGCCTGTGCGAAGTTAAATATGGAAGTCAAAAAGTATAGTCTGCCTTAGATCTGAATTCTCTTCTTGTAACTTGTAAGGCTATTCTAAATAATTAATTAGAACTTTTATCTTATTTTAGACTGTAGATCTGATCTTTGTTGCATTATTTATGAACTCACATAGTGGTTAGTACTTTATAAGAGTAGTATTGACACTTAAACTTGAAATCAACTTCACTGGGGTAACTGCCATTAGCACTTCCAAAAAAATAAGGGTTCAACTTTAAAATTTACAAACAATAGAGTGATATCCAGTAATGAATCAATGAATTCTCTCCAAAACTCCATTACCATACTTATTACCTTTCCGCTGCATCAAAATTTCACCCAACCCCACCCTCTTCAGAACTCCTAAATATAACCTTAGCCAATCAATGCTAATATCATTCATATCAACTTATATCTACTATTCTGTTTGAGTTTAGAAAGGAAAAAAATACGACAGAAAATTTAGCTAATAATTAAAAGAATAACAGTTTTAATTCAATTTCAATGTTTATCAGACAATCCTCTCACCTTATAAACTGTCTCCCTTCTAAGAATAACTTGAGGTGATTCGGTTGCTTCCTCATCACTGCTTTCATCATCACTGTCTTGGTAGTTTTCAATCTTCTCATAATCAAGCAGAAAGCATAATGTTGATATCATGATTCTGAAAGAGACACAAATATAATATTTAGGCCTGATATTTAAAAAAACAAAAAACTCAACAGCATACCAAAGCGAACAAAAGAAAAAACAAACCTTGACGATGGATGGAAGGAAGCAGTGCAAATTGCATTTGCTGTTCTCTCATCAAACCATGTTCGTCTCTTGTGAAGCTCACATAGTGTCACAAGCGCCCTCTTGGC
>Ga0209282_1000657_pt1 | contig 17102 bp, 10 predicted proteins | sample Mtrugardesep15_FD_187529 | JGI IMG/M metagenome (GOLD analysis project Ga0209282, IMG submission 187529) | Root nodule microbial communities of legume samples collected from California, USA - M. trunc garden sep15 (SPAdes) (version 2) | ecosystem: Host-associated > Plants > Roots > Nodule...
AGATTCCTCGGCAGTTAATTGTCGATGGGGCAAAAGCGTATTTTACTCGTGTGTCTCGGTCTTATGCAATGTGTCAACAACAATTTTCTTATATTTTTAAAATGCTGCACAGTTACCCTTCTGCTAGCAATATGTTAAATAACGCTATTTATATTAAGATATTATTTTACTAATTTGTTTTTTTTATAATTACCCTTTTACCCTTGATTCCTTTTGTTATTTTCAGAAAAAGCAACACATCCAATCAACAATCCAGTAACACGATTCAGAAGAAGGAAAGGAGAAAATGAAAACCTAGAACAATTTACAACATGCTGCGATTCGAAAACCCACCCAGCCTGAAGGTGCGATTTGGACAGAGATGTTGCGATTTGGACAGAGATGTTGCGATTTGGATAAGCCATAAAACATTTGGGATTTGGAAAACCCAACCTGAAGGTATGTATCTGCGATTTAATGAAATTATGTGTGTTTTTCTAAATCATTCATTTGTTTATAATGTTTGACTGAACAAGTGTTTATGGGACAGTCATCGCCTCTTAAGTCGGTTTTGTGGGATTGTGTCAGACACGACGACGACAAATTCTATGATGGTATCATTGCCAGGATGAGTTACGACAAAAGTGAAGGGGACAAACCGGAGTTACAAAAAAAACAAGATGTAATACATGGTCGTCTCTCAATAGGCTCTAGATATCATAATAAAATTCAAATTGACAAAGTAAGGAATGCAAGACATTTGCTAAAACCGTGTTAGAGAAGTCTTGGAGGATACTACATGTAAGTAATCATTTTTTAGTGGGCAAATCAGTATCTCCTATTTAGTTCTCAAGTATACAAATATAATTAATATATTTTTGAAATGTTGTTAAAAGAACAAAATATAAGTAAAATTATCTTAGAACATAAATCGTTAATTTATGTTTGAGAGGCATACGTGCCCTTACAAATATTTTTCACATCTTGCAATAATCACTTTTGATTCTGAGCTTAGGTAAAGTAGTTGGGGAAAGTATATTTCAGGAAGCTGTTTGCTATATCAATTTGGAGCTTATAAAAATGCAGCAACAAACAACTGTCTTTGATTCTAAGCTTAAGGAAGCTGTTTGCTTTATCAAATGACATTTTGACAAATAACAATTGGGGCAAGAAGTCACAATCCTGCAACCTTGTAGACATAAGCCTAGAAACCGTAATACATAGACTAAACCGAACACAGGTTGCATAAAGTGCATTATTGACTGCGCCACTTTTGCAAAATAGGGTAGACAAGATAGCTAGGATTTGGCATTTATTTCTAGTTAATTTTCAATCTGATAGCAAAATTCGCTAGTTAAATCTAAGGCTTAAATTTAAATAGCAAAATTTGAAATGTATTATGTCAAAGTTATGTTAAATTGAGGGTTTAGGGTCATGTTTTCGGTTCGCTTTGGCAGCATATCAAGTCTTGGATTGCCGTGTTTGGTGTAGACGCTGAAAATGTCGGTGAGCATTTTCACCAATTTATTCACTACTTAGGTTATTCAAAGGTTTGTCGTTCATTCTTACAATTATTATGGCTTCTTTGCGTTTGGTTGGTGTGGAATGAACGAAATAACAGATTATTCAATAACACTGAAACACCTATTGATGAGCTTTTAGATAAAGTTAAATTTCATTCGTTGTGGTGGTTTAAAGCCAATAAAACCATTTTTGTGTACGGTTATCAAAGTTGGTGGTCGAACCCTCTATATTGTCTGGGTATCGACTGACCTTTTCTTGTAATTATACTTTGTGACAGTTTGTTTGTCGGGATGGACCCTTTAGTACACCTTGTATTGAGGAGTCTCCATCGCCATGGTTAATATATCCCATTTTGATTTCTTTAAAAAAAATTATGTTAAATTGATCGTAATTCAACCTTCAATCTTAAATGAATTAAATTTGAATTTGAAAAATAACTTTGAAAGTTGTTTGAATTGTGTAAAAAAAAAATTATTGTAAAAAAAAAAGGTTAGTTTTGATTTACCCCTGTAAAAATTTCTTTTTGAGACTCCCGTTGCCAATAGTAGATTCTTTGATTTTGAACCATGATATTGTCTAATTGTGTAAATGTGTTGATGCGGTACACTTACTATGTAATTATATATTTTTTCCATTTTTTTTGTTTCATGTGGAAAATATTTATCATGTCTTTAATTTTTAAAACATTGAAGTTATCTTCATCCCTACCATAATTTTCTTCATCTTCAAACTCATAATTTTCACAAAATCTCCATCACCTCAATACAAATATTCATAAACTCTTTCAATCCAAAATTCTTCAAAAATAAAATAAAAATATCAACCCAAAAAAGAAACACAAATATTCATCCCTTTATTTCAAAACAAACAAATCTTAACTCATAGTTGATTTGTACCCAAAAGAATAAAGATATGATTATATACAAATTTATGACAAACTCCCAAATGCAAAATTCTTCTCTCTTCTACTGTCATTTTCACCACATCCACAAATAATAACTACAAATTGCGCAAAGTCATCATTGCCCCACATCCCCACCCAAGGTAATCCTTCTCGAAGTGACTAGTCCTATGACACTTAAAGCATTTATACTTCGACCTGTCACAAATGTAAACCCTAATTTTTAACCATTTTCACAAATTTCTTTACATGACCAAAAGACTCAATGATTTCACATCCTAAGTGTTTTAATGGTGTTTCAAAACCCTATAATTCATCACAAACACCCTTAGTCTTTAAACTATTGATTCCCTAAAGTTTTTCTCTATGGAAAATGATATTTTGACAACTTTTAAGTTGTCTTACAACGTATTTACATACTATACATGTACTTTTTGATTTTTTTTAATAATTGTTTCACCACCTAGATATGCGTGCATGATTTTGGAAAACAACATACGATGTTGATATCAAACAACTCATTTGGGCTGTTCGTATATCATAGCTCTGTCTCTTTTGGTATCTCTAAGTTTTTCTTTTTCCACACTCAAAACCATAAACATGTGTCTTCTATTTATAGGATTTGTCCGGCCCTTAAAACTCGGCGACCAAGAAAACAGAATACACATACTTGTGTGTTGCGCAACCTTTTCTACGCATCGCACAAGAGACAGAGGCGGAGCCAGGAATACTTGTGTGTGTTGGACATCCTGTAAACATTCATTAGTTGCGAAACCTTAGTGTGTCGCGCAATAAATAGAAGACAACAGAGGCGGAGCCAGGAATTTTATAGAGTCTGGCAAAATATTTATCGCAAAATATTACTTCCTTCCTGCAAATAATTTCACATTTCCTGCATATAATTTCACATTTTCTGTGGATATATCTTTCCCGCGGATCCTAAAATCCTAAGGTATTACCTCACCTATGAACCTAAATCCTTGGCAAAATCTACATAAAATGTGTTTCTTGCGGAATTTACACAAAAATCCGCAGGAAAAGCTAAAAGTTATAGTAATGGCTAGGCTTGCTAAAGTTGGAGCTGAGCCTGAGCTAGTGCCCAGGCTAGCTGGAGGTGGCTCCGCCCCCGAAGACAACACATGAAGATTTCAACGCACAATTCAACATTATAGAAAATATAAATGATAAAAATTGTGATTTTAAAAAGCATAACTCTAGAGAATATATTTCTAATTTATGTGACTAGACAAGTATATCCTCTCAAAAAAAAATACTATACATATATATTAATTATATTCCCTAAAAAATATTAATTATATAGACATTTGGGAAAAAAATAAATAACTTGGTGTGTTAGATAAATTAAAATAAAATAAAATTAATTAACCTTGTGAGATTCAAATGCTCATTGCTACGGGAGTTACGTCGTTCATCAACCTTGGAGCATTAAAGAAGCAAAGGAAGGAGAACGGTTGCTCGGTAAAATTAGAATAAGATCCTTACACTTTTTGTTTTGTTTTGACAGAGATCTAACGTCGTTAACCTCAATGGAGATATGTGTCACATTCAAAATAAAATAAGGAAGGTCAGTGTTATTTTGCAAAATAGAGGGGTGTGAGTGATATTTTTGCAAAACTTATAGAAGATCAATGCAATTTGCTCTATAATATATTCACCTGTTGGAGTTGTAACTCCAGACACTCTATTTATTTATCTTTAAAAAAAAATCTACTTAACAAAAGAATCTACTCCTAAAATTTCTATTTAAAAACTTTCCTAAAATAATTGTATATATCAACTAATATTTTAAAATTATTGGAATCAATAATTTATTGTGGAATTAAATCATTAAAAAAAGAGGTGAATGGAAAGAATTTCAAGGACTTTGACAAAGTCATTAGTAAATTGCCTAATTTTGAATTACCATAATTTTTATATAATAATTTTGCTTCAAACATATTAAGAAGTTAGTTATAATTACTAAAATATAGTATATAAAAAAGATCTTTTACTACAATAATTATTACATTTAAAGTTACATTCAGACCATATATTCATATAAAATATGACAAATAATTTGCGCAAAAAAAAAGACAATTAATAAGTGGTATTTTATTTTTACCCCTAAAAAAATTACATATTGTTGAATTCGATGACTTTTGCTTACAAATTGAAGCATTTGACTTGAAAAATTATTTACTTCATTTTTCATTGCAATGAATACATAAAAGTCTATAAAAATGTACTATTTAATATTTTTAAAGAGTTTTCTTGAAGATGCTTGTTAGAATTTTTGTTTTGCTTGTTTATAAGGTCGAAGATTATATATTTGCTTTAGTTAGTGATTGCAATAGAATATTGAATTTGTAAAAAGTAATAGACAATTGGTACTCCTTTCATCTCTGATTATAAGCCTCATTTAAAGAATTTTTTTGTCCCGAAATATAAGTAATCTCTTATGCAATTTACTACATTCATTTGTTTATTTTTTCTTTAAACAAACCCCAAATCAATATTAATATTTGATCTTAATTTTTCTTGAAAGAAATTCATCTTAAAATTTGAAATGTTAAAGTTACACATCAATACATAAAGAATATTATTGGAAGACCAACATACAAAATACGAAAAATTCTTTTTAATACACCCAAGGCTGACGAAGGTGGGGAGTGATCGCCGGTGCATAAGGCACGACAATGAGCGGCTCCTGACAACTTTTAGACAGACCGAATCACACCGGAATGAGAGGGATCTCGAGGTCGTGGAAGTATGAGATTGCATGGTTGAAGGAAGGCTTATAAGAATTGTGTGGTACTACCTATATTAACAAGATGCATCTTCTTTTTGCTAGCCCATTCCATAAGAACTTCATAGTTAAGTGTGATGGACTTGGAGTAGTCTTTGGATGGGTGACCTACCGAGAAGTTTCTCGGTAAGCGTCGAGTGAGGACAAAACACGCTGAAAAGACTCGTGTTGGTTGATAGAATCAGTCAGTAATGCTTAAAGTTGTTTGGGATGTTACAGAAACAGGGGAGGTGATAAATATATTGGGTTTATATTTAAAATATTTTTAATTTTTTTTAACCGTAACTTTCATTTTTTGTCGACAAACACTCCCTTTGTTTCTTTTTATTTTGCCACCTTTGTGGATGAATTTTATTCTTATATGTATGTAATTTTCAATTTGGATATTCGTAAGCATCATATGTTCATGATTTACTTCTAACTATCCTCATTGATGAGTTATACCAACATATGCATAAGTAAAGTGATGTACTATCGTCCTGTGAGCATAACTTAGTTGGTATGACAATGCATTATTATATGCAGGGGTCGGGGTTCGAATCCCGGACACCCCACTTATTCACTTTATAAAGTGAATTATAGCCACTACTCTACCTAACAAAAAAAAAAAAGTGACATACTATCTTCAGACATCGCCCCATGATTCCATATTTCTCATTGATGAGTTTTGTATTGTTTGTCGTAACTCATAAGGTGTTCTTTGTAGTCAACTCGACACGAGAGTTTGTTAAATGTGAAGAACAATATTGTATGTTACTATCCATAATAATGCTAAATTATGTGAAATCTTTGTTACTCCGATTAAAGTAGTCAACCACCAGCTTCAAATCAACTTCAAAATCAACATTTGACAATCATAAATAATTCATCCATTGCATATCATGATACAAACCGAAAACTTCTCTACATCCACTAAACACATCGAATATAACCACATTGTCATTCCTTGATTTTTCATTTATCTACAATTTGACCATGCAGTTTTTAAACAAAACAAATTAAATAGCCTAAAAATATCCTTAAAAAAAAATACTAATTACTTATCATTTTCAAACGGTCAATTCAAAAAATACTATTATTTCAAGTAATTAATTTATTTGGAGAGGAAAATAAATTGTTTAAGGAAAATGCAAATTTGAGCATAGAATTATTGCAATTAGTACATGTTTAACTTAGAGATGAAAATATCGATAAGATTTATCAATCAAATGCATAAACTTTGCCACAATAATCATAACTGATACCATCTGTCCTTTTCACAGTACCATCGACTTTTCCAAACTTTGTCGTCGCTAGATTCCCAAAAGACAACACTTTCTCTCTCTTCCCACTGTCCTACTCAGTACTCAGTACTCTCTCTCTCTCTCTACATTGAACACTGTGTTTTATTACTTACCCTTCTCTGTCTTCCTAACTTCTTCATTTTCAATGCATGATGATGATGATTCTGTTGTCCAAATTTCACTGTCCATAATTCATTCATAGTTGAAAGTAAAAATTCATACTTTTACATTTTTCACTCAAAACCCACTTCTCAAAATTATTTTTTTGAATGGATGAAACTGGTGATGATGAGTTTAGGAGGTGTAGTAGAAAAGGGTCAGGTGGATGGAGGTGCAAAGAGCAAGCTTTACCTGAAAAAACCCATTGTGAAAGGCATCATGAGTATTACAGAAGCAGGAATGGGAGTAGTTCTGTTGAAAAGTATTGTGGAATAAAAAATGGGGTTGTTGTTGATGATCTTGATAATGGAGGTAAAGGGTTGTTTGGTGGTGATGATCATGGCGTTGTTGAGGGATTTGGAGGGGTTTTTGGTGATGGTGAAGTGAATGGTTGTGTTAATGCTGGTATTGGTTGTGAAAGTGTTAATCTTTGGCAACTAGGTGGGAGATTTGAGCAAGGGAGTGGGAATTTAGGTCAGTTTTTGGGTGATGGAGTTGAATTTGTAGGTGGGTTTGTTGAGGATAGGAATAGGGTTGTTGGTTTAGGTCAGCAATGGGGTGGTGTAGGTGTATTTGGAAATGGTGGTGGTGTTTCTGGTGTTGGTAAAGATGATTATGGAAATGGTGTTGATGGTGTTTGTGGAAATGATTCACTTGCTTTTGGTTCTGATGGAATTAATGGGTTGATTGGTGAAGGAGGTGGTTTTGGGAATTTGTATGATAGGAGTTTTCAAGCTCTTCTTTCTCAAGGTAGGGTTTGTGATGAAGATGTGAATTTGATTGGTGGTGGAACTGGCTTTCAAGGGTTGGGTGGTGAAAGTGCTTATGATTTCAGAGGTGTGGGAAATCTAAGTCAGTGTGGTAAGGTTGAAGGTGAAAAAAATGTTGGTAGTATATTAACGGTTCCCGAGTCAAGTAACAAGATGGGAGCTATTGGTGGGGAAGAGGGAATGGAAATGTTATTAAGTGGAGGAGTTTCCATCAATGAGGAGGCAAGAGGTGAAGCCTTGAAGCCATTGGCTATGAGAGGTAGGCCTACGGGTTCTAAGAATAAGATTAAAAAGAAAGAGGTTGACTTAGACGTGAGTGGAGAAATTATTTGTGGAAGTGGTAACGTTGGAACAGCTGTTGAAATTTTAGAGACCGAGAAATCAGTGTTTTCCGGTAAGGCTGATCAGGAAGGTGTGGACACGGGCGAGATTGCAAGGACAAAGAAGCGTGGTCAACCGGAAGATTGGAAGCGTGGTCAACCGGAAGATTGGAAGCGTGGTCAACCGGAAGATTGGAAGCGTGGAAGGAACATTATTTTGGCGGTTGGTTATGAAATTGATGGGAATGGTAAGATATCAGGACCAAGGAAGTGTGGTCGACCAAAGGGTTCAGTAAACAAAAAGAAGAATGTTGAGGAGGTTAGAAGTGAAGTTGCTGGTGCTGGCGAGATTGCAAGGCCTAAGAAGCTTAGTCGACCGGAAGGGTCAAAATGTGGGAAGGAGGTTGTCACGGAGGTTAGTAATGAAGTAGCTGGTGAGGTTGTGCGGCCAAAGAAGCGTGGTCGACCAAAAGGTTCAAAATGTGGAAAGGAGATTGTCCTAGAGGTTAATAATGAAGTTGCTGGTGCCGGTGAGATTGCGAGGCCTAAGAAGCGTGGTCGACCAAAAGGTTATAAATGTCAAAAGGAGATTGTCATTAAGCATGGTCGACCTAAGGGCAGAAAAAACAAGAAGAAAATACTAGAAGATCAGGAATTGTCTGTCCAAACCCTTGTTCAGGATGAGGTTCAAAATGTTAAACGAAAGCCAGGTCGACCAAAGGGGTCTAAAAACAATAAGAAGAAAAATATTGTAAGTGAAGCTGGAAACAAGTTACATACAGAGAAAAAAAGGCGTGGTAGGCCAAAGGGTTCTGGCATAAAGCCAAAAGAGATTGTTGTTCGATTGGATGCAAAGATTGAAAGGCATGGTAGGCCAAAGGAGATTGCTGTTCGATTGGATGCGAAGATTGAAAGGCGTGGTAGGCCAAAGGGTTTTGGCAAAAAGCCAAAAGAGATTGTTGTTCGATTGGATACGAAGATTGAAAGGCGTGGTAGGCCAAAGGGTTCAGGGAAAAAGCAAAAGGAGGCTGCATCTCGATTGGCTTTACAGATCAAAAGTCAGAAGAGTACTCGTGTTGATGGAGCTTTGAGTACGATTATGCCACATAAGCATGTACAAGAGGAATCCATTTCACCGCTAGAAGATCCAGTAAATAAAGAAGAAAAGTCAGATTTTGTCCTTGAGTGCTCAAAGGACTCCGGATTTGAAAAGATAACAAAAGGGTTGATGAGCAAATCTGGCAATGTCCTTAAGAGGTGCAGTGAAAGACTAAGAACATCGCTAACCGACCACAAGAATTCTCAGGATGTTGAACTGGAAGAAAATGAGGTGGAAGAAACTATAGATCATGAGTTGGAATCTTCAGATTTGATGGTGAGTTGCACTTGAAGTTACATTCTCGTCCACCATTATAGTTTTTATTATTACCTTAGCATTGAAATGTTTCTCTTTTGACTTTAAATTTGATTCTTTCTTTACTCAAAATTCTCAGTTTGAACTCATTTGTTCTCTTTGTAGGGTGAACCAGAGACCAAAAAGGAGCCAAGGAATTCAAGGTGCCATCAGTGCTGGAAGAAAAGTAGGACTGGAATTGTTGTTTGTACCAATTGCAAAAGAAAGAAATACTGTTATGAGTGCATAGCAAAGTGGTAATGTTAACTAAACTGTTTTTTGTCCGGTGTTCTACTTTCCGATGAATTTCACTTGTTAGAGTGGTAATGCTAACTAAACTGATTTTTGTTCGGTGTTCTACTTTCCGATGAATTTCACTTGTTAGGTTAATGATTATTTTTGGCACATCCAACTAGAATGGTTCATGGGAGACATAGTTTTATTAACTTGGAAAGAGTATAGCTTTACAAACACCAGCTAATATTTTTGATAACTAAATTAGGTTACGGATTGCAGACAGGCTCTGGTTTTCTTATGATGTTTAAATTTGAATAATATAGGTACCAAGATAAAACTAGAGAGGAGATAGAGACTGCTTGTCCCTTTTGTCTTGATTATTGCAATTGCCGACTGTGCTTGAAGAAAACTATATCGACGGTGGTGTGTACTTTCATTCTCTTGCATTCTATTATGCATTACATTACTTTTTGTGCCTTTGCATTTCACGTGAAATGAATTATTTATCCACAGAATGGGAATGGCGAAGCAGATGCAGATGTCAAATTACAGAAATTGTTTTACTTGCTTAAGAAAACTCTGCCTTTACTCCAACATATCCAACGTGAGCAGAAATCAGAATTGGAAGTAGAAGCAAACATTCACGGTTCCCTGATGGTGGAAGAGGAGGATATTCTGCAGGCAGCAGTTGATGATGATGATCGAGTTTATTGGTATTATCTCGCAGACCCTCTTGGTTTATAGTAAAATTTTGTATGAACCTTTTTCCCTCGTGTTTTTGTTCAAGCATTATTTTTTAATTCACTGCATTATGATTAGGATCTGAACAGGAAAATATTTATATTTGCTTGAGTAAGAAGTATAATTAGAACCAATCATGGAGCTGTGTTTTCCTAAACAATTCAACAATTACATTAATTGCCTTTCAAAGTAATATGTTATCTACATATATGTTTTCTTCTAATGCATGTATTGATGCTGTGACACATTCATCCCTTTCCTATTCATTTTTGTTGAGTGAGAAGAGAAATTGAGAAAGATGTGTAATAAAATCCTTGTTTAGACTATATAGAGCAAAGCTATTTTATATAGATATTGAAACAATAAATACAATGATATACATTCTACTGCAAATACATGATACAATATCTATTCACCTTCTTTTCAACGCTCTTCCTCAAGCTGAAACATATAAATCTTATACACCAAGGTAATTACATTTATAACTTGTCTGAGGATCTCTCAAAGGCTTGGTGATGTCACCTGATAAAGTTTCTCTCCTATGAACTGGCTGTCTATAGTTAGGCTTTACATATGTTGAGACTTGAGAGAGAAGAGAAATGCTAGGCATATGATCAAAGCCACAGGTTTAAACTACATAGTAAAGCTGTATTATAGAAAAACAACTCTTTTTACATGATATAAAGATTTTTAGTTACCTTCTTTTTATAAGCAAGAATATATTTTAACTATTAATGTTACATGATACTATCTATTTACATTCTTTCTGACATGTATAAATACTGTTTACTGAACCCTTTTTTTTGTTCTTTTCTTTGTCCTACAACATATGTCAAAGCCTACTACAAGTCAATTTTTTAGCAAGACAATTGTTTAGCAGCAGAACTTTGATTAACCATTTTGTTTATTTTGGCACTGGTATTTGTGTTTTTTTATTTTTTATTTTTTTTATAATTACCACAGATAGGTACTCACTCATCTGAATTCGTTTCAGCTTGATCTCCAATTATCTCATATATCTAACTTTGTAAAATTTTACTTGTCTTATTTTCCATAATGTGATTTTAATTTTCATTCGAATCTGTCAATTTTCTTGTTTCACAGTGACAACTGCAATACATCCATTGTCAATTTCCACAGAAGTTGTTTCAATCCTTATTGTCGGTACGATCTCTGTCTCACTTGTTGCACAGAACTTAGAAATGGAGTTCATTCCAAAGATATTCCTGCTAGTGGTAATGGGGAAATGGTCGATACACCATCAGAAACTATTGCTTGGAGAGCAGAGACAAATGGCAGCATTCCTTGTCCTCCAAAAGCTAGAGGAGGTTGTGGTACTGCTACCCTTTCGCTGAGGCGCCTCTTCAAAGCTAATTGGATCAACAAATTGACTGAGGATGCGGAGGAACTTACCATCAAATATCAGCCACCTGTTGTTGATCTTTCTTTAGGATGTTCAGAGTGTCATAGTTTTGAGGAAGATGCAGCACATAATTCTGCAAGGAAGGCAGCTTCTAGAGAAACCGGTCATGGCAACTTCTTGTACTGCCCTGATGCCATTGAAATCGGAGACGAAGAATTTGAGCATTTCCAAAGACACTGGATAAGAGGCGAACCTGTTATTGTTAGGAATGTGTACAAAAAGGGTAGTGGCCTTAGCTGGGACCCAATGGTGATGTGGAGAGCTTTTAGGTTGGCAAAGAACATATTAAAAGATGAGGCAGATACTTTTAAAGCCATTGACTGCTTAGATTGGTGCGAGGTTTGTGTTTTGATTTCTAGATTAAATAAGCCTCCACATGAAATTAGTTACGCAATTTTTTTTTAATTATTTCAAGCCGTATATATCGTCGCAAAAAACTATCCCGAGAAGACTCCTAACAATTTGGTCATCAAAGAACAATCTACTCACCTATTTTTCAGCTTTTGGTTGGAGATTCTTATTATAGTTCTGAACAAAAGTTTATTGTGTGTTCTATGTGGTGATGCAGGTACAAGTTAATGCTTATCAGTTCTTCAAAGGCTACTTGACAGGGCGGAGGTACAGAAATGGATGGCCAGCGATGCTGAAGCTAAAAGATTGGCCTCCGTCAAATTTTTTCGAAGAGTGTTTGCCAAGGCATGGTGCTGAGTTTACAGCGATGCTTCCTTTTAGTGATTATACACATCCCAAATCTGGTATTCTAAACCTTGCCACAAAGCTGCCAGCTGTTTTGAAGCCAGATTTGGGTCCTAAAACATACATTGCTTATGGAGCTTTAGAAGAGTTGAGTAGAGGTGATTCTGTGACAAAATTACATTGTGACATTTCAGATGCGGTAAGTTCTTAAATTAGAGATTTCTTCTGCTTGAATTTTATCATACACAAATAATGCTAAGTGCCAAACATTATTATGTATAATTGTTCTATTTTTGGTTGGTGAAATATGTATGATTGTTCTATTTCTACTTAATTTACACATTGTGAAATATGTATATTGTTCAAGTTAACAAAACCAGTAACAATGTTGGTTAAAAGAACCTTTACTTTGACAAAATATGTGACCAAATTTGTGATTTTTCAATGGTGTGACCCAAGTGCTGGTAGTTTACACTTGGAAAAAAAATAATAACCAAGCAATACTGCTTAACAAATATAAGTCTTGTATTCCAAGCATGATGAGATTTAGTGGGATTGAAAGTTAAAACTAGTTTTATGAGCTTAAATGATCAACGTATAAAATCGCTAAAGGGCCCTCAGGTGTAGTTATATATTATATGTAACTAACTTAAATATTTTAACTTGAGCTGGAGTGTTAGACAAGTAATAAGTAGTTCCATTTGTATAGGTAGTGTACAGTTGCGTGTAAAACTGGAAAATACATTGATTGATCAGAATACTATTTGTGTCGCATGTCACATGCATGTTTTCTCCTTTCTCATGTTATGCAGCAGGTGCTAATTCCTCTAATGCAGTTATGTTATGCATTGATCAGGTCAATATTCTGACACACACAGCTGACGTAAAGACACCAGCATGGCAATCCAAAATTATAAAAAAGTTACAGAAGAAGTACGAAGCTGAGGATATGCGTGAGCTCTATGGTCTGGACAGTAAGGCAGCTGGTTTGCGTGGAAGAAAACGCAAAAAGCGTCGCGTAGGTGTTACCGTGGATCTTAAAATATCTGAAAATGAAGACATTAATGGTAGAGACTCAACCTTACTTGAAAGTCAAGAAAAAGAAGAGAAATTTGATAGAGAAGCTTGTGTTCAAGAGTTCCCTGAATCTACCAAAAGTAAATTAGATTTAAATGTGAGCGATCAGGAAGTCATTGATTCATCAAGGTTTCAACAATTTGATCTCAATAGTCTTGATTCCAGTTTTTTGGTTCCTAGAAATGACTGTGAGTCGATGCTTTATGATAATGTGGAACAACGGTGCTCACCACCACGTGATGGATCTTGTAAAGGAATTTCATCGGTGATTGATAATCAACCTTGTGGTGGAACAAAAGAAACAACATTTGTCAATGGATTAGATTCTTCAGACATTTCCTCTTCGGATATCGAGACTGACAAAATAGAGTCGGTTGAAAATGAGATGCCGAGTAATAATTTATGTGGAAATGATGTTCATTTGGAGACTCAATATGGGAGTGCTGTGTGGGACATATTCCGAAGGCAGGATGTACCAAAACTAACAGAGTACCTAAATAAACACCATAGAGAGTTTCGCCACAATGCTAGTCTTCCAGTGAATTATGTAAGTGCAGTTGCCTTACCTTCATTGGATTATTGTTTTTTTGTACAACTTTGTTTTCTAAATTAATATGTTTTGATCTTCTTTGGCTTCAGGTGATTCATCCCATTCATGACCAGAACTTTTATTTGAATGAGAAACATAAAAAGCAGCTAAAGCTAGAATATGGTATGAAATTATGCTTTAATTTGTGATTAGTTTTGTGGATTTGGTAGCTATGAACTATTTTTCCTACCAGGTGTTGAACCCTGGACGTTCGAGCAACATCTCGGGGAAGCTGTTTTCATACCTGCAGGATGCCCTCATCAAGTGAGAAATAGAAAGGTAAATAAGGACACCAGTTTTATATTAAAAATAAAATCAAAGGAGTGAAACTAGTTTACAAATCTTTTACTTATATAAACATTTTAGCGCAATCAACAAAAATTTAGAATTTGATCTCTAAAATTCAACAATGAATCTTTGAACCACAACACCTAATAGAAGAGGTAAAAACTTATTTCATATACATAAACGTCATTAAAATAGGTCTCTAAATAGGTTTTCAAGACAGCCTAAAAGAATATCAGAGTCATATATCTTAACAGGCCAAACACAGTCCCATTTCCACCTTGATGAGAACATTTTTCTTTTAATTTTTTTTTAATATTTTTGTTATATATTGTTAGGATATACCAGTTATAAGAGAATTAGTTCAGTTAATTATTTTTTTAGGTAGGATTATTTTGTATAAATAGGGTGCTATGAAATTAGAATGGTGTATCATTGAATATTGTATCTTTTGTGAGTAGAGTAGTGACTCTCTTCTTGTGAAGGGGAAACCCCTGGAAGAGAGATTTTTCTCCTATTCTCTTTTATTATTTCTCAATCTTTCTTAAATTGTTCGTAGTTTTCTATCAAATTCTTGGGTTCCTAACACATGGTTATGTTATTTCAGCCTTGCATCAAAGTGGCTATGGACTTTGTTTCGCCTGAGAATGTGCATGAGTGCGTTCGATTGACAGAGGAATTCCGGTTACTTCCAAAAAACCATAGATCTAAGGAAGATAAATTAGAGGTACTCGTTTTCATCATTCTGGAGCATATTATGACCTGAGATTTTAAAATATTTAGCACAATTTTTTGTTTTGAAATAAATATGGTTACTTATATTTGCTGGTGACATGTCACAAATTTGATACAGCATAATATCAAAGATTTTCTTTCGCATATTATTCTGTGCACAACTTGTTAGTTTTCTTGTATATCTCAGAATGTCCATGATGTGTTAAATTTTGCTATACCATCTAATATAAATTAGTTACTCTTGTTGCTTTTTATGTACACTACAAAATTAGAGTGAAGATGCATTACTTGTCACTTTATCTAGAGATATTTCTTTCACTCCATATATTCTTTGTCCGTAGATAAAGAAGATGGCACTCTATGCTGCTGATGTTGCTATTGCTGACGCCACTAAACTCGTGGGAGCTAAATAAGTACTTCACTCTTAATCCTTTTCCTTTTGAGCCATAAAGATTATTTTTTTTGAAATCATATTGTATGTTACGATGCCGATATTTTTATTATATAAATAGAAATTATTTTCAACATAAACTATGCATTTAGATTGCTTGTATTAATTAAGGTGATCCTGTGGTTTTTCAGATTAATTTGAAGTCTGCCTCAACAACTTTTCGACAAATAATTCTCAACAGAAGTAATTTTGCTGCTGCCTGTTGGTTTTATTCATCTTGATTTTGACCATTTCGGAAGAGCCTGTAAATGTGATGTGAATGTATCTGGTTCTGCTATATCATATAAGACATTGGAAATTCCGTCAGAGTTCAAGTCGAATGTTGGTTCCTGATGCACTAGCACTACACACCAACAAGATGTGTAGAACAATGCTGAGTACTCGCGAGCTTTTGAAGAACGGTATCAACATTCCCGTGTTGTTGGAAAATAGTACTAGTCAGTTTGAATATTTTTAGCTAGACTCTTGTATCATAGACTGATTTAACTTCTAGTGCCTGATCTTGAACCCATGTAGATCATTTTATGGGTTTTGGTTTTTTCGCAATCACAAGGTCATGGACCTCGGTTGTTGAATGAAGATTTGACGGTTTATGTTTTGATATGTATTTTCAATTTTTACGAGTCGTCTGATCATCCTCCAATATTTGATCGTTGGTTATAGGGATTTTGGTCCATTATTGATGACAGTAACCTGAAAGAATTGAAGGTTTCAAAGACATGCTATCTTTGAGAAAATTTAGTGCAAAACAAAAAAAAAGATTAATGAAATTATCTTTAATGTTAAACAGAAAAAGAAAATTTGGTGCAAAACAAACCACCAAAAGAAAATTTCGTACTTGATCACTTATTTTTCTTTTCTGGGAAAGATAAGTCGTTTTTCTTAGAGGTAGGAAAAATAAGTCATCATGCACCTCACAATCTGATGGTGAATGATACTTGTCCACAATGAGAGACCCATTAAGCTTTCCCACCTTAGAACGTGCCTTTTGCAATGATTAGTTACCAATTAATAATGTGAACAAGTGAGTTGTAAAATTTGACTGTATATAAGCAAATAAAGATGTTTTGCCCAACATTTCTGTAAGGGATAGAGAAAAACACATGTTTCTAAATATATCATAATGTAGCCAAATGTATTTCGGATTTACATATACTATCTTTTTTTTTTTTTTTGTGTGTGGATCTTGCCAAATTCATGAAAAATAAAGTAGAAAGATTTCGATAGAAATAATGAATTTGAAAAAATAGGAATCAAAACTTTATGAGAATAAATATTGTATTGCTAGTGTAAATCCGGTTTACACTAAAATCTAACAAAAAGTTATTATTTTCTCAAGTCTTATCAATTATCCAAGGGCCGTCATCAATTCACTTAACCTTTGTTTGAGAGTTTGGAGAAGAGGGGAAGACTTTGGAAGGTTGGAAATATAGAGGAAAATGATAAAATCTTTTACACTTTTCGAAATATTCATATTTTAGAGAATGATAAATTCACCGATAAATCCTTATTTATTAATTTTGTTAAGTCTTCACCTAATTTTTTTCCTCCACTAATCCCTTATTAGGTTTGCAACAACTCAACCCTAAAATTTTGGCTCTAAAAATGTTAATCCTCAACCCTAAAATTTTGGCTCTAAATTTGCATCATTAAATGATAATCCCTTATTGGAATAAGATAAATTTCATTCCTATATATTGTGTCATCGTTTGTATAAATATGTTGTTTTTGTA
>Ga0209282_1000659_pt1 | contig 17076 bp, 9 predicted proteins | sample Mtrugardesep15_FD_187529 | JGI IMG/M metagenome (GOLD analysis project Ga0209282, IMG submission 187529) | Root nodule microbial communities of legume samples collected from California, USA - M. trunc garden sep15 (SPAdes) (version 2) | ecosystem: Host-associated > Plants > Roots > Nodule...
CTTCTCGCGTTAAATAAATAATGGCTTGGGAAATCCTTTACAAATAAGCTTATTTTTTTAGTTTGAGTTAAACTGAAAGAAGCTTTTTTTGATTAAGAGTTGAGTTGTAACTTTAATATCATTTTTTCCGTTGCATTGCGTTTATTCTCTTACTATCTTTTTTAGTTTTTATGACAAAGACAGAATTGAAAAAGGCCTGTTTCAAGACATAATGATATGTTTAAATATAAATGATTGTCATATAAAGCTAATATTTTTTCTTTCTATTCAACGTGCACATACATGCAAATGTGTTAAAATATATACAAAATTAAGATGATATTTTTTTTCCATGTCAAATTTAAATTATAAGCACACTAATAACTTTAAAATAACATAATAAAAAATCTAAACATTTGATCAAAAAAGTTTTTTATTTCCCCGTGCTTGGCACGGGTCACTAAACTAGTGCTCTTTTTTGTCAATTGATATGAGTTACAGTTACAATTATTTAAAATTTGATTTTATTTTCAAATTATTTAAAAAAAAAAAAATCGGTTAGCTTTAATTTTCCCTTTCATATGCACATATCAGAGTAAATAGAGTGTTTGATCTATTTTTATAGTAACACAAAGAAGAAGGGGACAAAATGTCTAAACCTTCTAGGTGAACACAAAATGACAAAATAAAAATAAGACTTCTTTAATTGTAATGTTTCCTTTTTCCTAGAATTTTAAGGTACTATTTATGTACCTCCTCGAGTCCTTAATATAAGAAACAAAAGCAAAAATCATCAAAACCAATATAATCATTAATTAATTTAACTTTTTAGATATTTTTACTAAGGGTTGTGTTAACCCGTGCCCCGAGCACTGGTTAAGCTATCAAAAAAAGGAAAAATTAAATTAAAAAAGACACTTTTTTTACTTTTGAAGCATTGATTACACAATTTTTAATGCAAAAGTTTCTACATTTGCTTCCTTAACCAGGGGGCACTGGTTAACATTTCTCTTTTACTAATATACCCTAAAAAAAATACACTCACTAAAATTAAAAAGAGAATCATTAAATGAAAGATAAAAATATCTTTTAAGCAATAACTAAACCTTAAAAATGTGACGTTTTCTTATAAATAGGACCACAATATTTTTTATGAAAATTTTCTTATAATAAGGACCACATGAAATATTTTTAAAAAATATGTTATTTAATATATACAAAATAATTTTTGAAAAAACATTTCCCGTGCAGGGCACGTGTCTCAAACTAGTAAATTAATGAAAATCAATTTCCTACCTACCGTAAAGCCCACAAAAATAGGGTAACAAAATAAAGAAGGCCCACAAATACACAAAAGACCTCTTTTGTTACCTCATTATTTACTGATATTTCAGAAAACTTTCTTTCTTTGGTTTCTGTTTTAATCGTATTAATGATATTTTATCCATTTGGTTTGTTTCAAATAATTGAATGATCTTCAAGCTTTTGTTGAGTGTTTTACTTTCTGAACAATTTTTATAGACTTTTACAATCAACGGTTTCATGAGCTGTTTGAGGTCTATCCATCTTATTTTTCTCAAGTGGTAAAATGAGCTCTATATGAGGACATTGAAATCTTGTTTAATAGAAAAATCCAAGAATTCATATTATAGTTGAAACACAGAATGTGTAAAAGAATCCAAGGAGATAAATTATAGTTCTGATGCATAGATATTAGCAGCATTTGAGATGTAATTTATTGACATAGATTGCCATGTTTACTCAACTCAATGTTCTATATTCTCATGATTAAACTTAATTTCATGCATGCATCTTACATTAACATGTCATTGAGGATAATGAGAAAAGGCTTATAGCCTATTGAAAAGAATGGATGAAAATGTAAACATTAAGCAGAAGAATTGAAAGAAGTGTTAAACATGATGAACTGATAAAGTGGAACCATTATATCCCTCATAGACTAAACCAGGGTTCACAGCTCTTGACTAGCACCAAACGCAAAATCTGCCTCGTTGTATTAAAATGTTTTTTGTTATCACAAGGAAACTTAATCATTGCCGCAAAAAATATATATCACATTTCAAAACTATTTGAATTTCCAATTTCAAATTTCACATTTACTTCGAAATCAGCAAAACCAACTTTATAGCTCACATCATATCCTCACTCCAAAATTTATACCGTTTTGTTACCATAAACAAATAGTGATTCTGACTGCTCATAAACCTCTTCGCTAAATGCTACGAGACTTGACTACGAAAACATTTAATTATTCATTCCTTCAATTGGAAGAGGAGTTTTCCTTATAAATTCAGTCTTCTCACAAACCAACTCTCCTTTGTCCTCAATCCTTTGAAAAGACATATGCCAACTCGATCAAGTTTCCACCAAGAGTTTACTTTAAGGCTATATATCTCCCACAAAAATTCATAATTCTCTACTCGTGGTCCCTCCCTAGAAATGTAATGGTCAAAGTCTATGAAATGTCGTGCATCCCTAATCACCTTATAGTCGTTCCTTATTGGTCATAACCGATTCCACCAGGACTTAAATTAAACTCAATGTTCGTATACGATTTAAAGCTAGGGGGAAGGATCTTAAATTCCCGGGTAGTAGGGTTCCACAATAGAGTTGTTGCAGTTGCTGTGTAATTTCCATGGCGTGGGTAGTAGGGTCCCAACTAAGATGGATAACTAACCCAAAACTGTGTAACTAAAATTTGATTAAGCCAACTGAAATGTTACAGGACCATGCAAGAGATGTTCCAATTATGTACATTTTGGCATGTGTTTGATATGATAGAACTAGAAGAAAATTTGTTTCAGTTTCTGTATTGCATCCGAAGGTATCCCACTTTGACAACATACATTGAATGCATATATAACAAACTTTCTCAATCATCGAGTATTTCTTACATTCGACAACAAAATGAGCTCAAGTAAGCTCAACGCCAAGTCCAAGCACAAATATTATTTTCAAAATGTCATTATAATTTTGCTGTTTAGGATAGTTTTCAGATGGCTAACATGAGTCCGCAGAGAATTCAGCACCCGTAAGTTTTTTCTCATAATCCTCAATCACATGTCAACATAATAAGATGCATGTATGCATATAAATTTAATCATGGGAATACAGAAAAGGAGTAGAGTAAACAAGGCAATCTCCATCAAGAAATTATTTCTCAAATGCTACCATTACATTTCCGTCTCAAATACTAAAATAATATGCTACCATGACACCAACTTAATACACCAGTAACAGAAACTTCCCTAAAACAGAAAATAGGCTAGATGACAAAATTTGATAAGCACAACACAACAACTGCTGCACTACTTGTATGGAATTGATAAACACATATGCGATTTATATCAATATATCATGTTGCTACCAAGAACACATAGGTTATACATCTCATTTCTCCATAAAAATAGATGTCAAATAACAAAATCACATACTGTTATGCAGTATAGAACTCCTGAATTACTCACCTGTTCAGCCGCCGCGCATACAAAACTATAATTATTAAATAATTTCATAACATTCATATTGTTATAAAATCCTAAATCTAAAAATAATGTTCATTGATCTCTATCTCGAAACTTGAGACTTGACTACAAAAGCAGTTAATTATTCATTCCTCCAAAAGGATGAAGGTTTTCCTTATAAATTACAATTTGCGAACAAAATAACCTTTGAAGTCTGATCAAAATCTTCATCAGAATCTTCTTCCTTGAAAAATACACGATTCTTGTTCCCTGTAGAGATAACAGAGAAAATAGAACAAGTTAAGGGTCCGACAACAAGGAATTTAGTCCATGATTCCTTAGCACCGAGTTCACCCAAAATCCAAACGTGAAAATAAGGCGTGTTGTCGTAACATGTGATGTAAGAAATAGACTCATTTAACTCCACCAAATTCATTTTTATCGATTCATATTTTATATCTGAGTTAGAAGGTAAGGGTGTTGCAATGAATGTCTCTTTGCTAAAGTCAAATGACACGAGCCGGATTAGTCGTCCATTTGGGTGGGTTGGAAACAGGTACGAAAGCCACACAAAAAAAAAGTCAAACGACACTATATTAGGTCCTTTGGCCGCCAACCAGGCCAATGGCAAAATCTATTCATGTTTACCAGAGACATGTCACGTGGGTAAGAAATAGGCATATCATCGACCCCATCGAGTTTCCACCAAGAATTACTTTTGAGGCTATATATCTCCCAGAAAGGGTCATACAACTTGACTATGAGCCTTTTATCCTCCCAAACATTGTCATTCATATCTAACTCATGTAAATCAATCTCCCAAAAAGGATCGTCCTTGTTTGGCAAATAAACCCATTCCCCTTTAAAATCCGAGGGATATTTAACCGATATTTAACCTTACGAATCACCTTAAAATCACCTCTAATAGAGTCATAACCAAATCCACGAGGTGGAGATTGAAACCGAATAATGTCCTTGTATGGTTGAAGCTCGTATGATTGAAGGCTAGGAGAAATGAGCATAAATTTCGGTTGAAGGCTAAGAGGAAGGATCTTAAATTCTGCGTTAGCAGGGTTCCACAATACAGTTTTTAAGCCTTTGTAGAGACAAAGAGTAATCTAGTAGTTAATGAAGAATATTTTTGTTTCAATTATATTTGTCATCTCTTTCAAAATAATATTAGTTTTTTTGGTGCAGTGAGTTTATAGTAAGCTTATCTTATGTCAAACATGAATTGGAGTCAAATAATTAACAAAATTAATGCATTCGATGTGTACGTAATCTTTTCCATTAATGGTTGGCAGTCCGTAAGATTGTGTAGAATATCAATTCCATTCTCAGTTTCGTTTGTGAAACATTTCCATGCGCATTAATTAAAACTTTGACTACTTTATTTTGCATATGCTATTCAAATGATCTTCTTTTAGATGTTCAATCTCAATAATTTTTGTGGACTAAATTTGTCTAAACTGATTAAATATGACTGTTGCCTTTGAGAATTAAGGATTGGAAATGATGTAGATTATTTACATGGGACTACACAATCCTCCTGGATTAAGGATTGGAAATGGTTGTTGCCTTTTGGTTCATTTAATTTTCTTTAGATGAAATAATTTCTTTGACTCAATTAAAATAAAAAGTTGATAATATCTAATTATAATAAAAAGAGGAAAATAAATAGAGGTGAATTACACTCTCTCTCTTTTTTTCTTAAAGGTGAATTACGCGTTAATTGTATCTTTTTTTTTTTTAAGGATACACGTTGATTGTATCAAAAGGTAAATAAATATTTTTTGGTGCAACAATTTCTTATCAATTAAGAAAACAAATATTCCACATTTAAAAAAGATAAAGTATATACCAAATATGACAAAAAACAATTGGAAATATATTTCATGGTTTGGCTATCCTCAACCCAACAAGCAATCAGAAGTCTCTCTTCAGTCTGTTTCTGTATCATGGCTGCTGCTTCGGCAACAACAGATAAAAAGAAGGTTAGTACTTCTTCACACATACCTGACGATCTTACTTTCTCAATTCTCTCCAAACTTCCTATTAAATCACTCACAAGATTCACATGTGTTCAAAAATCATGGTCTCTTTTGTTCCAAAACTCTATTTTCATGAACATGTTCCGCACCAATTTCTTACTATCCAAACATGATGAGGACGACGAAAACACGTGCGTCCTCCTAAAGGATATGTCAAGCAGGCGCCCCTACCACACCTCACTGTACACGCTTTCCGGGGAGAAGTTTGACAATAGTGTCAGATTAGATTTGCCAACACCTCTTCATGAGAATAACTCATTTATTCATATTCTGTGTTCTGCCGGTGTTAATGGCGTTCTTTGTCTCTCTCAAGAAAGCATTAGTCACCGTATAACCATTGTATTGTGGAATCCAGCCACCGAGGAATTTAAGGTCATTCCTCATAGCCATCAACCGTATGAGAACATTGAGTTTAATCCTCTTCCTTTTGCATTTGGTTATGACCCTGTTACAAATGATTATAAGGTGATTCGGATTGCTCAGTATCCCATATACTTTGAAGGTAATTGGATATATTTGCCTGAGAAGGAGAGCTTTTTTTGGAGGAAGGATAACCCTTTATGGGAGGAAGACATGTTATATGATGACCATTTCTGGGAAGGGAATTCATTACAGGTCTATGAACCGTTTTGGGAGATATATAGCCTCAGAAGTAACTCTTGGAGGAAACTTAGCATGGATTTGTCTGTTTCTTGGTATGGTTTTTGTAAGATGAACTTGAATGAAATGTGTCATTGGCTGGTAAATGATGAAATGGTGTCATTTGACTTTAGCAATGAGATATTCTTTGCAACAACCTTACCCTCATTTGACTTAAAAGATAGAATGAGGGTGAAAAAAGACTTGGCGGTGTTACATGGATCTGTGGCTTTCATCTATAATGTCGTCAAAACCGGTTATTTGCACATATGGATTTTGGGTGAGCTTGGTGTGAAGGAATCATGGACTAAACTCTTTGTCCTTGGCCCTGTACCTTGCATTAGAAATCCTATCGGGGTAAGAATAAAGAGCGTTATGTTCTACCTAAAAGAAGATGAGGAGATAGCCTGGATTGATTTAAGTACCCAAAGGATTGAGGAAATTGGGGTTAAAGCAGAGTCACCAGCTTGGTTGCAGATTGTAACTTATAAGGAAAACCATCTTTCTTTTGGAGGAATGAATAAATAATTTTTTTGGTAGTCTAATCTAAGAGATTAATAAACTTTGTCCTTAGATTTAGGATTTTATACCAAAATGAATGTTATATATGAAGGAAACATTTGTGATTTTTTATGCTTAATTCTCTTTTTATTTGCAGATGGCTTTGCTTTTTGTTTCAATTGTAGTAATGATATTTATTCTACATCAAATGCCTCCATTTTATCTGTTCAAAACTTGGAGTTTTTGTTTATTCTTTTAACTTGCTTTCTGAATTATTTTTTTAGACTTTTACAATCTATACGTTCATAATTTGTATGATGCAAAATCTAAACCAAGTTATTTCCGGTCAACTCGTTTTTATTGTCTATTTGAGGGATATCCATCTTAATTTTCTTCAATTTTTCTCAAGTTGGTCATCTTATTCTTGTATAAATATAAAAGCTAAAAAGAGGCAAAAGGATTCCAAGGAAATAATTTATAGTTCTGATGTAACACAAGTCAGTAGCATGTGAGATGTAATTTATTGATATTGATTGCCATTCTTACTCAGCACATTTTCTCTATTCTCAAGAGTAAATTTAAATTCATACCCAAGTCATTGAGGAAATATTGTGGGATGAAAATGTAAACGTTAAGCAAAAGAACTGAGAGAAGTGTTAATTATGTTTAACACGCAATGCTACAAGCTTGATCTTTGCCGTTGTTAATTGTAACTTTACAGACTGTAGATAACTATAGGGCTTCTAACGATATAACGAGGGCTTCTCCAAATAAGGGAAGCTGATACAATTTTCATACTTGCCATAGATTTTGCTTTCACAACTACCTTGAAACTCCTCTTTTGCAAGGTGTGTGAGAAAATGAGACTAATAGGCTTCACTGAGATTTCCACACCTTTTGGAGATTTAATGGTGGCATTAAAGATGGTTGGTCCAGGACCTACATTGGTAACTCTTCTCCTGAAAACTCCTATTGTTGTGTCTCTGTTGCTTTTCACACTTAATTGCATGCTAGGATAGTTAATCGCATCGTGACCAATCCCAGGAAGTAAAGAAGTACAATTTATTGGAGAGCCAATTAGTACTGATAAAGTGGAACCATTGTATCCCTCATGGCATAAGAACTGAATATAAGCAAAGTCATCCATGTCATAGACTAAACCCGGATTCACAGCTCTTGTTGGATTAACTTGACCAGCACCAAATGCAAACTCGGCCTCCTTGTTAACTTTCTGGCTCATAGGTTTAGCTATACAAAGATTATATACACAAGTCAAGCCATCTCCAAATGTAACAAGTTATAAATATAGGTAGGCTTGTTAAAAAACCCTAAAACCTAGCCATTAAATCGAACCGCACCAAAAAAACTGATCTATGACTTACAGCTCACAAACTGAACTTGGTTCGGTTCAATCAGAGTTCATTTCTTTTCAGTTACTTTAGTTTTACTGGACCGTTGTAAATTTTCAGTTTGGTTTTCATTCCTGAACCAAAAAATGAACTTCACATAAGTGGAAATAAGCTTTAATTTTCACCTGTGGTAATCATGGCTGATCTGATTGCAGCAGGAGTCCAGTCTGGGTGAAATGATTTCACATACGCTGCTACTCCAGAAACATGAGGGCATGACATGGATGTGCCAGACATCAGTGTAAATTCTGAAAATCGAGTGTCGCCTTCTAAACCAGTAATTGATGTCTTGAGTGTATATGATGCCAAGATGTTAATGCCAGGAGCTGTTATGTCAGGCTGCATACAAGAGTTTATTGGACAAAATAATAGTATTATGGTCAATATTCAAGAACAAAAAGCTAGAAAAAAGTGCACTAATTACAAAATGAACGAAATTCAACAACTTCAGTACCTTGAGAATATGCTGAGATCCTGGATTCGGACCCCTAGATGAAAAAGAAGCAATAAATGGAGCTGGTATTTTCACTTCATGGCTCTTATGTATCACTGTTGAGGGTGATCTATGTTGAACAAGAAATTTATGTAAAATCTATGTTATTAGATAATCCGGTAGAAAAAGCGTTGGTTCATTGGTTGTAATTGTAGCAAATATTTAACTATTAGCTTGTTTAAGAATATGATTAGAGATACCTTGTAGATTGTATATAATTGGCAATAACTTGACCTGTGCTTTCATTCACAAAGGTAGCAGGAGCGCCGAATATTTGAGCAAAATCTAGAAATTGATTATTTTCAATTATAGTACCAATGCCTCCTATTGCTTTCACAACAGCATCAGTGCCCCATGTTCTATATCTACAGTAAACGATCTTTCCTTTCACTTTTTTTGGATCTAAAGAGTCTCCATCACAGAACCTATCGATGTATTAAGGAATTTTGTTTTATTAACATAAGAAACTTAATCAGGTATTATTGAATATCAGAGCGAAATTTACTTAGCATCTTCCTTGCTTGAAGAGGCTCGCGCTGCATCCATCCCATTAACAAGGGAGTACTGTTTTTGTTTTGGACTGAAGGTACTTACTCCTTCTCCCTGAATATCTCTCAATGTTAGATTGGTTACAAATAAAATCATATGAACACCTTTGTGGTATATTGGATATAAAGCTACCAGTTGCATGCATGTGACATATTATTGGCATAGAAAAGACTGTTTGATAAAGTGTGATTACTTCATTCGTGTCGATTGTTCCAATAAAACTAGTTTTTCCAATAAAGATTCGTGTTGTATGCGAGAGGCCGAGACAGCACACAATCAGCCACATTGGTGGCCGTTCAATCAAAATCAGACGGTTCATGTTGAATGTGCCTTCAAATTTGTAATTCAGAGAAAATCAGAATCGTGACACGATTTAGCAAGCGTGTCATGATTTTGGCAGGCAGTGAGCATGTTTTGCAGGGTGTCCAATTGTGACACGATTTTCAGCTTGTTGGGCACGTTGTGAGGATAAGGTTGGTCGTACCTTGGGTCGTACGCACCAACCGTGTCACGATTTGGCAAAACGTGACACGATTTTGACAGTTGCAGACTGCTATATAAGTGTTTCTTTGAAGATTTTGAGAGAGAGCTTTTAGAGAGAGAAAGTTGGGATACAAAGGAGGGAACTTTAGGCTTGAGGGTCTTTGTAGTGAGGTTCTCTTGGGTTGGGAAACATTGTAAACACATTGGGTGAGTGAAAATCATTGAGTGTCTTGTTCATTGGTGAGATTGGGAAAATGGGTAGAAATTAGGTTTTGTTCTTTGTGAGCTCTTGTCCTAATTTCTTGTAACCCATTTGTATCTCTTTGTAAGAACTCTTTGATAGTGGATTGGAGAGATCAATCTCTCCCCCAGATTAGGTCAAGTTGGATCGAATTGGCTGAACAATCTTTAGTATGTTTGTTTCCTTTCTTTCTTGCTTTCATATACTTGTGGATTTGTGTTTTTCACTTTGATTCCTAGATTAGATCTAGGTGTTATTGTTATTATTGTTGCTTGTTGTTACTTTGATATTAGTTACCACTTTCCTTTGCTCCACACATCATAGTTTGTATTGGTGTGAGGTTTTGAGACCGGAATTCACAACAGTTCAGATTTCAAGCTAGTATTTTCGATTAAAAAATCAAATTCAAATTTGTAGAATTTATAATTGTCAAAATGAATGAAACTTACAGAAACATTTTTTCTACTTCCCAACTCTATAGTGCTCTGGAAGTCCCTATCGATGCCACTAGCCGCTACTGTGACAATCCATGGGGCATTATTTACAACAGTTGCCATAGTTGGACCACCATTTCCAGCCGATGCAACCGTGATTATGCCTTTCCTCATGGCATGAAATGCACCAATTGCAATAGAGTCCTCCACATAATTTGCATTTCCTCCACCTAACGAAACGGATATGACATCCACACCGTCATGTATAGCAGCCTCAAATGCAGCAAGTATGTCCATATCAGCACATCCATCCTCTGTCCAACAGATTTTGTAAATTGCCAACCTCGCTGAAGGCACCGCCCCACGTGCCGTTCCTTTGGCTAATCCGAAGAGACTTGCATTTGGTACAAGATTTCCTGCTGCTGTTGATGCTGTATGAGTGCCATGCCCTTCCACATCTATAGGAGATAATATATCAGATGGATCGGACCTTCCATCAAGCTTGAAGTATTTGGCTCCAATGATCTTGCTTCAAGTTTTCCAATCAAGTGTAGATGCCAAAGAGAATTTAATATATAATGTAAGCCATAATAAAACTTATACTCCAAATAGTAGCAGTGAATTCAATTATTATAATTACTTAAAATAATGTAATGTACATATTGATACTACCATTTATATGTTAAGTTCACAGATTTAACATTTTATCTCAGGGTGCATGACAGCTTGAGCCAATGATAGCCTGTGATCTATCTAATCCTACAGCTTCGTAGTTTACATAAGGATTAAGGATAGGGATGTTACTTATTGCAGCCTGAGAAATTCACATATTTGTCACAAGTTCCTTTCCATTTAGCAGGTGGAGGACCAAATCCATCATCCTTGAAGCTTTGAAACTCAGGAGTTATCCCTACCTCACCAATAAAGAAATGTTTTATAAACAAATCATGAGATACCATTATATAAAATCTATCATAAAGAAAAAGAAATGCAAAAAAGAAAATGATAATGATTTGAAATGTATCATAAACCTGTATCCAAAAGCGCCACGATTGTGTCACCCTCTGACTTCAGTTTTCTCTTAGCTGTCAAAGGTAATCCAATAAAGTCCCATGATCTTGTTGTGTGTAGCTTGCGGTATTGATTCGGAATTACTGAAAGCACTTCATTCATGCCAGATAACTTGTTGGCTTCATCCTCAGATAGTTTAGCAGCAAATGCGTTAAAGCTCTTTGTGTAGCTGAATACTATGGATTCTTTGGCTTCGACATGGCTGCTAAGTAAACAAAGATTAAAACAAAAAGGGACATAAATGAAAACAAAGTAATGAAAGAAACTTTTGTCCTAGGACATTGAGGCCAGTTTGCAAGATTGTTTAGGAGAGGCCTCGTTAATTATTTTGGTCCTTAAATATGTTCTTCTCTATTTAGTTAGGCTCAAAAGTGTCTTCTATCAGTAATTTTGGTCCTATTACCAACAGAAGATACACTCAAGAATATTTTTTATAATTTTGATCCTTTCATAGTTACATTGCCTCGCACGTTTAGGGACCAAATTACGTAGACGTCTACCTTTCTTTAACAGCTGAGAGAATATTTATATGAGTCTCTACTGCTCCTCCTCTACTAACAGGATGATCTCCTCCTAGGAAAACAATGTAAAAATTCTGCGAAAAATGGTTCCTAAGTTAATAAAGAATAAAACACAAACACTAATATGTTAGGAGATAGCTCAAATTTGAAAGAAATTAAATTGATATAAGTTAATGTATCGAATGAAGGAGGATAAGAAATTAATTGCCTTTTGTTCAACACCATTAACTGAATCTTTGTTTAGTAGAATAAGCAGTAATGGAATCCAAACAAGAGAATAGGAGTTGGTAAGTTTCTGAAAAAATATTTTCATGCTTGACTTATAAGTTATAACACATTAACATATGGATAAACAGTCTATACTTATAGGGTCCTAAGCATAGATTTATATATATATATATATATATATATATATATATATATATATATATATCAATTGAAATATAGAAAAGAAAGGATAAGAAAAAAGCATGTTTTAATTAGCTTGCTTCTTCCACATAAATAATTAATTGATGTTTTTGGTATGGGAAACTTGCAAGACAGATCAGAGAAAAACAATTTGGCCACAGTCAATGTTCACATAGAGCCTGAGGTTGCTTCTTCATGAGGGGACTTGTATAAACATTCTCATCTTCAACTTTTTTTGAGGGGGATTATTAATGCACCAAAAATTAATTTCTTGAGGTTGCCTCCTTTTTATTCTTGTTGTTGGTCTTTGTAAAGTATAAGTATTAATGTTATCTTTCAAAAAAAAAATATATATTAATGTTACTTTCTTAAAATAAAAAAAAAAGTATTAATGTTACCAAAGATTAATTTCTTATGATGCTTTTTTCGGGGATTATTATGTATTTTTTTTGGGATTATTACTAAGTATTCATTTTTTTTAGGGCTTAATTTCTAAATATTAATTTCTTATGATGTTATCTTTGACTTCTTTTATTTTTCTAAAACTTAGATAATTCTATTACGTGGTAATACAAATTAGGCCAATGATGAATTGATCAACATATGAAAGTCTCGTAGTTTTGTGTCTTTCAGGTTCAAAATGGTTAAAAAAAATTAAGAAAATGATTAAATATGTTTTAATCATTATAAAATTTATATATTTTGATTTTAGTTCATGTAACCACTTTGTTAGTCCTAATCTTTACAAATTATATAACTACATGTTTTTAGTTCCTCTTTAGAGAGTAAAGTTATGTAGTTTTGTAAATAGCATGGAAATAAGATTCAAAGACTAAAGACAAAATTCGAGAGAATTTTATAGTGACTAAAAATATATTTAATACAAAAAATAATAATGAGAAACCGAAGAGTTCCAAGTTTAGAGGGCTGTAAGGCACATCACTGTCGAGTACAGTTGAGATATATTGCTTGAAAACAAAGAACCCTTTGTATTAAGGACTCTCCTATTCCTTGAATTCCAATGCAAGCGTGATATTGCCTTGTATATACATTATTTATAATTTAGTATTCATCAGGGCATAGCTTCAAGTTAAACCCAAATGAGGTTTGTCAAAATGAAGGAAGAAAGATAATTTTACACGGGTAAAAAAGGCTTGCATCCTTTGGGTAAATTAAATTGCAAGCCTTGATCTATATTAAATATTTAAGTTATACGTTATATATTGCTTGATGATATTGTTATTGGTGATATTGTATAATAGTTGTAAGTCGTGTTTTTCATTGAATGATTAGTGAAATTTCATGCTTCGTGTACATGTATATGTTAGTTTATCGATGATGCTACCATGTTAATCATGACATGTGTTGAATTAATGATGTTGTGATTTGTGAGATTATATATTATGCTTTGTGTGCACATGGTATTTGTTGATTCCTCTCTCCTGCAATTTATATACAAGTAAGATTTATCACCTTTCTGTTTCCTTTGTGAGAAATAGTTCTTGAGCTTCAACTTAGCTTAACATTGTTTAGCTCTATTCGTTCTGACTAGTTCATTTCTGTCTTGTCAGCTGCAATTTATTCAAGGATAGGTATAGAGAAGTGTTTTCTCTCTAACTTGCGTGGCAAGAAAGAAATGGAATTATTATCTCCAACTCAAGGGAATATTAGTTTTGACGAGTATATTATCAAGTTTGAAGAATTTAGTTCACTCTTGATCAAGATTTACCCTTGCCTTCACTACAAAATTAGAACAAAGACTACCAACACATATTATTACACCATGAGCTCAATGAAGATAGAAGCTAGTTTAGATTGATAACTTGTGGTACAAGTTATCTTAGAGTAGTACAATAGTTGACGCAGTACGGAAGCGTAGGCAAGCAAGCGTTAAACCTAGATTTAAAAGAACAAGTTTGCAAGCGACAAACTTGTGAAAATAGGGTTCCGGAATCCACCAGAAATTAAGAAAAACTCTGAAATATTATTGATTGAATAAAAGTTATCCTCTTATTTTACAACTGTTAAGCTTAAATTAATAGGGAAATAACAAACCTTAATGGGCCTAAAAATAACAAACTGAAAATAAAACAAACAAATAATAAAATTAGGCTGAAATAATAAATACTATTGGTTATGTTCTTGCGTTTTTGGAGGTTGTTAGGTTTGCTCCAACCTGTTTGGCACGGGGTGTTGTGGGACTTTTTGCCCAGCTGTTTTTATGTTGCTGTTGTTTTGGTTTTGTCGGGTGGTGTTTGTTCGGCGGTTTGGTTTCAAAGGCTTTGGTTTATAGTAAGGCGTGTGTTAGCAGATTTCTTAGGTTGGCTGCTTTATTGTATATGTAGGTTATCTTAGATTTTTGGAATGTTTTTCTTTGATTTACTTTTTGGATTGGAGCCTTTGGCATGTTGTTCTGTTACTGACATTGGTTAGGGAGTGTGTTTTTTAGTGTGCCTTACACCAACTCTGTTGGAAATTTGGGTCCTTATGTGGTAATTTGCAATGTCTATGAGTGGGTTTGGGACACGGGATAGTGCCTTAGGCGTTAGGGGTATTGGTTGGTTGTATATTATTGATGTTTTGGTGTTCTGTTTGTGGCTTTCTGTTTGTGGCTTTTCTGGTTGTATATTAAATTCTTATCGTTAGTACTTGTAAGATCACTATATAAGCTACTTTGTACTCTATTTTACATTCATAATGAATAAATGTACTCTTTTACATTGATTCATAATACATATCATTACACTCTATGATCCTTTACGATTCCAAATTAGGGTCCTCGCCAGGAAAGATTTCAGTCAAGAGAGATTGCACAGCCAAACCATCGTAGATCGTATTACACTGCCCATGATTCTTCAAGAACCTCTCATGAGCTCCCCAATTCAAAAGTCGACAACAAAAAGATAATCACCTTAAACCTCTCTTTTTTTTTAGCAAATTGTGATTTTTAAGAACACATATTGTTGAGGCAAAATCCCTAAAATGTTTTAAAGATAAACAAACCTTTATAATTAAAGGATTAATGGACTTTGATAGTTTTTTGGTATTTAATATGTGTTCTTGAGTGATTAACTAAGATGAGAACAAAGTATAAATCAAACCAAAAATCAAGTAATCAAAGAGCATTAAAACTTATGAACTCAGTTAGAGTTTAGAAGGTTAGCCAGAGTTCATAAGGTTGCAAGATAGTTCACAAGGTTGTTCTTATCGTTCATCAAGAATAGACCCAAAAATTAATGATCTTATCAAGAACATTCAAGGCTTACATCAAATAAATAAATAGTACATAAAAGGATTATGACCTTGGATAAAACAAGTAATAAAGGCATTTATTTGAATAAAGGTCAAAAACATATTCATTGTTCATTAAAGACTTATGAACAAATGAAGTATAAACACTAGGAATATTCTTCAAAAAATATCACCCTAGATGTTATGCATGTTGCACTTCAATCAAGTTTCACTATTTGGATTTGATTACATCAAATGAAAGTCTTACGAATCATCCTTAGTGGAACAGAGGAACATTCCGATGAACATTAAAAGGTTCGTTCAACCACATGCTTCCTATAGCAAAAGTACATTGAAGTACAAAAGCAAAAAACAAAAAGCAAAGATCAGCCAGATGCAATAAGGATTCGACACATAAGGGAGTAGGTATTGTACAGTACCAGCAAATTCCCCTAAAGCATAGGCATGAAGTTACGGCTCCACTTTCCTATCTCTTGCACAAGTTCCAAGGCAAGTCAACAAGACATAGACCTAGGAATTCTCTGAGGTTCATACGAAGAACTTAGATCATATCAAGAACCCATAAATTCATTTGAAGTTCATACAAAGAACCCAGGAACATTCTGAAGTTCATATTGAAGAACACAGGAACATTATGTAGTTCAGAATATTGTTCTAGAACTTAATGCAAAAGTTGCTAAGCACAAGGACATGTGGCAAAAGGCTATTGGACATGTCATACCAACTACATGAGGTCAAGAAACTCTATGAAAAGAGAAGATCACACTCCTTGAAGATACACAACGAACAAGCATACTTAAACAACTTATTAAAAGTGTTTAAAACTTTAAGTGATCGATTATCTACTCACAAAATTCATAAAATCTTAAGATTGTGTAACGGTTCTCTCTTATCTTCTCAAAGATAATCTTCTTGACCTCATTCTTATTACCTGTCAAAATCATTGTAAAAAAATTATCAGCTAGCTTTGAGTGTGTAAAGTGTTAGCTGAGTGAAAGAAAAGAGTAAAGTCATGTGTGACAGCAAGAAAAATTGTATGCATGTTGAGGCTTAGAGAATACAAGTTGTAATCATTCCAAAGGAACATAACTGTAAGGTGCAGGAATTGAGAAAGTTGTCTCAAGCTTCATAGTAGAAAATCTCACCTAAGGTGGATACTAGAGTAGCCTACATTGGATGAAGCAGTATAATTTATGTGTGTTCTATTGTTCTATCCTTATACTCTTTCTTTACTTACAATATTCACTTCACGCACAAAATTATTTAGCTTTAATGTTCTGTTTTATACTAAACACTTCAGAACATTCTGAAGTCTCTTATAACATCGTTCTTCTAAGCTTCAACTTGAAAAGTATATTAAAAGTGTAGAATTAAATTTAAAAAATGTTACAATTCAAACCCCTTTTTCTCGTGACTATTATATCTACTTCGTATGCTATATTGCCATCGAAAATGGAACTTATCGAGCTTGTCATGCCTTTAAGATAGACCAATGTCTCTTCTATTTCAATTTTGCTAGCCGTGACAAGTTTGAGCTCAACCCCAATGGTTTTTTTTTTG
>Ga0209282_1000660_pt1 | contig 17054 bp, 10 predicted proteins | sample Mtrugardesep15_FD_187529 | JGI IMG/M metagenome (GOLD analysis project Ga0209282, IMG submission 187529) | Root nodule microbial communities of legume samples collected from California, USA - M. trunc garden sep15 (SPAdes) (version 2) | ecosystem: Host-associated > Plants > Roots > Nodule...
AAAAAAAAAAAAAACTTTAATTTGTTTATTCAAGTTCTATCAAACTTTCTTACAAGTTATTTAGGAAAAAACTTAAAAATTATAGGAAAATAATTTTATTTTTTATATCTAGGACAACATTTTTTTTAAATGATCGTATAGTTAGTGACAGAGCAACTATTCTATAAATAAATAAATAAATATGAAGTGGTGTCGACTTCCTACATTAATGCACATGTAAATGTTTCAACTTTTAAGGTAGCTTCTACGGTTGTCCTCAACTTTTTTTTTTTTTACAACAGAGTTGCCCTCAACTTTAAAGGGAATGATAATTCAACACGCTCGTCTCAATTTGGTTAATTCAATAATTTTTATATTTAGTCTATATTTTTGTCAAAAACAATATAAACTATATATATCATATACTTCGGCCCTAAAAAATAAATAAAAATAAAGAGAAATCTTTATTTATAAATGAGACACAAGGAAGTATGTAATACCAGTCATAAATGTTGGCTTAGTTTCTTTAAAAAAAAAAGTTGGCTAATTATAGATACAAGTTTTGTGCATGTAATTCTTAGCATCAAGGGAGGGCTTCAACTGATTCCTAATAGAAGGGAGTGTTCAATTCAAAACCATAACAAGTCATATACAAAATAATAGGAGTGGTGGTTTACACCTTAATTAATTACACAATAATGGGAACAATTCATGCTGGGGACTTTATGAGACGATTTTGTTCTAATCTTTGTATGAATCATGAAGCTGTTCAAGCTGCCCAAGAAGCTGCTAAGGAATTTGTTGAGAAATCAGAAGAATTTGATATAAAGAGAAGTCCCATATCAATTGCTGCAGCAGTTATATACATCATTATTCAGCTTTCAGATGATAAAAAAACCTCTCAAATATATATATATATATATATATATATATCAGTTGCCACAGGAGTTTCAGAAGTAACCATTCGAAACTCATACAAAGATCTCTATCCCCATGTTTCAAAGATAATACCAACTTGGTATGCAAAGGAAGAGGATCTCAACAACCTTTGCAGCCCTGAGGAACCATTACAAACTCGCTATCAGCTACAAAGATCTTTTAGGAATTTGAGATTAGTTTAATGTATGGTTCACATGTACTTTTTTGTTTTCTTTTTTATATCCTTTCTGTTTTAAACCGTGATTTCTGCTTTTTGTTGCTAGGATTGCCAAGTCAATGTGAAATATAGAGTTCTATGCTTTTTTTCTTCTATGAATCTGTTATAATAGAAGAGGAAAATCCAACACTCAAAGACTTCTAAAAGGAAACGTGTTTCATTGATTATATTTCATAACTACAGATTTTTACGAGATTATATTTGAATGACATGATTTTGAAAGTTCAAAAGGAAATGCCTATTTAATCTATCCTGAAGTTTTTGATATACATGTGATGTGAGACTAAGAACAAATAACACTAAGTCATTATTGAATCCTATCTAAGTTCTGTGTGGCTTTGCCTTGTTCAAAATCTTTGTTTTCAGTTGTCATCGAGATAGGAATTGGTCATGGTAAAAATATCAAAGAGCATTAGGACTGAGTGATCAAGAAAAGAGTGCTTCCGACACAAAAATTTCAATTGTTCAGAATGTTTTATATTCCATGACCAGAAAAGGGGTCGATACTTACACCACAACCAAGATGTCAAATTCAACTATGAGCTAGAGGTATTTTTACTTTTGTTTGGGCCATGGCAGCCACTGCTCCTAAAATCATAAAAGCAATGCTGCAGAAACAGAGTAAGAGTGTGTTGCTATAAATGTCTGGGCAAATGGGGAAAAAATGGTGTCATCAATTTTGCCTATGACAAGGATCTAATAAAAGACTAAAAACACATTCATAAGAATTAAGAACAAAGCACTATCCAATATCGTCAAGTTACAAATACCAAGGCAAAACTAAGTTGTAACTGAATAGAGGTTGAACGCATTCACTGGGTGTAATCGGAGAAAATAGAGTAAGAGTGCGTTCATTCATCATTGGGACAATTAATTGGGTAAATAAAATCATATGAAATATAAGATCCTTTGCATTTTCTGGGTATTTACTGTGTAGGAAGGCCCGCCAATAAAATATGAAATATGAGATTCTATGCATTTTATGTGTATTTTCAAAATGAACCTGTTATGGTAAAGGAGGAAACCTTCTACTAAAATAGAACTCTATGAGATGGTTTGTTTCTAAGATTAAATATAACTACAGATTCTTCAGAAAATTATACTTGATTGACAAGAGATTTCAAATATTTGAATAAGGAAAGGCCGATAGATTTCAACATACACTGTTTTCAATACAGAAAGTAAAATATTGCTGTGTTTGTTCTGAGATCTATGGAAAGAAAAAAAGTAAGGTTATTTGACATAGTAATCGAAAACATAAAAGGAAAAAATTTACCAGGAAAAAAAAGCTATGAATTCAAAATGGCAATTGTTCAATATCTTAATTCTAAACAACGAACATTCAACAAAGGAGAATGCATTTGTAATTTCTAATCAATCGCATGTTAAAAGAATCAAAAAATACATTCAACAACTTAGTGTTATTTGGTCTTAGTCTCACATCACATGTATATCACAAACTTGCAAACCAGAAAATGTTCAACGATAGAACAAACTACCACAGTCGCAGAATAAAAAATCATAACGAAATTAGGAAGCAACGTAGATATAAGAAAAATAGTTGCATAGACTTCAATTGTAATTGACCAATTACATCACAAATTTGTCCACGAAAAACTACTCATAATCCAAAATATGTCTGTTGTTAAAGATTGAACATTATAGGTTCAGAACTATACAACGCATAAAAGAAACTCAAATTCATAAAACCCTAAAATCCTTCGAAAATACTAATCCACCATAACCCTAAGCACCTTCAACATCCTAAGCACGTTCACCACGAATGCGACGAGCAAGCTGAATATCCTTTGGCATAATTGTCACCCTCTTAGCATGAATTGCACACAGATTGGTGTCCTCAAACAATCCAACCAGGTAAGCCTCAGCTGCTTCCTGGAGAGCAAGAACTGCATGGCTCTGGAATCTCAGATCCGTCTATAACAACAACAATAGCAAAATTAATCAGAGAGGAACAAGATTTCCGCAAAATCGATTATGAAGGTAACTAACAATATTTACCTTGAAATCTTGAGCAATTTCACGGACAAGACGCTGAAATGGAAGCTTACGGATCAAAAGCTCAGTACTCTTCTGGTACTTACGGATCTCACTGTAAATCACAACAATCGAAAATTAACAACAACGAAAACACAAAAATCATAAACTGAAAATTCAAAACTATAAATTCCTAAAAATTATGAATCCAAAATTCGAATTCAAAGCTTTGAAAACATAAAATTCATCAATCCAATATTCAAAACACAACGAAAACCTAAAGAAATCATTAATGGAAAATTCAAAACTACTAAAACCTAAAAATTAGGAGAAAACGAAATTACCGAAGAGCAACGGTTCCAGGACGGTAACGGTGAGGTTTCTTGACTCCTCCAGTAGTAGGAGCAGATTTCCTAGCAGCCTGAACCAAAAAAACGATGAAATAAATCGAAAAATTCGAATAAAAAAAAACGAAACTATATAATCGAGAAAACAGAAAACAAAACCGTTACGGCGGTGAACGGTGGTTACCTTGGTGGCGAGCTGCTTCCTTGGAGCCTTACCACCGGTGGACTTACGAGCGGTTTGTTTGGTACGAGCCATGGAATCGGAGAGAGAAAGAGTAATTAGATTTTGCGAAAGCGAAGAAAGTGTAATGAGGGTTGTTGAAGAGGAGCGTGTTTATATATGCAAGGGTTAATGATGATTAAGGAAGGTTAATTAGGGTAAAGAGAGATCGTGGACTTTGAATGCTTCAACGGTAATGATGAGTTTTTTAAGGGAAAATATTAAGTGCGATCCGTGTGGTTGTTTCTGATTGGTGAATTTGTGAAGTTGCGGATTGCCAGCGTGGACAATTTGTGTTTCTTTTGTGAGTGTAAACGTTGCAGCTTATTCTCGTCTTTAACTCTTCGAATTCCTCTGATAAAACAAAAACAAAATCACTATCCTTTCATTTTTCATCTTTGAAGTTTTAATAGGCCATTTTTTAAACGAATTATTTCTATTTTAATAGTTCATTTTTGTTAAATAATTCATATATTCTTATTAAAGTTAGAATAAAACTAGACGTCTACCAGTGAGATTCACGGGTCAATTGCAAGAAAATGTGAATATCACTAAAACTATTTCTTTAAACAACAAAAAAAAAAAATTGAAAGTAAAGTGATTGATATAGTGATAAAAAAATAAAAAATTGGATTCGGAAGTTGTATGTTTAAATTTCATAAGTCCTTTTAAAAGATGTGAATGTAAATCTATGTCCATAATTTTTACAAGAAATGTAGCGGTTTACGCTGATATCTTTATTTATTAATTTTGTAAGTATTAATCTATTTTTTTCCTCCGCTAATCTTTTATTGGGTATGTTTTTCATTTCTCTTTTTAGTAACCGTGAATATTTTTCAAAGCAAAAATTTAATAGATATTTTAATCATTATCCTTATTATTTATTAATTTTATTAGTTATGCAGCAACTTAATCTATTGTTTTTGTAGATTTTTTTTGACAAGTTGTTGTACACTTATTTAATACGTTTACAAACAGAATACCCTTATTTTCCATGCAAATTCAGTTACCCTAAATAATTTGTTAAGAACCATGAAATGCATTAATTTTTTATATTTAACTATAAAAGTAATAAATAAAATTGATCTATGCAAAAATATAATTTTGTATTCTTTTTATCTTTTTTCTTTATAATTTTTTTTATTATCATTTGATTGTAATATTGTATCTCCAATAATCTAATTTAGGCATGGCAACAAAACTCGTGCCCATGGGTACCCGCCCAAACCATCTCCGATTTGACGGGTTTTCCCCGATTTGATTGGGTATGGGTTTGGGTTTTCCCCGATTTCATAATACGGGTACGGAACGGGTAACAGGGATATAAGTACTCACCCCGAACTCATACGCAAACTTTACCCGAATGTAGAAAGTTCATGTTTTTGTTTTTGTTAAGGGGGTTGATAATGATATGTCATGTTATTTGGTTTGATAACTATCATGATATAAAAACTTTCATTGATGGTTAAAAGAGTAAACGAAATATTCGGTAAGAAAATGTTAAAATGAGCGCAAATTCTTAGATAATTCATTTCAATATTACCATTGAAGCTTAAAAAAAACTCTTTTTTTATAAAAAAATTGATTCACTGCGGGGACAGAAATGAGGCGGGAATACCCAAACTCATTAGTCCTGGATTATTAGATCAATATTCAATTTTAAAATTACCATGTAAAATTTAAGAATCATCTACATGTTTACGGAAACTAAGAAGCACTTGAAAAAATTTAATAGTACAACGAAAGAAGTAAGTGAATTATATTGAACCAACATTATATAAATGCAAAAGCTTTCGGAATGTTTGAGCTAGAGAAAAAATGTGATTTTTTTATTGATTATTATCAATAATAAAAAAAAATCTTTCAAATTGATCAAATTCAAAATATGTTGGATCATTATAATTCTTAGAGTATGATACGGGGAAATAAAACAATAATGAAAAATAATTCTTACACCATTTCTTTGCTCCAAATAGAATCCATGTCACCGTTGCCAATAACTCTTTCATGAGTCGATTTCTAAGCAAATCTTGTGAAATTCTCGAACAAAACAAAGACAATAGCAAAGAAGTTTGGACTTGTAGAATCAAAACAACATTGGAATTGATGTACCACAAAAGGAGGTGGCATTTAGCGTGGGACAGTGATGTTTTTTCTTATCATGGAAAAGTTAAATTTTTATCGTTAAATTAAAAAGGTGTGTTGATCTTATAATGGTCTACCTGTACTTTATTCATCCTCTAAGATCTGAAATTTTACACAGGAATCAACTAATCTTCCACCCCTCATTCTTCCATGTCTCCCTCCACCCACCACCACCACCAAACAGAAGCATTTACTTCCAGCATCTCTGTTCTCACACAGCAACATGAACATCACAAACTCATAAAACATCAACAACTTGTTAACCCAAACAAAATTATTCATTCCTTGAAACCAAAATCTTTTTTAAACCCACAATCATTTTGTTCAAAACACACGTTTGTTGTTTTCTATTTCTGATCTATGTTTCTCAGTTACCAAATCTCTTCACAGTTACCAATTTAACATTGACAAATTATGCTAAACCTAGGGCATCCATATAACATATTCAAATTTAAGTTAATAAATTTACAAACTTTTAAGTATTTGATTCTGGATTATACTTTAAAAAATATCATCATTTTGATAATTTGTTCATCATTGTTTTGATAAATGACTTTCTGATTTCTTTTTTATTCCAGACTTAGATCTAGATGTTGAAAGATCGATTTGAGGTTGTGTTGTTTCTAGTTTTTGTTTTTGTTTTGGGGGAAGAGTCGCCGGTGGATTGAGGGAGTGGGGCGGCACAGACGAGAGGAAAAGGGAGAGACAACGACAGTGATGATGGTGATAGGGAGAAGGAGCCTGATGTGCAGTTGGAATAAGAGTGTGTTTTGATTGTTAAACAGAACACAAACAAGGTTTTGATTTGAACATAAAAAAAGAAAGAGTGAAGAAGACTACAGTAAAATGTATGCACAATTGTGAAGCCATGGAAGAGGCGTTGGAAGATCTGGGGAGGTGGTGATGAGGGAGACAATAAAATCCAGTGTTGATAGTGTATGATATGATTGTGTTCTTTTATTTGATCTAATGGTGAAAATTAACTTTCCCATGGTGGGAAACAACTATCATTTCCCATGCTAAACCCCACCCAAAAGGAAGTACTTGGTTAGGTAATGGAAGTACAATACTTTAGGTACATCGCATGGACATATTGCTAACTCTTTTCATGTCTCTAAAAACTATAGTATACAAAATATATACATATGAACATATAGATAAAATCAATATTATCAGTAAATAAAGCATAAATACGGTTATATCTATAGTTATATTTTTGACTCATATGTTTGTTACAATGTGCTTGCTAAAATTTGACAATAGTGACATATTACACATACCTCAACCAAATCACAAATCAATTTTTGTCTCAACGTCTAATGGTGGTGGTGGGTCATTCCATAATTAGATATGTGAAATCCACACACGTCCTTTGTTTATTATTCGACTTTCTCACATAACCACATTCGTTAATATAGTATGATATTTAAATTCTTTTATGAAGTTAGCATTCTATGTAACTTCCAAGGTGGTTCCGAGTTTGGTGATTTGATGGCGAAGTCTTCTCATATGTACCTCCTTCATATCCTCTACGGGGCTGACTCATTTGTCGTCGAAGTCTTCTCATAAGTGATCTTTTGTTTCTTCATATTCGGTCATGAGGGTATCCTTATAACAACGCCTTGCCACTTTTGGAGACACGCTGATTTTTACATGGTCTCATTTGTGCTTTCTCCTTTGGTGCATAATCTATCATTCTCGTTTGCAACACTTCCTGTAAAATTTGACTTATTTTGGTTTTCAATTGAGTGTTAGAGAAATTGTAACGACTTTGATCATCTCCAAAATTAGTTGGATTATTTTGCAGGTTACCATATCACATGTAGGTGAATAAAGGTCCATCCTCTCCATACCTCGTTCTCTGATATCTCGGTTCCTTTTCTCTATATTATGGTATTCTCCTTTTACGTAACATTTGACACGCTTTATAATATCCTTCACACTAGTAGTTGGTTTCTAGGTCAAATATTCGTTGAAGTGTTATACTTTCAGACCATTTTGAAATGCTCCCACAAACATTTTTTGGCATGGGTTCAAAACTCAAATAGTTGCCTTAATGAAGTTGGTTAGGTACTTCTTAAGGGACTCTGAATGGCCTTGACGAATGTTGAAGAGGATGGTTGCCATAACCTAATGATGTTCACTTCATGCATATTGGTGGATTGGTTTGTGGTGTAAATTTATTTATCTTATGGTTGAGTGTCTTGGGAGGTTCATATACTACGAGAGAGTATCATCTTCTAAATTGCTAGACAACAAGTTTCACTTTAAAGGTTCGACCTCACTGATGATTGTCATTTGGGTTCCTATGACCATCAAGTGTTCTAGAGTAGCCATCCTCCCATCAAACATCGCTAGATGAGGAAGTGTCAAATTTTCATGGACGGGAACCCCCCATATCTCTTGACACAACGGTTGGGATTCGTCTAACTCCTTGTTAGAGAGTTTGTTTGTCATCCTTTTTTAATGTGTCTATTAGATCCGAGTTTGGAAATTATAATTTTCATGACACAATTAATCCACGATTTCATGAATTGCATTGTGTGCCTCATTCTCCTCGATGGGATAAGTGCCTCACACCACCTTCGTCACCTGATTTAGTGTGTCCGAGAGTTTTTTTCATAGCGGCCCCCCAATGGGTGTTAAATGTTCTTGTTATAACACATCAGAGACACCTTGTTGGTAATGTACAATAGTCAAAGTATTAGAATGGCTTTTTTTGGGGTAAAAATATATGGATTCTTGATTGCTTTAAGGTCACATTTATATAAAGAAAAGTAGGTAGGGAGGTATATCTATTAGTGTCATTATTACGCCCGATGATCTCGAATGCATGCAACTGCAACTCATTTTGCTCATTGTTGTGGACGTGGCTACATGGCTGAGTAATGATGACACATGTATCGTGCTGATGTGACTTAGTATCTTCTTCGAAAACGAGCACATTCGAGTATCAAGTCATAATATCAACAATGGGTCTGTTAATCTCAGTATTGGACATGGAAACCAAGATTATGTAAAGGTCAAGTAGGTGTATAAAGAACACGCTGAACCAATTTCATAAGCCAATTCATAAATAAAAAACTAAAATAAAAAAACAAAGTTTTGATAGAAAATAATAGTAAACAATTTAAACAAAAAAGTGAAAATATTTGTTTATGCAAAAATATACAATAGTCAAAGTACAATAGTCAAAGTATTAGAATGGTTTTTTTTGGGTAAAAATATATGGATTCTTGATTGCTTTTAAGGTCACATTTATATAAAGAAAAGTAGGTAGGGAGGTATATCTATTAGTGTCATTATTACGCCCGATGATCTTGAATGCATGCAACTGCAACTCATTTTGCTCATTGTTGTGGACGTGGCTACGTGACTGAGTAATGATGACACATGTATCGTGCTGATGTGACTTAGTATTTTCTTCGAAAACGAGCACATTCGAGTATCAAGTCATAATTTCAACAATGGGTCTGTTAATCTCACTATTGAACATGAAAACCAAGATTATGTAAAGGTCGAGTAGGTGTATAAAGAACACGCTGAACCAATTTCATAAGCCAATTTCATAAATAAAAAACTAATAAATAAAAAAACAAAGTTTTGATAGAAAATAATAGTAAACAATTTAAACAAAAAAGGGAAAATATTTGTTTATGCAAAAAGAATATTCCCATTGGTGGATGTCTCACTCTTAACACTAATATTTATCTTCATTTCTACTCAAAATAATAAAATTAGTGTAAATCACACTCACACACACAAGTCATGAAGTCACACAAAGTCACGACCATACCCAAGTGAGAAACAAGACAAGAAAACAACTACAGAGGTAAAAAAAGCGGAAAAACAAAAACTACCAAACCCAACAACATTATTCATTTTTCTGCTGCGAAGGATTAGGGTTTTCAATCTTCTTCCCCGTTTCACTTCTCGTAAGCTTCTTCCATTCATTCTACTATCTTTCTTATCACTGACTTCAATTATTCTCTTTCGCTTGCATTTTTACTTTTTGTTACTGGTTTCAATTTTCTGCAATTATTGTTGATACTTCATCGTTTGTTTTTTTTTTTTTTTTTTATATTTTTTTTTCTTTTTTTTTTTTTTTTTTTTTTATATATATTTTTTGCTATTTTTGTTTTTGATTTCAAAAATTGGGGGTTTGACTGTGTTTGAGATCCGTGTGTTTTTGTTGTTGTCGAAATTGAGAAAATTGCGTAAATGTCGAAATTCGTTGACCTTCGTACCTCGTAGTTGAAAGTACACAGAGAGTGTGTGTGTTAGATAGTACTTTGAATTTTCAATTTTTATTTTTAAATTTTTAGAATTGCTCTTTTTAGGTATTTTTTTTTTTGGTCTTAACCCTGTTGTTCAAAGGGAAGGTGAGCTGGTAATCCGGAATTTGGCTGCGAGGTTAGTCGAGGCTAATCAGAAATTGTTACAGCCATAATTCGAACTCGGGTTCTAGTGTTCTACCGAATGACTGCTCCCTGTAGCTATGAAAGTTTCTTTTTTTCTTTTGTTAGTGTTATGTTTTAAATTTAAGAATTATCACTTTTTGTATGTGTGGGTCAGTGTTGTCAATTGCAATTCGCAGAAAATAGCGATTTGTTCAAATTCTGCTACGCAATAGTGCTATAGTGCCAATATAGCAACAATTTCGCAATATTCTGTATTACGTAGCGTATCGTGGAACAATAGCGACTTGTTAAAATTCGATTATGAAATAGAGCCACTATTGCCGCTAGTTAACAATAATAGTGTGGGTGTTTAGATGTTTATGAGATTAGCTCGTTGTTATGTCCTCCATTATTGCCACAATTTGTTGGTTGATGTTTATGAGATGAAGCTTGTTGTTTTTGGTCCTTCGTTGTGTGTAGAACCGTCTAATTGCTAAGACTAGGTCAACTATCACTGCCTGACTGTTAAGGTAGTTAACTTATTGACCTTAGATGGAAACCGGTAATAAGCTACAAAATAATGTACTTGATAGTTGAAACCCTTTTAAGTATTGTGTAATTGGAAGTGAACGAAAAAGAATGTCAGTCGTACTGTTGTTTATTCTCCTCATTTATTTATGCAATGTTTTTCTGGCCATTTTATGCTATCCTAATCATTTTTGGATCAAACAAGGATCCCCTTGCCCAGCTAGTGCAATTGCTCTAGTTTTCTTGTATACTATTATGCCTTCTCTCCCCCCTTCCTTATTGTTTGAACAGAACTTTTTGCATGGATGTTTGAATAGTCAAGATATTGTTGTGATCTCTATTTGTCTCTGTCATTGTTGGGGTAATGTTGCTAATCATGGAAAATAGCGGTTTGTTCAAATTTTGATATGCTATAGTGCCACTATACGATAACACTTTGTATTTAATAGTCTATCGCGGTTTGTTCAGATTCAGCTATGCTATATCGATATAGTGCCGCTAATCTATAGCCGATATTTAACAATACTGCTAACTGCGTCACTTTTGTGCTCCAACAAAAGTGATTTATTCTCGACGATAATTAGTAATTTTCCCTGATTTTCAAATTGCCTTTGTCTCCGTGTACAGTTAGTGGCCATCTCTTTATTTCCTTTTTTTCTTTCATTTAAGATAGTTGTTAAGCTTTTAGATTCAAGTTTCTATCATAGCTGGCATTAATTGCAATTTTAGAACATTGTTTTCATTGTTGACCAACTCGAATCAGATTTTTCTGCAGGGATAATTTTTTGAAGAGTTGATTCGGATTCAGTCGCTGGGTGCGGGCTTGTAGTGAATTATTGCTTGATTAACCAAGTTGGATGCGGGCTTAAGAGGCTTATAAACAATCTTTAGCTTTACTACCATTTGTTAATTCTGATGGACGACCGTGAAAATGGAAGGCACAAAGCAGATCAATATAAATCTGCTCAGGGACAGGTATATGAAACACGCCTCTGCTCAAAAATAAATTTTAGTTTGCATGAACATAACAGTTGTTAAAAGTGCTGCATATAAGCCCCAAAAGGGTGCTTTCTCTACTAATATTCTTCTCAAAATTTCTATTGCAGTGGTTGATGCAACAGCATCATCAGCATCCTTCCATGAAGCAAATTATGTCAATCATGGCCGAACGAGATGCAGCCATTCAAGAAAGAAATCTGGCCCTCTCTGAGAAAAAGGCAGCACTTGCAGAACGTGACATGGCATTCCTGCAGCGAGATACTGCAATTGCGGAACGGAATAATGCACTTATGGAAAGAGATAATGCGATAGCAACCCTTCAGTTTCGAGAAAACGCTTTGGCCAATGGCGGTATGTCATCATGCCCTCCAGGATGTCAAATCTCACGGGGAGTTAAGCACATACATCATCTGCCGCAACAGGTAAACCATTTGCCTAATATGGGTGATTCTTCTTACGGCACACGTGAATTGCACACAACTGATGCCCTCCCAGCAGCACCCATTTCTTTAGAGGTTGGGAAACCACCTAGGCGTGCCAAACGACCAAAGGAAAGCAAGTCTGATTCACCTAACAAGAAGACTCCAAAATCTAGAAAAGTCAAGAAAGAGGGTGACGATTTAAACAAGACAATGTTTGCCAAAGAACTTGAATGGAAGAGTAGTGAGGAAATTATAAACGGAGATGATGATCTTAACAAGCAGTTAGCAATCTCAAAAGCTGATTGGAAACCTCAGGACTTGGCATTGAACCAAGTTGCATACGATGATTCAACCATGCCAGCACCAGCATGCTCTTGTACCGGTGTTCTGAGACAGTGCTACAAATGGGGTAATGGAGGTTGGCAATCTGCTTGCTGTACAACCACTTTATCGGTATATCCACTTCCAGCAGTGCCCAACAAAAGGCATGCTCGAGTAGGCGGTAGAAAAATGAGTGGAAGTGCTTTCAATAAACTACTTAGCCGGCTTGCAGCCGAAGGGCATGATCTCTCACACCCAGTTGACCTTAAAGACCATTGGGCCAAACATGGTACAAATCGATACATTACAATAAAGTAGACAACGATGCATTTTTCTCCGGATAGGCAATACATGCTCAAGGGTCAGCTATGGATTCTAAAGTTGAACAAGGAGGAAAATAAGGTAACGTAAATTTGATCTGTGAAAGATTATTAATGTGTCATTCCTATAATTAGGATCCAAGGAAATGGCAATGTAAAACATATTTGTCACTGGTAACCATTTTGACCTGAAAAAATGGTCTGTGGTGGTGGCAATCGCATTTAATAGGCTTGGTTAATGCATCTTGTGGTGGTTAAGACTAAATAATTCTAGAGCCTTGTACTTTAGTTGAATCTTGCTATGAAATGAACTATATCTGATTCATATGTAGAATTGATACATGTATCTACATTTTCTTCTCTCGTGTGTAGCACTACTACTGTTTTTAGTTGTCTAAATAGTTTCTTTAAGATAAAAAATATTAAGCTATTAATAGTTAAATAGAATAACCTTTTTACTTTTTAGAGTTGATTTTTATCATTTAAAAATATTTGAAATTTTAATTATTACAAGTCAGAGTGATCCTCTGCCCTCCCAAGTGGTAAGAAACTTAATGTTTTAAAAAATTAAGATTTTTTTTAATCAATTAAAAAAATTAAGCTCACTTCAATTTGTTCAGAATGGTTGCCATGTTTCGGAAAAGAAAATTTTAGGCAAGTTGAATTTTAATTTAGTCTCGAGGTTTGAAAAATTCTTATAAAACATCAATATATTGAATTTTTCATCTAATTCTTCATTCCATTGTTTGAAAAGTAGATGGAATAGAATGTGATAATTTTTTTATTCTAAATTTATCTTTCATTTATAAAAGCATCAATATATTGAATTATGATGATCGATATGTCATTATTTTGAATCTATAGGGATTATGAATTCAGTTTCCTTTTTAATATATGCAACATATATGACTATATGCAAACATTATCAAACAACAAATTTTCATCAATATTCAACAAGTAAACTAAGTTAACTAAGTTATTTATACACTATAAATGTTCATGTCAAAGCAAGGCAAAGTAACACATGTAGCCGTATAAGTTGGGACCAAGAAGGAAAAAGAAACGGTGAAGAGGAACAAAAGAGAGAATGAAGTGCTGCCAATTGTATTATTAATTGTTCCATTCTATTCGATACACCCTAAATTGGAGGAATAAAAATTGACTAAATGAACGGTATTTGATGGAATAAAAGGAATGAGTTTCATCACACTCCATTCCTTTCCATCACTTTTTAACAAATTCAAACAATGGAATAAGGATCTAACTCACTACATTCCATTTCATTCCTTCAGCCTTAGTATTTCAACCAATTTTTTTTAACCATATGCGACCTGGCCACTTGCTTAAGGAACTCACATTCTTTACATTTGAATTAATCCATTGTTTATATCCATCTTAATATTTAATTACAGTGTTTTTCCCGATCACCCTTAAAAGTAACACTCATACTCATGTTACATGTTCACTTCCACTCAAGTCCCTCACATCATACATTGATCTCACACTTAATGATTCCTCTACATTCACTTCCTTTCTATCTCCTCTCCGTAACTTCAGACATAATTTAATTCAATCTTTTTTTTGAAGAGAAATTTAATTCAATCTTAAATAAAGCATTATGGGTTTCATTTACTACATTTCATGTTCGACTAGATCTCAAATCCAGTTTCTTTTTTGGGTATTGTATAGGCAGTTTTTTCTTCAAGAATAAAAAAGAGGCAGGGACAAAATTGTGAGTGAAAATCTATAAATATTCTCAATTAAATCTATTTCGTTAATTAAATCCAACAGTGTTTTTTTTTGTTTCACTAATTAATTGAGTCATCATTCTTTAATATCTTTTGAAAATTAGGTTTTAATATGTGTTAAATCTCGACAAGTAGTTTTGATTTAGATCTCTAGACTTTTCACCCGTGCGTGTCGGTGTAGTAATGTAAGACAAATATATATTATATATTCCAAACAATGTGGTCCAAAATTTATAACATTAGTTTCAATAATACATACAATATTTAGTGACTACAAATTGCGGAAAATTTCTTGAAACACAACATTTGTAGTGTTGTCAATACAACCACCATCTTCATCTAGTAGAAAAATCTTCAGGCCTTTTCTTGAGATAAATCTTGATATTGCTACATAAAGTTGACCATGCGAAAAGACTGGTGGTGGAAGGTATATGCCAACTTGTTTGAGGGACTGCCCTTTTTATTAATGGTCATTGCAAAGCAAACAAATATAGGGAATTGTCTACGTTGAAATTTAAAAGGATTTCATGTATCGGAAGGTGACAAAGATAGCCTGGGTATATACACCTTATCACCAATATTGGTCCTTGTAATCACTTTCCCTTCAAGAACATATATGTCCATCCTTGTGATTATCAACCTTGTTCCATTGCAAAGGCTTATAGTTGGGTCCAAGTTTTGCATCGACATCACATGAACTCCAACTTTTAATCTTATTCTGTGATTTGGGATACCTGTCACATTAATTGTGTTCAAAAACTCAGGTGCTTGGATATCATCTGGCGTACTACTCATTGATGGCTTATTGAGAGGAGAATCACAACTTAAGTATATCTTTTCTTCGCCCGGAATTAGCCACATCATATGATCATTAATCTCATCAACACTCAAATTTTTGGGTGTCAAGATTGCTCTATATTTGAAAAACGAAGTTTCATGCATGTTATCTAAGAGAGATGGATATACGTATTCAACAAAGGATGCAATGTGATCACCTGAACTTTGGAGAAGCAAATCATCTTGAATATTTAGCCTTATATTTATATCGTTATTCGATGGACCCATCATCAATTCCAAGTACCCACTCACTAAATGTCATTTAATCTCAACCTTCTCAACGACATGTCCAATTACATCTACACCAAAACAAAATACATTTTAAGTATGATCGTCAACAAACGTATTTACAAAATTTGAATGCACGTTTTTTGCGAAGTGATTCTATAACCTACCCACAATCTTTTCTCTTTGTCAGATTCAAGAATGTCAGAAAATAACATGCAATCAAAGTGATTGAAAAGTACTTTGCTCCCATCAATTTTGAAATGCATTGAAAGCATACATTGATAATTAAGTGTAGATAAACGTGCAAGTTATTTTTTGGTTTGCAAGGGTAAACGAACATATGCATAGATGTGTTTACTTCCATTTAAAACAAAAACGGCGGACAGCAAAGCAAAAAACATTTTGTCTGTCAAATTGAATGTTGCGTCCACACAGCTGCCTCACACTGCATTGAAAACAGACACACAACAGGTGTCTTTCACAAAGTTAAGTTAGTTTCAATAAACCAAACACTTATCAAGAATAGATAATGTTAATACCTAATGGATTTTTCTGTATTTGCTTTTTAAATACTCTATCCGTCTCTAAATTATAGTCGTTTAAGTTTTGTGCACGATTATTAAGAAAATGATTGATTATGTTGATTTCAATGGTAAAATTAATATCATTTACTAAAATACCCTTATTAATTATAGTTAGTGGAGTAGTTAAGTTGGATGAAATTCAATAAATAAGAGTATAATAATAAAAAATAATAATAAATGTTGCATTGATATTCTAAAGTGACAATTATTTTAAGAAAAAAAAATACTAAAGAGATTATCATTGTGAGACCGAGAGAATATAACAGTAAGAAGTTCAAAATCCATAACATTTAAGGACACAACCCAGCTGAAGCATTTCATTTGTTGCTGACCAAGAAAAATTATATAGGCCTGTCCAAATTAGAATAAGTTCATATGGACATCACAAAATTGCATGGTATATTAAACTATTAAACTTTGAGAGGAATTATAAAATTGGGGATCATTAGTTTGATGTCTATATTGTTAGCTATAAAAAAAATATCAATGGCTCAATTCTAGTAATTTTTCTGCATCTACAATATATCCAAGTTTATATTGACATAAGACTGTTAATCCAATAACAGTCAGTATAGCAAGCATTGATCCATCAACAACGAAGCTGATATGTGATTGGATAGCATTTAATAGCATGGCTTTTTTTGTTAAGCAATATGCTGCGTAAAATACCAGCTACCTCCGTTCCTTAATATAGTTATTTATTGCTTTTTTCACATTTCTTAAGAAATGTTGTTGGTGTAGTTAATGTGTCTGTTTTATAGTACAATTTTACAAAATTACCCTCATTAAAGAGATAATGTGAAAAGTCAATTTATTGTAATTTTA